>JAABUZ0100004359.1_pt1 | contig 19614 bp, 18 predicted proteins | sample 5562091 | NCBI WGS metagenome assembly JAABUZ01 (sample SAMN12813069, study PRJNA571459) | rock metagenome | isolation source: Antarctica rocks | place: Antarctica: Victoria Land, Linnaeus Terrace sud | collected 2015-12-21 | reverse complement strand
ATCTTCAACCCGGGCAGCCCGACCGAGCGGCGCAGTGCGCCCGAGCACACCATGGGCAGGGCCCAGGTCGAGGGAGGGAAGGTCTCCTTCACGCTCGTTCCGCTCCTCTAACCTCGGTCGGGCATGGAGCTCTCCCTCTTCTTCGCCGGGACGGGCGGCTCGGTGCCGAGCGCGCGCCGGGGCCTGCCCGCCACGCTGATCCGCCGGGGCGCGGACCGCATCCTCCTCGACTGCGGCGAGGGGACCCAGCGCCAGCTCGTCCGCTCCGCCGGCCTGGCCGACTTCTCCCACGTCTTCCTCACCCACTTCCACGCCGACCACTGGCTCGGCCTGCCCGGACTGCTGAAGACGCTCGACCTGCGCGACCGCGAGCAGCCGCTGACCGTCTACGGGCCGCCGGGCCTCACCGAGCTGGCCGGCGTCATGCGCCTCATCTACGGGCGCGTGGGCTACCCGCTCGAGTTCCGCGAGCTTGAGCCGGGGGAGGCGGTGCGCGGCGAGGACTACGCGCTCGTCCCCTTTCCCGTGCGCCACCGGGCCCGGGCGTACGGGTACGCGCTGGTGGAGGACCCCCGTCCCGGGCGCTTCGACCCCGAACTGGCCGCTCGCCTCGGGGTCCGTCCCGGGCCCGACTTCGGGCGCCTCCAGCGCGGCGAGAGCGTGGACGGCGTCGCGCCCGAGCAGGTGATGGGACTGGAGCGTCCCGGCCGCAAGGTCGTCTTCTCCGGCGACACCGCCCCGTGCGAGGCGCTCGGAGTCGCGGCGCACGGGGCCGACGTACTCGTCCACGAAGCCACCTTCGGCGAGGACGAGCGCGAGCGCGCCGCCAAGACCCTCCACTCGACCGCCCCGCAGGCCGCCCGCGCGGCCCGAAAGGCCGAGGTGGGCCTGCTGGCCCTGACCCACCTCTCCTCGCGCTACTTCGGCCGCGAGATCCGCGAGGAGGCGCGCGCGACCTTCGCCCGGACGGTCGTGCCCCATGACTTCGACGTGATCGAGGTGCCGTTCCCGGAACGTGGGGAGCCGGAGCTCCTGCGCCCCGAGCGCGGCGCCCGGGTCTCGGCCTGAACGTCGTCGCCGGGCACTCCCAGAGCGGCGCCGTCTCCCGCCGCTGCTAGGTTCGTCCCGTTCGTTCCTTTAACCCGGTCCCGCGAGGCCAGGAAGGAGCACCCGAAGTGGAGCCGATGAGGGTCGTCCTCGACCGGGACGACATCCGCCGGACGCTCGTGCGAATAGCGCACGAGATCGTGGAGAAGAGTTCGGGCCGCGCCCTTGCGCTCGTGGGCATCCATCGGCGCGGAGCGGTGCTCGCCGCGCGGCTGCACACGCTGGTCGCCGGGCTGCTCGACGGTGACGAGCTGCCGCTGGGCGACATCGACATCGCCTTCTACCGGGACGACATCGGGCTGCGCCGAGAGGCCCCGGTGGTGCACGCCTCCCACCTCGACTTCTCCCTCGACGGGCGCACCGTGGTCATCGTCGACGACGTGCTCTTCACCGGCCGAACGGTCCGCGCGGCGATCGAGGCGATCTTCGACTACGGGCGCCCCGCGCGCGTCCAGCTCGCCGTGCTCGCCGACCGCGGACACCGCGAGCTGCCGATCCGCCCCGACTACGTGGGCAAGAACCTTCCGACCGCCCGCGCCGAGCGGGTCAACGTGCGCGTGGAGGAGCTCGACGGCGCCGACGAGGTCACGATCACCCAGCTTGCTGCTGACGTGGCCGTCGCGTGAAGCACCTGCTCTCCATCGAGGACCTGACCCGGCCCGGCATCGAGCGGATCCTGGACCGCGCCGCCTCGTTCGCCGAGGTCTCGGGGCGAGAGATCAAGCAGGTCCCCGCACTGCGCGGCCGCACGGTGGTCAACCTCTTCTACGAGGCCTCGACGCGCACGAGCACCTCCTTCGAGCTCGCGGCCAAGCGGCTCTCGGCGCAGGTCCTCAACGTCAAGGCGGCGGGCTCCTCCGTGGACAAGGGCGAGTCGCTCAAGGACACGGTGCAGACGCTCTCGGGCTACGACCCGGCGGCGATCGTGATCCGCTCGCCGCGGGTGGGCGCCGCCGACCTCGTGGCCCGGTGGACCCCGGCCGCGGTCATCAACGCGGGCGACGGGAAGCACGAGCACCCGACCCAGGCGCTGCTCGACGTCTTCACGCTGCGCGAGGCCCTCGGCGACCTCGACGGCAAGCGCATCTGGATCGTCGGCGATGTGCTGCACTCCCGGGTGGCGCGGTCGAACATCCTCGCCTTCCGCCGGATGGGCGCGCACGTGACGCTGAGCGGCCCGCCGACACTCATGCCCCGCGGGATCGAGGCGCTCGGGTGCGCGGTCGAGCCGACGCTCGACCGGCTCGGCGAGGCCGACGTGGTCTACGTGCTGCGCCTCCAGCACGAGCGGATGGCGCAGGCCTTCGTACCCTCGCTGCGGGAGTACGCCGCCCGCTATCAGATCGACCCGGCCCGGCTTGGGACCCACCAGGTGCTCATGCACCCCGGGCCGGTGAACCGCGGCGTCGAGCTCGCCGCGGAGGTGATCGACTCGCCGCAGGCGCTCATCACCCGGCAGGTCGAGGCCGGCGTGATCGTGCGCATGGCCGTGCTCTACGAGCTCCTGGCGACCGGCAGTGGCGGTCCCCATACATCCGCCGCGGCCGAGGCGCCGACGGCAGCGGCGGTCGGCGCGTGAGCGCGCTGGTGGCGCGTACCGCTCGGCCGGCCGCGCTGCTCGTGCGCGGCGCTCATGTACTCGATCCGCGCGCAGGGCTCGACGAGCCGCGCGACGTGCTCGTACGCGCTGGGCGCGTCGCCGAGCTCGGTGACCCGGGCGCTCTGGCCGCGCCTGAGGACGGCGAGGTCGTCGAGGCCGAGGGCCTGCATCTGTTTCCGGGCTTCGTGGACCCGCACGTGCACCTCCGCACGCCGGGTCAGGAGCACAAGGAGAGCCTGGGGACGGGTACCGCGGCCGCCGCGGCGGGCGGCTTCTGCGCGGTGATCGCCATGCCGAACACCGAGCCGACCGTCGACGACGGCTCGGTGCTGCGCGCACTGCGCGAGGCCGCGCGCCGGGACGCGGTGGTCTCGGTCGGCTTCCTGGCCGCGGTCACCCGCCGGCTGGGCGGTGACGAGCTCACCGAGATGGCCGAGCTGCGTGACGCCGGCGCGCTCGGCTTCACCGACGATGGCAAGCCGGTGGTCTCCGCCGGCATGCTGCGCCGCGCGCTCCAGTACCAGCGCCTGTGCGGCGGAGTGCTCTCGCTGCACGAGGAGGACCCGTCCCTCTCCGTCGACGGGGTGATGCACGAGGGGGAGGTCTCCGCGCTGCTCGGCATGGCCGGGATCCCGTCCCTCTCGGAGTCGACGATGCTCGCGCGCGACGCCGCGCTGGCCCACTACGAGGACGGACGCGTCCACTTCCAGCACCTCTCGTGTGCCGAGTCCGTGGCGGCCCTCGCGGCCGCGAAGGCCGCCGGCACGCGCTGCACCGGCGAGGCGAGTCCGCACCACCTCGTCCTCACCCACGAGGCGGTCCGCTCGCTCGACACCGCCGTGAAGATGAACCCACCGCTGCGCGCGGAGTCTGACCGCCGGGCGCTCATCGCCGGCCTGCGCGACGGGACCATCGACTGCGTGGCCACCGACCACGCCCCGCACGCCCGCCACGAGAAGGAGGTGCCCTGGGAGGAGGCGCCGATGGGCACCACGGGGCTCGAGACCGCGTTCGCCGCGCTCTACACCGAGCTGGTCACGCCGGGCGAGCTCTCCCTGGCCACGCTCGTGGAGCGCATGACCGCCGGAGCGGACCTCTATGACCTGCCGGTCCCGACGGTGCGCCCGGGGGCGCCCGCCGACCTCTGCCTCTTGGACCTCGGTGCGGAGTGGGAGGTCGGCGCCGAGGGGTACGCCAGCCGGGCCGAGAACTGCTGCTTCCACGGGCGCGTGCTCCGCGGCCGCGTGATGCTCACCATCGCGGGCGGTGCCGAGGCGTTCCGGGCCCCCGCCCTCGCCGGAGCACCGGCGTGAGCGCCTACGTCCTGCTCGAGGACGGCGCCCGCTTCGACGGGGAGGCGTGCGGGGCGCCCGGACCAGCGCTCGGCGAGATCGTCTTCACGACCTCGATGTCGGGCTATCAGGAGGCGCTGACCGACCCGAGCTTCGCCGGGCAGCTCGTCACCTTCACCTATCCCCACATCGGCAACTACGGTGCGAGCGCACAGGCGATGGAGTCCGACCGCGTCCACGCTCGAGCGGCGATCATGCGTGCGGCGGTCAACCGCGAGGACGCTCCGGCTGCCGAGCGCGGCTGGCTCGACTGGCTCGCCGACTGCGGGGTGGCAGCGATCACCGGCCTCGACACGCGGGCGCTCGTGCGCCACATCCGCGACCGGGGCGCGATGCGCGCCGGAGTCTTCCCGGCGGACGTCACGCCCGACGACGCGCGCGCCCTGATCGAGGCCGAGCCGCGCATGAGCGGACGCGACCTGGCGCGGGAGGTCACGCCGGCGCGACCCCTGCGGCTCGAGCCGCTCGGCACGGCCAAGGGTCGCGGTGCGCGCATCGCCGTGATCGACACCGGCGTCAAGGACTCCATCGTTCGCAACCTGCGTCTGCGCGGCGCACACGTGGAGCTCCACCCGTGCACCACCTCGGCGGAGGATCTGCTCGCCACGGGCGCCGACGCCTTCTTCCTCGCCAACGGGCCGGGCGACCCAGCCGCCCTCGGCTACGTGGTTGAGACGCTGCGCGAGCTCGTCGGCCGCAAGCCGGTCTACGGTATCTGTCTCGGTCACCAGCTCCTGTGCCGCGCCGTGGGCCTCGAGACCTACAAGCTGCCCTTCGGCCACCGCGGCGCCAACCACCCCGTCAAGGACCTCGTCAGCGGCCGGGTGGAGATCACCTCGCAGAATCACGGCTTCGCGGTGCTCGGGCCGGGTGGGGCGAGAACGATCGAGACCGACGAGCGGGTGCGCTGGGACACCGACTTCGGAGCGGCCGAGCTCACCCACGTGAACCTCTACGACCGCACCGTCGAGGGGCTCGTGCTGTGCGACGTGCAGGGGGGGACGCTGCAGTACCACCCCGAGGCGGGCCCCGGGCCGCACGACTCGCTGCACTACTTCGACGACCTGATTCGGGCCATTGCCTAGGCGCGAGGACATCCAGCGCATCCTCATCCTCGGCTCGGGCCCGATCGTCATCGGCCAAGCCGCGGAGTTCGACTACTCGGGAACCCAGGCGTGCCGGGTGCTCCGGGAGGAGGGCTACGAGGTGATCCTCGTCAACTCCAACCCGGCGACGATCATGACCGACCCCGAGGTCGCGAGCGTCACCTACGTCGAGCCGCTGCTGCCCGAGCCGGTGGCCCAGATCATCGCGCGCGAGCGCCCCGACGCGATCCTTCCGACCCTCGGCGGCCAGACCGCGCTCAACCTGGCCAAGGCGCTGAACGAGGCGGGCACGCTCGCCGAGCACGGCGTCGAGCTCATCGGCGCGAGCTACGAGGCGATCCACCGCGCCGAGGACCGGGAGATCTTCCGGGCGACCATGGAGGGGGCCGGCCTGTGCATGCCCCGCTCCGCGATCGCCACGAGCGGCGCCGAGGCCCGCGCCGCACGCGACGAGATCGGACTGCCAATCATCGTGCGCCCGGCCTTCACGCTCGGCGGGCGGGGGGGAGGCATCGCACGCACCGAGGCGCAGTTCGAGCGAGTGGTGGCCAGCGGCCTCGCCGCCTCGCCGATCGGGCAGGTCCTGCTCGACGAGTCGGTGCTCGGCTGGGGCGAGTTCGAGATGGAGGTCATGCGCGACCGCGAGGACAACGTGGTGATCGTGTGCTCCATCGAGAACCTCGACCCGATGGGTGTCCACACCGGCGACTCGGTGTGCGTGGCGCCCCAGCAGACGCTGAGCGACCGCCAGTACCAGTCGCTGCGCGACCAGGCCATCGCGGTCATCCGGGAGGTGGGGGTGGAGACCGGCGGCTCCAACGTGCAGTTCGCCGTCAACCCCGAGACGGACGAGATCGTCGTCATCGAGATGAACCCGCGGGTCTCGCGCTCGAGTGCCCTGGCCTCCAAGGCGACCGGGTTCCCGATCGCGAAGATCGCCGCCCGGCTGGCGGTCGGCTACACCCTTCCCGAGATCCCCAACGACATCACCCGCGCAACGCCCGCCTCCTTCGAGCCCGCGATCGACTACGTCGTCGTCAAGTGGCCGCGCTTCGCCTTCGAGAAGTTCCCCGGCGCCGACGCCGGCCTGTCCACCCACATGAAGTCGGTCGGGGAGGCCATGGCGATCGGGCGGACCTTCGGGCAGGCCTTCGCCAAGGCGATGCGCTCTCGCGAGCTCGACTCGCCCGTGCGCGTCCCGGCCGACGACGCGGCGCTCCTCGACGCGCTCACCGTCCCCGGCACCGATCGCTTCGACCTCGTGCTCGAGGCCCTCCGGCGCGGGATCGACGCGGAGGAGATCCACGCCCGCACGAGCATCGACCCGTGGTTCCTCGCCGAGCTGGGCGAGCTCGCGCGCGATCCGGAGGCGCCGTTCCGCGGTGAGCGGAGCTTCCGGGCGGTGGACACGTGCGCCGCGGAGTTCGACGCCGAGACGCCCTACTACTACTCGGGCTGGGACAGGAGCGCCTCCGACGAGGTGGTCCGGGGCGAGCGGGAGAGCGTCGTGATCCTCGGCTCGGGCCCCAACCGGATCGGCCAGGGGATCGAGTTCGACTACTGCTGCGTCCATGCCGCCCAGACCGTGCGCGAGTCAGGTCGAGACGCGGTGATGATCAACTGCAACCCCGAGACCGTCTCCACCGACTACGACACCTCCGATCGCCTCTACTTCGAGCCGCTCACGCTCGAGCACGTGCTGGGGGTGTGCACGGTCGAGCGCCCCGAGGGAGTCATCGTCGCCTTCGGCGGTCAGACGCCGCTGAAACTCGCCGCCGGCCTGGAGGCGGCCGGCGTCCCGCTGCTCGGCACACCGGTGGAGGCGATCGATCTCGCCGAGGACCGCGGGCGCTTCGGAGCGCTGCTCGCCGAGCTCGGATACGAGGCGCCGCCCTACGCGACCGCGCACGGTCCCGCCGAGGCGCTCGCCGCCGCGCCCGGGGTCGGCTTCCCACTCCTCGTGCGACCGAGCTACGTGCTCGGGGGGCGGGCGATGGAGATCGTGTACTCGACCGACGGACTGGCCGACTACTTGGAGCGCGCCGGTCGGGACGGGGAGGACGGCGAGCGCGAGATCTTCCTCGACCGCTTCCTCGAGGACTCGATCGAGGTCGACGTCGACGCGCTGTGCGACGGGGAGGAGACCTGGATCGGCGGGATCATGCAGCACGTCGAGGAGGCGGGCATCCACTCGGGCGATTCCGCCTGCGTGCTGCCTCCGCACTCGCTCGGGCCGGACATGCTGGCCCTCATCCGCGAGCAGACATCCGGGATCGCGCTCGGCCTCGGCGTGGTCGGGCTGCTCAACGTGCAGTTCGCGATCCGCGGCGATCGCCTCTTCGTCATCGAGGCCAACCCGCGCGCCTCGCGCACCGTGCCCTTCGTCTCCAAGGCGATCGGCTGGCCGCTGGCCAAGCTCGCGTGCCGGATCGCGCTGGGCGAACGGATCGCCCACCTCGGGCTTCCGGCCGAGCCGAGTCTCGGGCACGTGTGCGTCAAGGAGGCGGTGCTGCCCTTCGACCGCTTCGTGGGGGCCGACGCGCTCCTCGGCCCCGAGATGCGCTCCACGGGAGAGGTGATGGGGATCGCTAGGGACTTCCCCACCGCCTTCGCCAAGGCGCAGGCCGCCGCCGGCGCCCGGCTGCCCACCGCCGGGACAGCGTTCATCACCGTGACCGACCACGACAAGGCGGCGGCCGCGGGCCTCGCCATCCAGCTTCACGACCTCGGCTTCCGAATCGTCGCCACCCGCGGCACCGCGCTCTCGATCTCGCGCATGGGGATCCCGGCGGAGACGCTCAACAAGGTGGGGGAGGGCTCGCCGCATGTGGTCGACAAGATCGAGCAGGGCGAGGTGGACCTCGTCATCAACACGCCGGTGGGAACGGGCGCCCGCAGCGACGGATACGAGATCCGGGCCGCCGCGGTGGCGCGCGGCATCCCGTGCATCACCACGATGGCGGGAGGGATCGCCGCGGCCCGGGCGATCCGGGCGGCGCAGAGCGGCGCCCCAGAGGTGGTCTCCTTGCAGGAGATCCACGCGGAGGCGGCGCCGGCCGAAGTACCGGCGACGTGAGCCGAGCGGCTACGAAATCTGGCGCATCTGCCCGCCTGAGAGGCTTCTCTCAGCGGTAAAGAAGCTGCAAACGGGCGTCTTCGGCTCAGCTTCCCTCAATATGGCTAAGGCTGGACTTTAGGGTGAGCCAAATTTCGCCGTCGGCCGGTTGTTGGGTTGCCCGATCTATGTAGACTCGCCCCGATGCCGCCGCTGAGCCCGTCCGCGCCCAAGGCCCCCGCCGCACCCGAGCGCTCGCTTGTCCAGCGGATGGACGCGCTGACCCGCGCGAACGAGATCCGCACCCGGCGCGCCCAGCTCAAGCGCGATCTCAAGGCCGGCCGCACCTCGATCCAGTCGCTGCTGCTCGATCCGCCCGAGTGGACCGAGACCGCGAAGGTCTTCGACATGCTGCTCGCCGTGCCCAAGTATGGCCGCGTGAAGGTCAACAAGATCCTCACCATGTGCCGGATCTCGCCGAGCAAGACGATCGGCGGGCTCTCCGAGCGCCAGCGCGCCGAGCTGGTCGCCCTGCTGCGCCGATAGCGCCGCCACGTCGCTCGCGCGTGGCCAAGGTCTTCGTCATCACCGGCCCCTCCGGCGTCGGCAAGGGCACGCTGATCCGCGGGCTCCGAGGGCGCGTGCCGACCCTCGCGCTGTCGGTCTCCGCGACCACGCGCGAGCCGCGGCCGGGGGAGCAGGATGGCTTCGACTACCACTTCCTGACCGACGCCGAGTTCGAGGCGCGCGTACGGGCGGGAGACTTCGTCGAGCATGCCGAGTACTCCGGCCGGCGCTACGGAACGCTGCGTCCCGAGCTCGAGCGCCACCTCGCCGACGGGGTGCCGGTGGTGCTGGAGATCGAGGTCGAGGGCGCCCGCCAGATGCGCGAAGCCGCGCCGGAGGCCGTGCAGGTGTTCATCGCGCCGCCCTCGCTCGGCGCGCTGCGTGCACGGCTCGTGGGTCGGGGCACGGACGACTCCGCGCAGATCGATGCCCGGCTGCGCACGGCCGAGCGCGAGCTCGCCGCCCAGTCCGAGTTCGGTCACGTCGTCGTCAACGACCGCCTGGAGGACGCCACCGGCCGGCTCGCGGCGATCGTCGAAGGAGCGCTCGGCTCGCACTAGACTCTCCTCTCACCCGACCGCTTGTCCGAAAGGCCCTTCCTTCGTGATCTCCCCCCGCATCGACCACCTCCTCGAGCACGTCGACTCGAACTACGCGAGCGTGCTCGTGGCCGCCAAGCGCGCGCGGCAGATCAACTCCTACTACCACAACCTCGGAGAGGGCACCTTCGACGAGTTCCCGCCCCCCATGGTCGAGAGCGGCTCGAAGAACTACCTGACGATCGCCCTCGAGGAGGTCGCGGGCGGCAAGGTCAAGTACCACTACCGCTAGGCGGTAGGAGCCGGGCTGATGGCGCGGCTGCTCGTAGGCGTGAGCGGCGGCATCGCCGCCTACAAGGCGCTCGAGCTCGTGCGGCTCGCCACCCGGGGCGGGCACGCCGTGCGCGTGATCCAGACCGAGGCCAGCGAGCGCTTCGTCGGCCGTCCGTCGTTCGCGGCGCTGAGCGGCGCACCCGTGCTCGGCTCGGAGTGGGAGCGCGACCCCGCTCGCGGCGCCTTCCCCGACCAAACTCCTCCCGAGCACGAGCCGATCAGCCACCTGGCCCTGGTGGAGAACGCCGACGCTTACCTGATCGCGCCCGCCTCGGCCAACACGCTGGCCAAGCTCGCGGGCGGCCTGGCCGACAACCTGCTGAGCACCGCCGCGCTCGCCGCGCGGTGCCCCGTGATCGTGGCTCCGGCGATGAACGCCCACATGTGGTCCCACCCCGCGACCCGGGAGAACGTGGAGACGCTGCGCCGCCGGGGGGTGTCGGTGGTCGAGCCGGGGGTCGGCGAGCTCGCCTCCCGAGGGGAGCATGGGGCCGGCCGCCTGGCCGAGCCCGCCGAGCTGCTCGCGGCGGTGGAGACGGCGCTCGACCTCGGGCCGGCCGGCGGCCCGCTCGACGGGCTGCGCGTGCTCGTCAGCGCCGGCGGCACGCGCGAGCCGATCGACGCCGTGCGCTTCGTGGGCAACCGCTCCTCGGGCCGGATGGGCTGGGCGCTGGCCGACGCCGCCGCGGCCGCCGGCGCCGAGGTCACCGTCGTCGCCGCCAACGTCGCTCTGGCGCGCACGCCGGGCGTCACCTACCGCGACGTGGGCACGGCCGGCGAGCTCCTCACCGCCTGCTCCGAGCTCTTCGCAGCGTGCGACGTCCTCGTGATGGCCGCGGCCGTCGCCGACTTCCGCCCCGCCGCCCCGGTGCTCGAGAAGATCAAGAAGGACGGTGGGCCGCCGCCGGCGCTCGAGCTCGAGCCCACCGTCGACGTCCTCTCGACGCTCGCCGGCCGCCGGCGGGCGGGCCAGACCCTGGTGGGCTTCGCCGCCGAGCACGGGTCCCGTGCGCTCGAGCACGCGCGCGGGAAGCTCGCACGCAAGGGACTCGATCTCGTGGTCGTCAACGACGTCTCCGACGTGCGCATCGGCTTCGACGCCACCGAGAACGAGGTCACGATCCTCTCCGCCGACGGCGGGGAGCGGGCGGTGGCGCGCACGAGCAAGGCCGGCGTGGCGCGGGCGGTGCTCGCCGAGGTGGCGCGCCTGCGCGGGGACGAAGGGTGCGATGGAGCCCCTGGACGAGCTGGGACGGGTCGAGCCGCACGCGCGTGAGGCGGCGGCCGATGTCGCGCGGCGCGTGGCCGCGAACGTCGCCCGAGCCGTCCAGGTGCGCGCCGAGACGCTCGAGCACGTGCTCGTCGCCCTGCTGGCGGAGGGGCACGTCCTGGTGGAGGACCACCCCGGCGTGGGCAAGACCGCCCTGGCCCGCGCCCTCGCCCGGTCCATCGACTGCCAGTTCGCGCGCGTGCAGTGCACCGCCGACCTGCTGCCCGCCGACGTGGTCGGCGTCAACGTCTTCAACCAGCGCGAGGACCGCTTCGAGTTCCGTCCCGGGCCGGTGTTCGCCAACGTGGTGCTCGTCGACGAGATCAACCGCGCCTCGCCGAAGACCCAGTCCGGACTGCTCGAGTGCATGCAGGAGCGGAGCGTCACCGTGGACGTCCACACCCACGAGCTGGCCCGGCCCTTCCTCGTCCTCGCCACCCAGAACCCGGTGGAGTACGAGGGGACCTACCCGCTGCCCGAGGCGCAGGTCGACCGGTTCATGATCCGCGTCTCCCTCGGGTACCCGAGCGCCGAGGACGAGGCGGACATGCTCGCCGACCACGCCGGGGGAGATCGCGTCCTCGCCCTGGAGCCCGTCGCCACCGCGTCCGAGCTCGTCCTCGCCCAGGACGCCGCCGCCCGCGTGCGCGCCGCCGCACCGCTGTGCCTCTACGTCGTCGCGCTCCTGCGCCGCACGCGGGAGGATTCGCGCACCGAGCTCGGGGCCAGCCCCCGGGCCGGACTGCTCCTCCTGCGCGCGGCCAAGGCGCGTGCGGCTCTTCACGGACGCGACCACGCGCTGCCCGACGACGTGCAGGCGCTGGCCTCGGCCGTGCTCTCCCACCGCCTCGTCCTCGCCCCGGAGGCCGTGGAGCTCGGCGCTGATCTCGTCGTCGCCGACGCGATCGCCGCCGTCCCGGCGCTGTAGAGCGGTCGTGCGGGCGGCGATCGGCATCGCCGTCCTGGGGCTCGAGCTCGTGCTCGCCGCGGGACTCTTCGCCGCCGAGTCGCTCTACGTGCCCGGCGTCGCGCTCGCCCTCCTCGGCCTCGGCGCCCCGGCGTGGATGGCCCTCGCCGCCCGGCGCAGCGGGGTGACACGCCGCCTCGGCGCCCGACGGGTGATCGAGGACGAGCCGCTCGCAGTGGTCTACGAGCTTCACCGCCGGGGACGCGGACCGGCTCCGGCCCTGGCGCTCGCGGACGAGCTGCTCCCGGCGCCGCGCCCGGTGCGAGTGCGGCGCCGGGAGGTGACGCGCGTGCACGAGGTGGTGAGCCTGCCGCGTCGCGGGCGCCACGTGCTCGCGGCCCCCGCGCTCGTGCTGAGCGACCCGCTCGGCCTCGTGCGCCGCCGCGTGAGCTCAGCCGAAGGGAACGACGAGCTGCTCATCCTGCCGCGCACGAGCCCCGTGCGCGCACCGTTCTCTGCGGTGGCGGTCGACGTGGGCACTGCGCTCATCTCGCGGTCGGTCGAGGCGGCGGGTGAGGTGGACGGGCTGAGGCCATACCGCGAGGGAGCCCCCGCGGCCCGAATCCATTGGCCGGCCTTGGCGCGCGGCGCCGGACTCGTCGAGCGCCGGGTGCGCCCGGAGGAGGACACCCGCCCGCTCGTGGTGCTCGACGCGCGCGAGCCCGCGACTGAGGAGGACCTCGACGCCGCGGTGCGCGCGGCCGCGTCCCTGTGCCTCGCGCTTGCGCGCCGCGGCGGTTGCGCGCTCCTCCTGCCCGGGCAGCGCCGCACTCTCGCGCTCGGGCACGACCTGCGTGCCTGGCCGGATGCCCACGCGCGCCTGGCGCTCGTGGAGGCCGCAGCCGCCACGGCGTCTCCGAGGCTCGCCGCCGCCCGGCGCGGCCCGGTCTTCTACGTCGCCGCGCGCGATCTCCACGCGTGGCCGGCGGCACTTGCGGGGTCGGCGCGCGGGGAGCGGATCCTCGTCCTCCCCGGTGAGGCGCCCGGAAGGACGGCAGCCTTCTCGGTGGCCGGCTGCACCGGCCTGCGCCTCACGCGTCCCCGCCGCGCGGCGGTGCCGGCGTGAGCGAGGTCCGCGCCCTCGCGCTGCGCGCGCTGCCCCTCGGCGCGCTCGGCCTCCTCGGCGCCGAGCGCTGGGGCGGACTGGTCGCCCCCGCCGCGCGCGGCCCGATGGTGCTCGCCCTGGCCGAATCGCTGCTCGCCGCCCTCGGCGTCCGGGTGACGTGGCGGCTGGGACCACGCTCGCGGCGCGCGGCGGCCGCCGGCATCCTGCTCCTCCTCCTCGCGCTCGACCTGCGCGCGGCCGGGGTGCCGCGCCGGCTCCTGGCGCCGGCGCGGTGGGACGATCTGGCGGCGGGAATCGGCCAGGGGCTCGGGGGCCTGCCCGACGCGACGTCCCCCTATGACGGCGTCGATGAGTGGGTGCGGCGGCTGATCCTGCTCGGCGGCGCGCTGCTCTTCGGCGGCGGGGCGGTGCTCGCCCTCGCGGCGCGCGCCCCGGCGCTCGGCCGGCGCGCGGCGGCGGTGGTGCCCATGATCGCCCTGGCCACCGTGCCGGCGGTGATCCTGCGTCCAGGGGGCCAGGTGGGGGACGGCGTCGCGCTCTTCGGGCTCATGGCCGGCGTGCTCTGGCTCGAGCGGCTGCGCAGCGCTCAGACGCCCGCCGCGCTCGCGCTCCTCCTCCTCGCGGGGATGGGCGGCACGCTCGCCGCCTCCGCGCTCCACGCGCGCCGGCCCTGGCTCGCCTACGAGGGCATCGCCCGCTCGCTCGGGCCCGCGGCCGGCGAGCGCTTCGACTGGGCGCACTCCTACGGCCCGATCGACTGGCCACGCGACGGGCGCGAGGTGCTGCGCGTGCACTCGAGCACCTCCGTCTATCTCAAGGCGGAGAACCTCGATAGCTTCGACGGCCTGCGCTGGCTCGCCAATCCGGCGAACGGGCCGGGCGGGACAGAGGAGGCGCGCTCCCGCGGGTGGACGGGGAGCGCCGGCCCGCGCTGGCACCAGAGCCTGGGAGTGATCGTGCGCGGGCTGCGCACTCGGGACGTGATAGGCGCGGGGGCGACCCTGGCGGTCCGGCGCGCGCCCTACCCCCTGGTGCCCGGCCCGAGCCCGGGCACGTGGCGCTCCTCGCAGGAGCTGCGACCGGGCGACTCCTACGCGGTCGACGTCTACGCGCCGCAGCCGCGTCCGGCGGAGCTCGCGGCCGCCGGCACCGAGTACCCGGCGTGGACCGCCCAATACCGGGTCCTTGGCCTGCCGCGCCGCGCGGCCGGCGGCGCGCTGCTCCCGGGCGGCTCGGCCGTCGCGCTTCCGCGCTTCGGGCTCGCGGCCTCGCCGCTCGAGCCGCTGCTCCACTCGCCCTACGCCCAGGCCTACGAACTGGCTCGCGTCCTCGCCGCCCGAGCGGCCACGCCCTATGACTTCGCGCGGCTCGTGCAGCGCCATCTGGGTCACGGTTTCGTCTACTCCGAGACGCCGCCGCGCCGCCCCGTCCCCCTCGAGAGCTTCCTCATCCGCGACCGCCGGGGCTACTGCCAGCAGTTCTCGGGAACGATGGCCCTGCTCCTGCGCCTGGGCGGCGTGCCCGCGCGGGTGGCCGCGGGGTTCACGCCCGGGACGCCCAGCGGCAACCGCGGCGAGCGCGTGGTCCGCGACTACGACGCCCACTCCTGGGTCGAGGCGTGGTTCCCCCGCTTCGGATGGGTCACCTTCGACCCCACGCCCGCCGCCTCTCCCGCGCTGAGCGCCAACGCGAGGATCGGCCCGCTGCCCGGTACGGGCGGGAAGGGCGGAGCCTCGACTCGGCGCCGCCAGCCGGACCCCCTGAGCGGCGCCTCTCCCGCTCCGGCCCCGCCGCGCCACGGTGGCGCGCCCGTGGTGGGGGTGGCGCTCGGCGCCACCGCGCTGCTGCTCCTGGCCGGCCTTCTTCTTCTCGCGCGGCGGCGCCGGCGCGCGCGCGATCCCCTCCAGATCGCGGTCTTCGAGCTCGAGCGCGCCCTGCGCCGCACGGCCCGCGCTTCGGAGGCAGCTACGACGCTTCAGGAGATCGAGCAGCGCCTGAGGGGAGCACCTCAGGCGGCGGCCTACGTCCGCGCGCTGCGCGACGCGCGCTACGGCTACGGCGAGAAATCGCCGTCTGCAGCGCAGCGGCGGGCGCTCCGGGAAGAGCTCGCTCGCGGCCGGGGGGCCGGTGGCCGCCTGCGAGCCTGGTGGGCGCTGCCCCCGCAGCGCGGCTCGGGTCCGGTTCGACGCGAGCGCGCCGTACACTAGGCCCGCATGTCCGAAGGGGTGTATGAGCTCTTCCAGCGGGGCACCGCGCTGCTCGAGGCGGGGGACTGGTATCAGGCCACCGTGCCGCTCTCCCGCGCCCGCGACCTCGATCCGGGCAAGGCCTCGATCCGTGAGGCGCTCGGCCGCGCGCTCTTCCGCTCCGGGCGCTACGCACAGGCCGCAGAGGAGTTCGCCGCCGTCGTCGACCGCGCCCCCACCAACGACTTCGCGCTCTTCTGCCTCGGGCGCTGCCTTCAGCTCCTCGGCCGCCACCAGGAGGCGCGCCATCCCCTCGCGCTCGCCTCCTGCCTGCGCCCCGAGCGGCGCGACTACCGCCTCTACCGCGACCGCGCCCGCGCCGCGGCGAGGTAGGCGGCCTACGGCCCCGCGGCATGCTCGCGCGCCTGGGTGGCGGCGAGCACGAGGAGACCGAGGAAGCGGTCGAGCTCCGCGGCGCTCACCGCGCTCAGCGGAAGGTCGCCCTGGATCCACACCTCGGCCGCGCGAGTGTGGGAGAAGCGGATGAGCGGAACCGTGCGGTTCCACCACAGCAGGTCGTGATCCTCGAGCCGGCCGGCCTCGACCACAGCGGCCTGCGCGCGCAGGAAGCCGTCGCGGATCGCCACGCCGACGTGCAGCGGCCAACCGGCCGCGTCGAGCGTGATCCCCCACTCGGCGAAGGCGACCGTGCGCGTCTCGCCCTCGAGCGAGGCGATGTAGTCGGCCACCGTGGTGCGTGCGTCGCTCACCGGCGCGCGATGATCCCAGACCATGGCCGCCGCCTCCCTGGCCCACGCCCTCGCCGCCCTGCTCGGAGCCGAGCACGTCGTGAGCGACGTGCCCGTGGCCGCCCTGCGCGACGCGACGGAGTTCCAGGGGCTGAGCGGCGAGGCCGACGCCCTCGTGCGGCCGGGGAGCGCGGAGGAGGTCGCCGCGGTCCTCGCCTGGTGCTACGAGCACGACGTGGCGATCACGCCGCGCGGCGGGGGAACCGGCTACGCGGGCGGAGCGGTGCCCCGGGGCGGCATCGTCCTCTCCCTCGACCGGTTGACCCGAGTGCGCGCGCTCGACCCCCTGCAATGGCGCATGCACGTCGAGGCCGGGCTGACGACCGCCCACGTGCAGCGACTCGCCCGCGAGAACGGGCTCCTCTTCCCGCCGGATCCCGGCGCGGCCGAGAGCTCGCACATCGGCGGCAACATCGCCACCAACGCCGGCGGTCCGCACGCCTTCAAGTACGGGGTCACCCGCCGCTGGGTGACCGGGCTCGAGGTGGCGATCGCGCCGGGTGAGCTCATCACGGTGGGGGGACCGGTGCGCAAGGACGCCGCCGGCTACGACCTCGTCGGCCTGCTGAGCGGCTCGGAGGGAACGCTCGGGATCCTCACCGCCGCATGGGTCGCGCTGCTGCCGCGCCCGGCCACGGTGCGGACGGTGCTCGCCCTCTACCCGAGCCTCGCCTCCGGCTGTGACGCCCTGGAGCGGGTGCTCGGCGCCGGGCTGCGGCCCGCGGCGCTCGAGTACTTCGACGGTGGGGCTCTGGAGGCCGCGCGGGAGTCGCTCCCCGGCGGCCGGCCCGAGGGGGTGGCGTTCGCGATCCTGGCCGAGGCCGACGGGGAGGAGGGCGAGGTCCGTGCGCTGGCGACGGAGCTCCTCGAGGCCCTGGGCCCGACCGCCCTGCGCGCCGAGGGGGTGGAGGCCGACGCGCTATGGCGCTGGCGCGCGGGGGCCTCGAGCGCCGTCGCGACCCACCGCGGCGGCAAGGTCTCCGAGGACATCGCTGTCCCGGTCGAGCGCCTCGCCGAGGCCATCGCGGAGACCGTCGAGATCGGCGCCCGCCATGGCTTGCCCGCCTGCTCGTGGGGCCACGCCGGCGACGGGAACCTCCACTCCACGCTGCTCGTCGACCGAGGCGACCCCGCCGAGCTCCACCGCGCCGAACGGGCGGCTCACGAGCTCCTGGAGCTCGCCCTGCGCCTCGGGGGCACGATCTCCGGCGAGCACGGGGTGGGCATGCTCAAGCGCAGTCATCTGCCGGCTCAGCTCGGCGTCGCGGGCCATGCCCTCCAGCGCCGAATCAAGGTCGCCTGGGACCCGAAAGGGCTCCTCAACCCGGGCAAGAAGCTCGCCTGAAGGCGGGTGTGCAAGGGCAGCCCGGTGCTATTCTCGATCGACAGCTTTCGCGCCGGGCACGCCCGGCGATCCGTCGGTCGAAAGTGGGCGCTCGCCCGCTTTTTTTATGTATGGAGGTGAACACGATGAGCACTCTGCAAGCCGAGATCGAGCGCGAGCTCTCGCCGCTCGAGCCCCAGGTGGAGGTCCTGCTCGCCGAGCTCCTCGGCGGCCACACCGTGCGGCTGTTCATCGACCATCCCGACGGCGTGACGCTCGCCCTCTGCGAGCGGGTGACCCATGCACTCCCGGGCGTGCGTGAGCGCTACGCCCTCGAGGTCTCCTCCCCGGGCCGTGAGCGACCCCTGACCAAGCCCGAGCACTTCCGCCGGTTCCTCGGCCGCCGGGCGCGCGTGCGCACCCGCGACCCCCACGCCGGCCGTCAGACCGTCACCGGCGAGCTCGTTGGCGCCACCGACGCGGAGGTGACCCTCGCCGCCGACGGCGGTGTGCTCTCCATCCCCTACGGGGAGATCGCCCGCTCCCACCTCGTCCCCGCGGAGTAAGCCCATGTCCAAGGAGATCCTCGAAGCCACCCGCGCGCTCGCCAAGGAGAAGAACATCTCCTTCGAGAAGCTGATGATCGCCCTCGAGGACGCGCTGCTCTCCGCGTACAAGAAGCAGCCCGGCTCGGCCAAGTACGCCCGCGTCGAGATGGATCGCGACACGGGCGACTTCCTCGTCTACGAGCTGCTCATCCCCGAGCGCCTCGAGGCCCAGCTCATCGTGGAGACGATCGACGAGGGCACCACGATCGACCCCGAGACGGGGGAGGCCCGCGAACCCACCGAGCCGGAGATCGATCCCGAGAAGTTCGCGCTCTACCGCGACCAGATCGACGAGCGCAACGTGACGCCCGACGACTTCGGGCGCATCGCGGCCCAGACCGCCAAGCAGGTGATCCTCCAGCGGATCCGCGAGGCCGAGCGCGACATGATGTTCGACGAGTACCAGGACCGCGTCGGCGAGCTCATCACCGGGATCGTCCAGCAGTCGGACTCCCGCTACACGCTGGTCCAGCTCCGCGAGCGCGTCGAGGCACTCCTGCCCAAGTCCGAGCAGGTCGAGGGTGAGCGCTACGACCACGGTGGCCGCATCAAGGCGGTCATCAAGGAGGTCTCGAACTCGACGAAGGGGCCGAGCATCATCGTCTCGCGGCGCGATCCGGAGCTCATCAAGTCGCTCTTCGAGCTCGAGGTGCCCGAGATCGCCGACGGCCTCGTGGAGATCACCGGCGTGGCCCGCGAGCCCGGCTATCGATCCAAGATCGCCGTGATCTCCTACGCCGACGGCGTCGATCCCGTCGGTGCCTGCGTGGGCCCGCGCGGCTCGCGCGTGCGGATGGTCGTCTCGGAGCTGCGCGGGGAGAAGATCGACATCATCCCCTACAACGACGAGCCCGCCCGGTTCGTGGCCAAGGCGCTCTCGCCCGCACGCGTGCGCGAGGTGCTCGTCGACGACGCGGGCAAGCAGTCCACGGTCATCGTGCCCGACGACCAGCTCTCGCTGGCCATCGGCCGCGAGGGGCAGAACGCGCGCCTCGCCGCCCGGCTCACGGGCTGGCGCATCGACATTCGCTCCGAGACGGAGTTCGCCTCCGAGGAGGCGGAGAGCGGCTTCGACGAGGAGGAGACCTCGGGCCGCTGCGCCGCGATCTCCCGGAAGGGCCGGCGCTGCCCCAACGCCGCGCTGCCGGGCTCGCGCTACTGCGGGATCGACGCGCACCAGGCGCTCGAGACGATCGACTCGGATCGTCTCGAGGACCTGCCGGCCGCGGGCGCGACGTCATAGCGCCCGCCCGCGGACACGAGCCCCGGCGCCGCTGCGTTGGGTGCGGGGAGATCGCACCGCAGGCCGCGCTCGAGCGCTACGTGGCCGAGAGCGGGGTGGTGGTGCGCGATCCAGACCGCCGCCGGCCCGGCCGCGGCGCCTACCTGCATCCCGGCCCCGAGTGCCTCGAGCGCGCGGTCAAGCGCCGCGCGCTCGTCCGCGCCCTCCGCGCTCCGGCCGCGTCCCCGGCCGCGAAGTAGAATCGAGAGCAGACATGGCCAAGAAGCGCGTACACGAGATCGCCAAGGAGCAGAACCTCCCGACCAAGGAGGTCATCGAGAAGCTGCAGCAGGCCGGTCTCTCGGTCAAGGCGGCCGCCTCCGCGGTCGACGAGCGCGAGGCCCGGCGCATCCTCGGCGGCAACGGCACTCCCACGGCGCCCAAGCGCGCTCCGACCCCGGACCCGGTGCCGCCCGCGCGCCAGCCGGCACCCAAGCCCGCCG
>JAABUZ0100004357.1_pt1 | contig 19620 bp, 15 predicted proteins | sample 5562091 | NCBI WGS metagenome assembly JAABUZ01 (sample SAMN12813069, study PRJNA571459) | rock metagenome | isolation source: Antarctica rocks | place: Antarctica: Victoria Land, Linnaeus Terrace sud | collected 2015-12-21 | reverse complement strand
ACCAAGGGCGCGGGCGCGACAAGAGGCAGTTGCATCTGGGTGTCCCCCTCTAATTGGCAGACCGTTCTGCCTTGAGAGCGTAACATGGCTCACGTGCTCACGCAAATCACAACAGTCGAGTCATTGAGAGAGGCGGTATGGCGAAGGCTGACGGTCGATGGCCTACGTTGCCCTGACGAACACCGTGGGACAGGTCCAGCTTCCCGCGACGTCGCATGGCTCTCGCCCCCGACGATGTTCCTGAAGTTGGTGGCTGTGAAGGCGCCGCTATGCCCGTCCGGCGAGAGCTTCACCATGACCTTGTACGTGCCTTCGCCGCCCGGCGCGAAGCTCTTGTACTGCGCGGGCACGACGGCCAGATTGACGCCGGTTTCGCCATCGACGCGTTGGTAACCCGCTATCTTGGGATTGTAGTAGAACGCGAAGAACAGGCCCCCGGTCGCGGCCATGACACCCGGATTGTTGAAGCTCACGTTGTAGGCGAGCGGCTTCGCGCGCGACGCGAAGTTGGGGTGCGTGAACCGTACGCACGAGTACTGGGCGGGGATCGTGTCTCGCGTATCCTCGGCGTGAGTGAGCGTTCCGGTGTAGCGGTAGCCGCCGCTCGTCTGTACGTGAATAACCATGCCTGCCTTGCCCTGAACCGCGCCCTGAATCGCAGGGCGATCCAGCGCGTGCGAGGCAGTCGGCAACGGGGCCATCAGAACAGCGGCCAGGGCTACCCCGGCCAGGGGCATGGACGGTAAGGAATGTAAGGAATGGCGCATCGTCGATCTCCTTATGCGAAGCCTAGCGTGATGGGGGCTTGAGGGTGAGGCTGCCGAGGACGGTGACGGCGGTGGTGAGGTCGGCCTTGGCGCCGGGGACGCTGGTGTCACGCACGAGACCCGCGGCGACGCAGAGGCGGTGGTGGCCGTAGTCTCTCATGTGCGGCGCCCGCGTCCCGTCGATCGTCGTCCCGCCGCATACGTCGTCCTCCTTCGCGTTGTGCGCGGGCAAACACACCCACGCCGTCGATATGACAACTCCTTGCTACCCATCACGTCGGGCAAGCATGGTCGGACCTGTATCCACATTGTAACCGCGCACGACTGCCATGACCATGTGAAGGCACGCAGAGAGTAACGCAGTTACCCACGCAGTTGTCGCTCGACCATGGCCGGCGGCCGCATACGGCTATACTGGAGTAGGATAAGGAGGAGGCAAGATGAGCGGGAGCATGGACGGAAAGGTCTGCCTGGTGACGGGCGCGACCTCGGGCATCGGCAAGGAGACCGCGCGGGCGCTGGCCAAGTTGGGCGCGCACGTGGCGCTGGTGGGCCGCGACGCGCGTAAGGGCGCGGCGACGATGCGCGAGATCAGGGAGTCCTCCGGCAACGGCCGGATCGACCTCTTGCTGGCCGACCTGTCGTCGCAGAAGTCGATTCGTGGGCTGGCTCAGGAGGTCCACGACCGCTACCCCGCCCTCCACGTACTGGTCAACAATGCCGGCGGCGTCTTCAGCAAGCGCGCGGTGACGGCCGACGGCATCGAGCTGACTTTTGCCCTCAACCATCTCTCCTACTTCATGCTCACCAACCTGCTGCTCGACCTGCTCAAGAGCAGTGGGCCGGCGCGTATCGTCAACGTGTCCTCAAACGCACAGCAGGGCGCGCATATCGACTTTGACGACCTGCAAGGGCAGCGCGGCTATCGCGCCTTCCGCGCCTACAGCCGGTCCAAGCTGGCCAACGTGCTTTTCACCTACGAGTTGGAGCGCCGCCTGGGCGACAGCGCCGTCACGTCGAACTGCCTGCATCCCGGCTTTGTCGCCAGCGGTTTCGGTCAGAACAACTCGGGACCCATGAAGGTCGGCATCAGCCTGCTAACCCGTACCCCCCTTGCGATTGGACCGGAGAAGGGGGCCCAGACGTCGACATACCTGGCCTCCTCGCCCGAGGTCGAGGGCATCACGGGCAAGTACTTTGTCAAGTGCATGCCCAAGCGGTCGACCAAGGAGTCGTACGACGAGCAGATCGCGCGGCGGCTATGGGATGTCAGTGCCGGGATGACGGGTATCCAGACGCTGGCTGTGGCGCCGGCCTCGTAGTACTTTCGGGCTATATCTCACCTCTCGCGGCCATGCTATTGTCTAGGCAAGGATGTCGGCCGACGCCAAGGGACTGGGGCCACGCTGCTCCATGGCGCCTATGACGCCCGATAGGGGAACGCATGCTCAATCGAGTGGCCCATGGCCTTGACATGCATGACCTTGACATGGAGGACCCGCGGCGCCTGCGCGCGGTCTACGATGCCATGGCCTATGGCGTGGTCGTCACCGACGCGTCGGGCGCGGTGGTCGACGCGAACGACGCCGCCCAGCGGCTCATTGGCCTGAGCTTATCCGCGCTGCGCGGCCATCCTCTGGCCGAGGCCTACCGTGACCCCGTGCGTCGCGACGGCTCCATGATCCCCCTCGCCGACCGACCATCCGCCGATGGCGCCCACGCCGGGCCTATCCCATGCGGCGAGGTCGTCGGGATTACCGCGCTAGACGGCCGGCGGCGCTGGCTGCAGGTGGAGACCATGCCCCTGCGCGATGACGATAGGCAGGTCCGCTACAATGTCTCCAGTCTCGCCGACATCACCGCGTATACCCAGGCCGAACAGGCGCTGCACGCTAGCGAGGAGCGCTTCCGCCTGCTGTCGGAGCATGCGTCCGATCTCCTGCGCATCGTGCAGGGGGATGGGACCATCCTGTACGCCAGCCCTTCGCATCGGCGCATCCTGGGCTACGCGCCCGCGGACCTGCTCGGCCGCACGTCCTTCGACCTCGTCCACCCCGCCGATCTCGCGCGTATGCTCGCGGAGTTCAACGCCGCGGTCGAACGCGGCGACGCGGTCATCACGTCGACGTACAGGGTGCGGCACGCGGACGGGTCGTGGCGCGTCATCGAGGTGACGGCAACAAATCACCTCGCCGACCCGATCCTGCGCGGCCTGGTCGTCAATGGCCGCGATATCACGGAGCGCGTCGCCGCCGAAGAGGCGTTGCGGCGGAGCGAAGACCGCTTCCGCACCCTGGCGCACCACGACACGCTCACAGGGTTGCCCAACCGCGTCCTCTTCCAGGACCGCTTGACGCAGGCGCTGGCCAACGCGCGGGGCCGTGGGCAATCAGTGGCTCTGCTCTTTCTCGATCTGGATGGCTTCAAGGCTATCAACGACACGCACGGCCACGACGCCGGCGACCTGCTGCTCCGACTGGTGGCGCAACGGCTGCGGGGCTGCGTTCGGGACGGGGACACGGTGGCGCGCCTGGGCGGCGACGAATTCACCCTCCTCCTCCCCGACATACGGTCGGGGCAGAACGCCGCCCTCGTGGCCCGCAAAATCCTTGATGACCTGACCGCGCCCGTCACGGTTGCCGGCCACTCCTTCCACGTCACGGCCAGTATCGGCATCGGCCTCTACCCGAGCGATGGCGCCGATGCCGATGCCCTGGTACATAACGCCGACCTGGCCATGTATCGCGCCAAGGGCAGGGGCAAGAACACGGTCGCCTTCTTTAGCTGACGGCTAACGGCTATAAGTCCAGGTTGGCGATGGTCACGCCGTCGTCGCCGCGCAGGTACGGTTCCGTCTCGGTCGAGCGGACCAGATGGTTGCCGTCCAGTTCGCGGCGCACGGCGGCGCGCAAGATGCCGTTGCCTTTGCCATGGATAATGCGCACCCGCAGGATGCGCTCGGTGAAGGCATGGTGCAGGAACAACTCGAGCGTGACCAGCGCGTCGCGCTCGGAGTAGCCGTGCAGGTCGATCTCCGGGATGTGCGGGTTGAAGCTGGGACCCGTGTATCCACCGCCACGCGCCGGGGTGGTCGGACGATGCGTCGTACCCAGGGGCGTGCCCTTGTCGCCGTGGACTGCATCGTCGAGCGGCCATACCTCGTCGACTCGTAACTCGACGCGCATCGCCCCGGCCTGCACCTTGAAGCTTTGCCCACTGGGGGCGACCTCGACCACCGCGTACGTGCCGCCCAGCCGCGGCACGTAGATGTCATCACCGACCCGCACGGTGGGCGCGCGCCCGACCCCTTCGGGCGCGCGTCTATGTTGGGCGAGCGCGGCCTGTTCGTTTGTCATCGCGCCCGGCGCCGCTGCCACCAGTGGTGCAGCGTGGCCTAATGGCGCCTTCGTGGAGACTGGCAGGAGCTGCTCGACCGCCTCCGCCAGCACGTCCAGGCGACGATCGACATCGCGGCGCAGCCCCTCGATCTGGCTACGCAGGGCCAGGAGCGCGGCCCTGTGGTCGTCCTCGGGCGCGGTAGCGCCACCACCGGTCACGGGCGGAGGGTGTGGCGCCGGTGGTACGGATGGGATGGAGGGTGTCGGTGGCTCGACAGCCCTGAATGGCTGTCCCTCCGTCCGACGGTTCTTTCGATGATGTGACACTCCCTATTCTACCTAGCTATTGGTCATCAGTAGGCAGTGGGCTGTAGGAGCGTATTGCATACGCCCTGGCAGGGGGCCGCAGGGGCGTATTGCATACGCCCTGGCAGGGGGCAGTGGGCAGTTCTTGCTCACCAACAGGCTCCCTATCGATATGGTCAGGCGCTGACGGCTAGAAACCGGCAACTGGCAACCGGCAACCGGCAACTGGCAACCGGCAACCGGCAACTGGCAACTCGTTCCTGTACCATGTACCATAGTCTCCACAGAGGGACGACGGCGTGGGCGCCCGACTGCGTCCTGGAGTCAAGGAAAGATGATGAGATTGCTGACCTCACCGCCGCCGCTCCGCGCGACCGGCATTGCCTGTGCTTTTGCTGCCCTATCGGTTGGCGCTGGGGCGCCGGGGGCGCCGCTGGCTCAAGCTCACACGCCTGCCAAGCGCGTCGTTCCCGCCGCGTCCCTGCTGTCTGGGACGGCGAAGGCGCCGACCCTTAAGTTTGCCTTGCGCCATCGCGCCCGCATCGGTCACCGGACGACAACGATGTCCACCCTCGCATCAACCTTCCCGCGCCGCATCCTCAGCGGCGGCAGCGTCGAGGCAGGCCGTGTTGCCGGGGGCCGGCCGGTGGGCATGTGCATGCCAACCCTGAGCGCCGTTCCCGACGCCACCGCGAATGTGTCTAGGGCCCGGCTCTACGGCGTCTCGGGCGTCTCGTCCGACGATGTGTGGGCCGTCGGCATCGGAAATGGCGCGCTGACCGAGCACTGGAATGGCGTCAAGTGGAGCATGGTTCCCGACGCCACCGCATCGAGCAACGCGCAGGGCGGCTTCTTGAGCGACGTGGCGGCGCTGTCGGCGAACGACGTGTGGGCTGTGGGCAACACCAACTCCAGCGGGCCCGGCGGGACACTGGTGGAGCACTGGAATGGGACGGGTTGGAGCGTCGTGCCCGCCATCGACCCGCCGTCCGCGCCGGACCCCGAGTTTATCGGCATGTCCGCCGCAGCGCCCAACGACATCTGGGCCGTGGGCACGACCAATGGCAGCGACGTGGGCCAGACGCTGGCCGAGCACTGGAATGGCGTGCGCTGGATCAAGACGGCCAGCGTCAATCCGACCGATGCATCCGACCCCACGCTCTTCGCTGTCGCGGCTATTGCCCCGAACGACGTTTGGGCCGCAGGGACGACCAACGCGGCCGATGTGGGCGCGACGCTCTTCGAACACTGGAATGGGGTGCGCTGGAGCGTCGTGACGCCGCCCTCCACGCCCGACGCGGCGGACCCCTATATTACCGGTCTGGCCGCACTGGGGCCGAACGACGTGTGGGCGGTCGGGACCACCAGCGGCCAGGCCCCCCGCAAGACCCTGATCGAACACTGGAACGGGTCGAGTTGGAGCGTCGCGCCCAGCGCCAACACGAACGACAGTGGGCGCCTCTATCAGGTGCGGGCGCTCTCCGCGAACAACGTCTGGGCGGTCGGATCGGATGGTTCGCCGCTGGTGGAGCACTGGAATGGCACGGCCTGGGCGCTCATCCCCGGTCCGTCCCCATCAGGCTCGGTCAGCAGCGCGCTCGAAGGCCTCACCACCATCTCGGCCGGCGACATCTGGGCCGTCGGCCTCAACGGCGATCGCACGCTAACCGAGCACGGCGTGGACCCTAGCTGCCGTTCGTAAGTGACAAGTGGTGAGTGATTAGTGGCTAGAAAAGCCACTCGTCACTCGTCACTCGTCGAGGATGATAGTCACCGGTCCATCATTGACCAGATCGACGCGCATGTGGGCGCCGAAGCGACCGGTCTGCACGGTCAGGGCTAGGTCACGAAGGCGGGCAACCACGGCCTCGTAGAGTCTTTCGCCCTGTGTGGGGGGCGCCGCGCCCATAAAGCTGGGACGGCGCCCCCTGCGCGTGTCGGCGAGCAGCGTAAACTGCGAGATGGCTAGCACCGCGCCGCCGACATCGCGCACATCGCGATTCATACGTCCATGGTCGTCGGAGAAGATACGCAGGCCGGCGATGCGCTCGGCCATACGCGCTGCCGTCTCCAGCGTGTCGTCCGGCGCGACGCCGATTAGCACCGCTAGACCAGGCCCGATGTGCCCGACCTCGGTCTCATGGGCCTCTTCCTCGTCGGCGTTGGCGTCGTCGGCAGGCGCGCCGCCCGTGGTAAGCCCGTCGACGACTGTGACCGACGCGCGTCGCACGCGCTGGATGACGACCCTCACGACCGGCGCCTCCAAGATGAGTGACGAGTGATTAGTGGCTAGTGACGTCCCTTGGCCCTCAGTGCTCGGCGGGGCGGAAGCCGGCGGCGAGCGCTTCCTCTTCACTCTCGAAGTAGACGCGATGTTTCTCCCCTGGAAGGTTAGGGGCTGTCGCGGCGTGAAAGACGCGGGTGCTCGTGTTGCCGATGTAGTTGCCGCTGGTGCGCTTCTCCACCTCGGAGGCGCGGTCGATCACGGTGTGATCCATACCGGTGGTTGGCGTCTCGCTGCTATTGGGGATCGTGGGCGCCCGCGACGAGCCGGCCGTGCTCGCCGCCGTCCCTGTTCCCGCCGCGGTTGGGGGCACGGGCGCGGACCCCGTGACCGTGGGCTCGCCCCGCGACTCCGCCTCGATCCTGCGGTCGAGGATCGAGGTGTCCATGACCCCGCTGATGCCCGCGGCCTGCGGCGAATTCTCCGCCGGATCGACGGGCAACTCGGATTGCGCCCGCAGCGTGTCAACCTGCTCCACCACGTCGGCCATCTCGGTTCGTACCATGTCACGTACCGAGGGCGGCGGCGTATTCACGTCGGTCTCGACCGCGCTCGTGTTTTGTGATGCGTTCTCTGCCCCGTCGGTCGCCTGCTGTGTTTGGGGAGCAGACGTGGTCTCTGTCTGCCGGCTTCCAGAGGTGGCATTGCTGGCGGCTTGCTGAACCCTGGACGTGGCGTCGCTCGCGGCTTGCTGAACCCTGGACGTGGCGTCGCTCACGGCTTGTTGAGCTGCTGTCGTGGCCTTGTCCGCGGCCTGCTGTACCTTGGGCGCTGCGTCGCTCACGGCCTGCTGCGCGTCGGCGGCCACCTGTTGGGCCCGCTCCACGATCGTGCCGCTGGCGCTACGCGCCGCGTTGGCGATGGTTGAGGCGGCCGTTCCCGCCTGTTGCTGCACATCGCCCGAGGGGGCGTCCTGGACCGTCTGTTGCAGCTGATCGCGCCGCTGTCTGCTGCTCAAAAACAGAGCAATGCCCGCCAGGGCTGTCAGGGCCAGTATGAACCGCATCAGTCTTTCTCCTTCAACACGCTATCCGGTCATGTACGACAGGTGACGAGACTAGTTTGCCATATTTTGACGACAAGAGAGCGGTGCTATGCTAAAGCTGAGAGAAGACCCCGTGGCGCGGCTGTGTAAGCCGCCCCGCCCCGACTGCACATAGCTAACAGTACACGATGGAAAAAGACCGAGACATCACCACAGAGATCAAAGCCTACGCTCGCGAGGTCGGCTTCGACGCCGTGGGCATCGCCCGCGCCGAGCCCTTCGCCGAGGAAGGGCGTGTCACGCGCGAGCGCGTCGAAGCGGGCCACTACAGCGGCATGGCCTGGTTCACCGCCGAGCGCGCCGATTTTTCCAGCGACCCGCGCAACCTGCTGCCCACCGCGCGCTCGATCATCTCTTTGGCCATGAGCTATCGTCCCGATGGCGTCACCCCATCGGGAGGATCTGGCGCGCCGCGCGGACGCGTTTCCGCCTATGCCTGGGGCCGCGACTACCATACCGTGCTCAAGGAGCGCATGGAGCGGGTGGTAGCCTTTATCCGCGCCTCCCAGGGGCCGGAGCAGCAAGCCCGCACGCTGGTGGATACGGCGCGCATCATCGACCGTGCCGCGGCGCGCCGCGCCGGCGTGGGCTGGGTCGGCAAGCACACCAACGTGATCACCAAAGAGGCCGGCTCATGGGTGTTCCTGGGCGAGATCCTGACCGAGCTCGAGTTGGTGCCCGACGCGCCGCTGCGCACCAACTGCGGCAGCTGCGACCTCTGCCTGCGCGTCTGTCCCACCAAGGCCATCGTCGCGCCCTACACCGTCGACAGCAACCGCTGCATCTCCTACCTCACCATCGAGCATCGCGGCGCAATCCCGCGCGAGCTGCGCCCGCTGATGGGCGCCTGGATTTTCGGCTGCGACCTGTGTCAGGAGGTCTGCCCACCTAACCAGCGCGCGGGCGCGCCCGCACACCCGGAGTTCCGCCCCGGAGCGGCGGTCGCCGACATCCCGGATGTCCCGGACGCAGAGTCTGTGACTTCTCGCTTGCACGACCGTCGTGGGGATACATCTGGGAGCGCGGGCGTCCCGCCCGTCCCCGGTCCACCGCTGGGACGGGCGAGCAGCGCGGCGAACGTCCCTCGCTCCCAGGCCTCGAATGCCCAGACCGTGACGCCGGACGCGGACGCCTCGCTCGCCGCGCCCGAACTGATCCCGTTGCTGCGCATCACGCCCGACGAGTTTGCGCGCCGCTTCGGCCGGACCCCCATCAAGCGAGCCAAACGCGAAGGCCTGCAGCGCAACGTTGCCGTGGCCCTTGGCAACAGCGGCGACCGCACCGCCGTGCCGGCCCTGGCGCGTGCCCTGCGCGAAGAGGCTCCACTGGTGCGCCTGCACGCCGCCTGGGCGCTCGGCCGCTTGGGCAGCGCCGAGGCGGAAGACGCGCTCCGCCAGGCACTCCTCACCGAGACCGACGCCGACGTACGGGCGGAAGTACAGTTTGCGCTGGAAGAACTATCGCGGGAGAACCCACTACCGCACGTGCTGTGAGGTGTGCCACACTCGAAGTATCTCTACCCGAGTTTGGCGCACACAGCAGGGGATGCGGTAGGGCAGACCGCGATGAGGTTGGCCAGAACCTGCTCGTGCGGCACAACCTCATCCGCATCGGCCTCACGCAGTCCTTCGTCGAGTTGGGCGATGTGCCGCTCCTGCTCGGCAAGATAGCTGTCCAGTGCCTCCAGGACCAGTTGGTCCTGGCTCTGACCGGTTGCACTGGCCAGAGCATCGATGCGTTGCCGATGATCCTCCGTCAAGTGGATACGGAGAGTCATGGACCCTGTGTTGGCACTCATATAGTCTCCTTTTATTGCCAATATCCGACAAGTTACCGGTTACTTGATGTAGATCGCGACCGCGGCCGACTCGCCAGGGTAGAGGGTACGGCCCTGGTACCTGTCGAGGCTAATCTCGACGGGGATGCGTTGCGCCGTGTTGGTGACGGTACCGTTGGCGTATGCGCCGGACGTAGCGGGTGAGGGAGCGCCATCGTCTCCAAGAACGATGCGGCGCACCTCGCCGTGGAAGGTGGTCCCGCCGAACGCATCGACCGTGACGTCGGCGCTCTGGCCGGCGGCGATGTCTTTGATATGGTTCTCCTCAATGTAGGCCGTGATTGAGAGCTTTCCCAGGTCGACCACCTGTGCCAGGGGCTGGCGCGCTGGAAGCACCTCTCCGGGTGTCGCCCCTTCCTGGATGACCGTACCGTACTCTGATGCATGCTCATCCGTCTCCCCAACTATCCAATGTGGTTAAATTGTACCATGACGATTCTCGGACGGAGACACATACAACAAGATAAGAAATGCTCGTGCTACTGTGGGAGGGCAGAAGGAGATTGCAAGACGATGAAGAAACGACGGGTCCGCAAGATTGAAGATGGCCGGGCGATCGCGTGGGCGATTCTCGAGGGGGTAGGGGCGTATTGCATACGCCCCTACCCCGGTCCAGCTGTCCTGCCCTGAAAACTAAATGGCCCTGGGGGTTGGGGGTGAGGGTTGCTCCCTATCCTCTCGCACTCGTGTAGCGTGGGGCGGGCGGGACGAGCAGGCGCAGCGCGATGTCGAGCGGGAAGAGCAGCAGGGCCAGCAGCAGCAGCAGCGGCCACAGCGGCGTCCATTCGATGGCGGGCGGCAGGCCGTCGTGCGCGAAGGCGTCGGCCGGCGCGGTGAGGGTGTGGCCGCCGGTCGCCTCCGCCAGGTGCGTCAGGAACGCGGTGTCCACGCCGGCCTCGTCGTACTCGGCTCCATAGGGCATGGCCAGCGCCGTGACGTCGGTCGCACGGGCCGGCCCGCGGTCGTCGCGCACCGGCGCCGCCACGTAGAGGCCCGACCCTTGCGCCGGCATACTGGCCGCGTAGAGGCCCGGCCCGCGCAAAGACAGCGACAGCACCCGCGCCGCGCCATCCGGGCCGGCCACGCGCACGCGAGGGGCGGCCGCATCGTCGAAGCCGCCATCGCCGGTGCGCAGCGACTGCGCGACCAGCAGCCGGTCGCCCTGCATCGTCAACTGCGGGAGTTGGCTGCTGGGGTTGTAGCCGCGCATGGCCCACTGCACCAGATCGACCCAGAATCCCGGCAGCCGCGTCGCGCTCCACGCCGGCGCCCACTCCGTCCCCGTGTCCGAGGTCCAGGCCACGGCGCGCCCCAGGCCATACTGCCATGAGCTCAGCAGCGGGTCGCCCGATCCGTCCTGCACGGCGACCTGCGCCGTGGCCCTGGGCGCCGCCGAGTCGTAGGCCCGCACCGTCGGCAGCGTCCGCCTGCTGAGCGCGCGCAACAGCGTGGAGGCGCTGCCCACGCCGAGCCGGATGCGGTTGCCGCGCACCTCGGTGCTGCCCGTGGTCCCGTAGTGCGTCTCGTTGAGGATGATGCGCGGGATCTGGTGCGGGTCGGAGACGTAGTGGAAGACGCCTCCTCCCAGCTTGGCCCAATGGCGCAGTTCGTCTTGCACCACGTCCTGGCCCACGCCTATCGTGGAGAGCGTGATGTGCTCGTGCTGCATGCGGCGGATCAGCGCGTCGAACGGCGCGTCCTCGCCCTGCCCGTCGGTCAGCAGCACGATGTGCCGGTAGGGCGTGTTGACGCTGACCACGGCGCTCCGCGCCGCTTGCAGCGCCGGGTAGATGTAGGTATCGCCGCCCGCGTCCAGGCTGGCGATCTGGTGGCGGATGCGCGCCTTGTCCGCCGCGCCTTGCAGGGCGTGGAACGGCACCAGCCAGTGGTTGGTGTCGTCGAACGTCAGCACGCCGACCGCGTCCCCGTCGCTCAAGCGGTCCAGCGCCGAGGCCGCCGCGATCTTGACCATATCCACCTTGGCCACGCCGGACACGTCGTCGGCCATCGACCCGCTCTTGTCGATGACCAGCACCAGGGAGAGCGGCGCGCCGACGCGGCGCGGCGTAGATACGCTGAGGACGGGCAGCGCATCCTCCAGCGCGGTGTGCGGATAGCCGCCGTCGCCGAAGGCGGACGGTCCGCCGATCGTCACCAGGCCCAGCCCGTCGTCATGCACCGCGTCGCGCAGCGCCCTTTGCGCCGCGCGTCCGACCGCCGTGGCCGGCACGTCGTCCAGCACCACCGTGTCGTAGCCGTGGTAGCCCGCGACCGTGGCGGGGAGGCCGGACGGCAGGCTGGCCCGGATGTCCAGCCGCGCGCGCGCCAGGGCCCTGGCCAGCCCCGTCGCCGCCGTGGGGTCTCCCACCACCAGCAGCACGCGGCCCGGCGGCTCGGCCACCGTCGCCGCGTCGAGCGCATCGTTTTGCGGCGCGACGTCGCCCGGCGCGTCGACGCGTACCCGGAAGGTGTGCAACCCCACGGTGTCCAGGCGTTGCTCCGTGCGCAGCACCGTGTCGCCGGGCGGCAGTTGAACGGTCTGTTGCGCCTCGCGCCCGTCGATCCACACGCTCAGCGTCGCGGTGGTCGCGTCGGTGCTGCGCAAGGTGATATGGATCGGCGTCTGCGCGCCTACCCGCGTCGTGGCCGGGACATCGAGCCGGCTGACCAGCGCGTCGCGTCGATGGGCCGGCGGGACGGCCACGGTGTCGACCGCGACGCCCCGCGCCACGGCTTCGGCGATGGCGCCGTTGGTATCACCCGTGGTGGCCTGTCCGTCCGACAGCAGCACCACGCGGCCGGTCGTACCGGGAGGCAGCAGGGCCAGGCCCATGCGCAGCGCCGCGTCGATATCGGTCGCGCCGTCGGCCGTCGTCGCCGGGTCGCGCAGATCCGCGTAGTGCGCCAGGGGCACGGCCAGGCGCGGCGCCGCGCCAAACAGCACCACCGCGGCCTGGTCGCGCGGCCCGGCTGCCCCGTTGGCGCGCATCGCCCAGGCCATCCCCGTGTGCTGCCCGTCCGCGCCCACGCTGGCGGAGGAGTCGACCAGGAAGACCGTGGCCACTTGCCCCACCTCGGTGCGCCACTCCGGGCCGCACAGCGCGACCACCAGCAGCCCCAGCAGGAGCAGGCGCGCCGCCAGCGCCACGACGCCGCGCCGTCCCGGCAACCGGCGCAGCCGCGCCCGTCCCAGCGCCGCTGTCAGCGGCAACAAGGCCAGCAACACGAGGGCCCAGGGAGTCGCGAAGATGAGCATGCCAAGTCCTCCTAGTCGTCAGTTGGCAGTTGCCAGTTGCCAGATGTCAGTAAGCGATGCTCGGCCTGCCGCGCCGGTGAGGAGAAACTAACCACTGGCAACTGGCAACTCGCAACTGGCAACTCGTTATGTCCGGCGCGCATAATACCACCACTCGGCGCTGAGGACGATCAAGGCCAGCATGGCGAGCAGCGCCCACCCCTCCCATGGCGGCCTGACGTCGGGGGATAATAAGGCTGGCGCGGCGGGCGCCGGCGCGGCGGCCTCGGCGGCCGCGCCCTCCGCCGTATCGGCTGCCGTGGCGGGGTTGCCCGCCACCGCCGCGTTGGCCGCCAGTTGCAGGCGCGCGTTGCCGGGGCCGTCGTCCAGCGCATAGAGCCCCGGCCGCAGCGGCGGCAGCGCCACGATATCACTCACCGCGGGCACGTCCAGCGCGCTCCCGTCGTCGCTCTGTGCCGGCTGTGCCGGCCCCACGTCCGCGGTCGACAGCGGCTGCAGCCGTACCGGCCCCCCGTTCTGTCCTGGCCGTACCAGCGGCTCGACGGCCGCGCGTCCCGCCATGGTGCTTGTCGTGGCCGCCGGGACGAGAGACTCCACGGCGTTGCGCAGCAGCGTCGGGAAGGCCAGCAGCGTATCCAGGTTGCTGGGATTATTGAGCATGGTGGTACGCGGATCGAAGGTCAGCACGGCCACGCGCCGTCCGCCCGTCGTCCCGCTGTAGAGCAGGGGACCGCCGTCGCTCATGACGTCGGCATGCGCCCACGACGGCAGTTGCGCGTGGACGATCGTGGTCAGGATCAGCGAGCTGAGGTCGGCGCCACGCACCAGAAGGCTGCCCGCATCGACAGCCGTGACACCGTTGACGGCCACGACGTTACCAGTGCCATAGAACGGATTGCCAGTCGGCGGGTCGATCACCAGCAGATTGCCGCCCGGTAGGATGCTGCCATCGGTCGAGTCGAGGACGGTCAGGTCGGCGCGCCGCGCCTTGTCGTCGATCGTCGTATCGTCCGGCGTCGTGGTCGTCAGGTGGAGAGAGGGGATTGCTCCAAGGACCTGGGCCAGCGGCGAGCTCGCATCTCCCGTGACCAACAAGACGGAGCGAGCCGCGGGCCGCGCCAGCGGGACCACGGCCCAGGCCGCGTCATCGGCCGGCAAAGCGTCGTGCCCGTCGAGGCGCAGCTCCAGTGTGCGCGTGGTCCGCGCGAGTTCCAGGTGGATGGGCACGCTGCTCTGCGCCGGCAACGTCACCTGCTGGGAGGTCGCGGCGCCGTCGATCGTCGCCGTGACCCGTGTCGTGACCGCGTGCGTCCCCGTGTTGACTAATTGCGCGTAGGCCTCGCATGGACTCGCCCGCGCGCCCCGACCCCGGCTCCCGCCACTGTTGTCGCCGTCGAGGCAGGAGACGGTCAGCTCGTCCACGCCGCGGTCGTCGGCGCTGGCGCCGATCAGCGCGATATGCGCACCCCGCAGGGCGCGGCGCAGCGCATCCTGCGTTGCCGCGGGCGTTCCCAGGGGGGCGAACAGGTAGGCCTCGTCGCCGGGGCCTGCGGCCGCGTGCAGTCCGGAGAGCAGCGGAAGGTCGCGGGCCAGCGCCGACGACCCGTATCCCGGCGTCAGCGCGTCCAGCGCGCGGTGCAGCGCCGCCCGGTCCCCGCCCGTGGCCAGCACGCGCGGCGCAGGGCCGGCGTCGACGAGGGTCGCGACGTCGCCGTCGCCCAGCGTATCGATCACCTGCCCGGCCTGTTCCCTGGCCCGGGCCAGCCGGTTGGGACGCACGTCGGTGGCCGTCATCGGCAAGGATGTGTCGATGGCCACGAGTACGTGGCGGTGCGACCGCGCCACGGCCCACGAGGGCCGCGCCAGCGCCAGGGCGGCGCAGGCCAGCACGGCCAGCTCCAGCAGCAGCAACAAGTAGCGGTTGGGCAGGCGGCGCGGCCGTTGCAACGGCCTCTCCGCCAGCACGCGCGACCAGAGCAGCGTACTGGAGAGGGTATGGCGACGATAGCGCACCCGCCACAGGTGCAGGGCCACGATCAGGGGCGCCAGCAGCAACAGCCAGAGCCCGGCGGGCGCCAGGAGGCTCATCGCAGCAACCCCTCCTGGCGCAGCGTCCGCAGCACCAGCGTGTGCGGCGGGACGCGCGTCGGCACGCGGACGTACCCGGCGCGGTTGCGGCGGCAGGCTTGCGCCAGTTCGTCGCTCCAGGATTGGAAGTGCTCGGCGTAGCGGCGCAGTAGCTTCGGCGAGGTGCTGACCTTTATCAACTCACCCGTCTCGCAATCGAGCAACTCCAGCAACCCATCCAGCCCCGGACTCTCCTCCTGTTCATCGACCACGTGCAGGGCCATCGTCTGCAGCCCCGCCCGCGCCAGGTAGCTCAGCGCCTCGTCGTAGCCGGAGGGGACCAGGAAGTCGGTCAGCAGCACGGCCAACCCGCGCCGGCCGTGTCCCTCGCAGTAGCTCGCCGCCGCGCGGGCCAGATCGGTGCGCGGGCTGGGGGTGAGGCCGCGCAGGTGCTCGACCATCAGGCCGACCGAGCCGCGGCCGCGCAAGGGTGGGAAGGTGGCCTGCAGGCCGTCGCCGAACGCGCCGATATGGACCGTGTCGTAGCCGGCCAGGGCCACCGCGCCCAGCGCCGCCGCTACGCGCCGGGCGTAGAGCAGCTTATTGGGCCGGCCCCAGTCCATCGAGGCCGAGCAGTCCAGCAGCAGATGCACGGAGATGTTCTCGCGCGCCTCGGTCAGCTTGAGGCAGAGCTCGCCCAGCCGCGCGTAGACGTTCCAGTCGATTAGGCGGAAGTCGTCGCCCGCCACGTAGCTGCGGTGGTCGGCGAACTCGATTGAGTGCGCCCTGCGGCGGCTGGCGTGCTCGCCGGAGAGGCCGGCCGTGGCGCTGCGCGACACGTTGAAGTGCAGCGCCTCGACCTGACGCAAGAAGGCGCCGTCGAGCAACACGCGCGGGTCGTCCCGCTCCTCCCTGCCACCGCCGACGTCCACGCCGATGCGGCCAAGCGCCGTGCGGCCGAGGCGTCCCACACCGGCGACGCTGGAACGCCACCCAGTAACCTGCTTCATAGCTTCATCCCAATAGGCGTGGCCCGCGACTGCGGCCGCATGGCAAACGGACGCCGAGCGCAGTCAGTTGCGGGACGTATCCCCTGGGAGCGCCGGCATCCCTGCCGGCTAGCCGTTGCCAGGGACGGGGTTGGAGCGTCCACCACGAACGCCATGGCGTCCGTTAGAGAGTGGGGGAAAGGTTCACCTCCGACCGTCGTGGAAGGCAAGCCCATGCCGGCAGGGATGCCGGCGCTTCCAGGGGATACGTTTGTTCCCAACGTTGGTCGCGCATGCAACCCAGTGGAGGGCAAGCCCATGCCGGCAGGGATGCCAGCGCTCCCAGCGGGTACGACCCTACCCAGTATTCCTCGCGCCCCACCCGACCGCGGTCGGCCGGTGGTTTGCCATGCGACCGTGGTCGCAGGCCCGTCAGGCCCGTCGTGTCGTCTCACTTGGGCACCTCCCGCACGTGCGCCAACACGTCGTCGAGCACGCTGTCGGGGGTAAACCCCTGCGTCTCGGCCTCGAAGTTGAGCGTGATACGGTGGCGCAGGGCGTTGTGCGCCACGGCGCGCAGGTCGTCGTAGCCAAGGTTATAGCGGCCGTCAAGGAGGGCGTTGATGCGCCCCGCCAGGGTGAGGGATTGCGCGCCGCGCGGACTGGCGCCCAGGCGCACGTAGCGCCGCACCACCGGCGGGGCCTCCTCGCTCTCGGGCTGCGTGGCCAGGATCAGTCGCACGGCGTAGTCGAGGACGTAGGTGCTCATGGGCACGTCGCGCGCCAGGCGGCCCATCTCCAGCAGCGTCTCGCCGTTGGCCACCGTGCGCAACTCGGCCTCGGCGCCCGACACGGTCTGGCGCACGATCGTGGCCAGTTCACCGCGCACCGGGTAATGGATCACCAGCTTGTAGAAAAAGCGGTCCATCTGCGCCTCGGGCAGCGGATAGGTGCCCTCCATCTCGATCGGATTCTGGGTAGCCAGCACGTAGAAGGGCCGCGGCAGCGGCCGTGAGGTCCCGGCGACCGTGACCGTGCCCTCCTGCATCGCCTCCAGCAGCGCCGACTGCGTCTTGGGCGTGGCGCGGTTGATCTCGTCGGCCAGGACCAGGTTGGCGAAGACCGGGCCGGCCTGGAACGACAGGGCGCGCCGGCCGCTCTCATCCTCCATGATGATCGTCGTTCCCGTCACATCGGCGGGCATCAGGTCGGGGGTGAACTGGATGCGCCCGTAGCCCAGGTCGAGCACGCGTGAGAAGGCGCGCACCAGGCTGGTCTTGCCGAGGCCGGGTACCCCTTCGAGCAGGACATGGCCGCCGGCGACCACGCACGTCAGCACGCCGCGCACGATGTCGCGCTGGCCGACGATGGCCCGCCCGACCTCCTGCTGGATCTCAACCGCCAGCGTCCCGAACTCCTCGGGTGTCATGGACATCTCCAAGCTATTGGCCATTAGCCATTAGTAATTAACCCTCGTCTACAAGTGCATCACGTGCTTCGCCGTCAGGTTTAGACCGCAATTACCGTAACAGGTAACGGCTAATGGCTAATGGCTAATGGCTAATTACTACTATCGTGCGGGCTGAAGTAGGCGCGCACCACGTCGCGCTCGTCGGGGGCGACGGCGTTGCTGTCGGGAGCGACGTAGCCCGGTACGTCGACGACCGTGCTGTTCGTGTCTGTTGGGGCCGAGCTTCCGGAGCCCGCCGCCTGCTGCGGCAGGCCCACGGTCAGGATGAGCCCGTTGCCCTGTCCCTGGGGGCCGCCCTGCGTCCCATTGAGCACGACGCCGCCGCCATTGGCCAGACGGGCCGGCCCTTGCCCGTTCGTCTGCGCGGGCGAACCCGACGCGCCCTGCGAGTCGCCGCCAGTGCTCCCCGTGTCGGAGCCGTAGTGCCCGAAGCGGCCTCCTGGGTAGCCGTCGTAGCCGTTGCTGCCGGAGCCGATGCGCCGGGACGTGGCGCCGGCGCCACCATTGCCCTGGCCCGCGCCGCCGCCCTGGCCCGCGCCGCCCGTCCCGTTGCCCGACGGCGAACCCTGGCCCTGGCCCTGACCCTGTCGACCGTGCGACCCTTGCGCGCCGCTCCGTCCCTGTCCCTGTCCCTGCCGGCCTTGCGCCTCGTTGTCCTGTCCGGACTGTCCGGCGCCGGCGCGGCCGTTTTGCCCCTGCATCTGCCCCTGGGCGCCGCCTTGCGATCCTCCCTGAGCAGCGTTCCCTCCCTGCCCCTGCCGTTGCGCCGAGGAAATGGTGCTCTGCAGATTCGCCAGGGCCTGTTGCTGCGGGTTCATCACGCCGCCGCTACCCTTATTCTGACCCGGCTGGAGCCCCGCGCCGGCCTGTCCGCCCGTCCCGTTGCCCGAGCCCTGGCGCGATCCCGCGCCGCGACCGGTCCGTCCATTACCCGCGCGTTGCCCGTTCGCGGATGCGCCCGTACCCTGGCGCCCGTAAGTTGCCGTGTTGCCCGGCCCATTCCCGTTGCCGCCATTGCCGTTTTGGCCCGGCCTCGCGCCCGTTGCGCCGCCGGCGACGCCGTTCGCGTTGGCGCCGTTGTGCGTCAGCGCCTTGCCCGCCACGATGCGCGTCGTCGCCCCGCCCTGACCGTTGCCGGACCGCAACGATTGAGGAGAGCCCGCGGCCACGCGTCGCGCGCCAGGCGGCACGCCCTGTCCCGGCCGCGCAAGGGTTGCGTTGCCCAGCGACATAACCCCGATCAGCGCACCGGGGCGCCGGGCCAGCGCAGGGTTGGCCCGCGCGGGGCGGGCCGACGCGCCGACGCGGGCGCGCGAGGCCGCGAGCGGTTGTCCCCCCCAGTTGCCGGGATTGGGCGCGTGTGTGGCGAGCAGGACTGCTCCAGCCGCCAGCACCGCCAACCCGACAACGCCGCGCACCTCCCAACGCGTGGACGGCCATGGCAGCACCCGTGTCGGCGGCACGTCGCGCAGCGTCGCCTGCGCGCGCAGGCGCAGGCGCGCGGCCAGATCGCTCTGCCGCGCCTCGTCGTCCGATACCTCCAGGGCGCTGCCAAGCTGCTCGCGCAGGCCCAGGCAGCGGTCCAGCGCATGGGCCATCCGCGTCGGGTCCGGTCGCTGCCGCAGCAGCACGACGAGCCCGGCCAGCAGCACCACTCCCGCGCCGGCGAGCGGGGCTACAGGCATCGGCATGGGTAGAGGCAACGCGATGCCGAATACGCGCGCCAGCATGATCAGGATGGCCACGACGAGGGCCGCGCAGAGCGTCCGCAGCAGGCCCACGGCGATGCGCTGCCGGTACAGGCGGCGCTGGAAGGGGTGCAATCCCCGTGCCAGGGCGTCGTCAGGAGCCGCGCGCTTGGCGGGTCCGGCATGCCCCGCGGGCATCCTAACGGGGGAGAGTTGTAGGGCGCGTCCGTAGAGCATCGCGGGTATCCATGACCGCCGCTGGCCCCCTGAGCGTGCGTGAGAGCGACGAGGAACAAGGGCATGTCGCCGGAGCTGTTGCCAGTGCCGGGGCCCTGCGGAGTGGTCGAACATCCGAAGCATAGGACAACCTGCGCAGTCTGGGACACCGCTGTCGTGCGCTCGCGTCGTCTAACGGCGGCTCCCGTCAAGCGCCCGCGGCAGGTGTCGTTAATAGGTAGGGTAGCACAACGTCGCGCATGCGGCTAAACCCGGCTGCGCTGTCCCAGGGCTATGTAATTCTCAGGGCAGGACCGTCGGACCGGGGGTAGGGGCGTATTGCATACGCCCAGGGC
>JAABUZ0100004354.1_pt1 | contig 19625 bp, 23 predicted proteins | sample 5562091 | NCBI WGS metagenome assembly JAABUZ01 (sample SAMN12813069, study PRJNA571459) | rock metagenome | isolation source: Antarctica rocks | place: Antarctica: Victoria Land, Linnaeus Terrace sud | collected 2015-12-21 | reverse complement strand
ACGAACACCCGGTCATGCGGTAACCAACCCGCGCATATCAGCCTGACCGCGCGTCGAGCCGACACGCCTCCACCACCGACTCCCGCCGGGCCCACAACGCGCCTCACCAGCCACGATGCACTCCATCGGGGCCAGTTCACCCTGCCCCCTTGACGGAAGTGCCTCCATATCAGCGGGCGGGCGACCCCGAGGTGTGTTGGTCGGGGGCCACGAGTCGGGGGAGCCACCGCGATGACCGCTACGTCCCAGGCCGAGACCACCTCCGGCGCCGGTGCCCGCCTGTCCGGTGGGGAGCAGCGTTCGATCGCCGGGATGGCCGGGTTCGTGCTGCTGCTGCACGTCCTCGGGTGGGGGGTGCTCACGCTGCTGGTGGCCCCGGCGCAGTACAACCTCGGTGACGCCGGGGTGTTCACCGTCGGGCTGGGCCTGCCTGCTCGGGATGCGGCACGCCTTCGACGCCGATCACATCGCGGCCATCGACAACACCACCCGCAAGCTGCTCACCGACCGCAAGAAGGACGACCGCCGCCCGCTGTCGGTCGGGTTCTGGTTCTCCCTGGGCCACTCCACGGTGGTGTTCTTGCTGGTGCTGCTGCTGACCGTGGGCATCTCGGCCATCGCCGGGCAGCTCTCCAGCGACGACTCGACCCTCAAGCGGGTCGGCTCCCTGATCGGGACCACCGTGTCCGGGGTTGTTCCTGATCCTCATCGGGATCGTCAACCTGGTGGTGCTGGTCGGGACCATCAAGGTGTTCCGGCGGATGCGCTCGGGGCATTTCGACGAGGCCGAGCTTGCGGACCGGCTTCATGAACGCCCACCCGTAGGGCCGGTGCTGTTCGTGGCCGGGATGAGCCTTTTCGACTCCCTCTTCCCGAGGCTGCCGACGGGGGTCTGGGCCTGTGCCGGTGCCCCTGCCCCGCCCGGCGGCCGGGTCCTGGGTGGGTTAGTCCGTGGCGGTCTCAGTCGCGCTGATCATCGGGGTCATCGAAATCGTGTCGATCTTCACCAGTCGGCTGGGGATCGACTCCGGTCCGCTGGCCGCGATCGGCAACCTCGACCTCAACTCCCTTGTCGCCCAGGACGTAGTCCGGGCGGGTGCGGGGACGTCCCGGGCCGGGCCGGACGACCCGCAACCCCGCGGCCCAGCACGACGCGCTGACCGCGGCCGGCTGCGAGCAGGTGTTCGTCGAGAGGCGTGGCGCGGGCAGCGCTGCTGCTGACCCCAGGTCATCCCGGCGACCTTGTCGGCCGGTCGTCAGCTAACCCGGGACCGCCTCGGGATGTTGACCACGGCGGTGTTGCTGGGTGGTGTGCTCGCGGCGGGCGGCGCGGTCGGTGAGCGTTCCGAATAGCAGCCCGATGCTCGTCCAGAGCGCGGCCTGGGCGGCGAACGAGGACACCCGGAACTGCCAGAGCACGGTGGCCGGGAAGTCCGGCGGGGTTTCGTCGATCCGGGGCAGCAGCAGATAGGTGGCGGCGAGGACGACGGCTCCGGTCAGCATCGCCAGCAGAGTTGCGTTCCAGCCGGTGAAACGCTCGCGTAGCCGGCGGGCCAGCACGATCACCCCGATCACGACGGCCACGCCCACGACCAGGATCGCCAGGTAGGCCCCGGTCCGCGCTCCGATCGAGTCCCCGGCGTTAACCCCGGGCGGGTTGGACGGGTACTTCAGCTGCGGGATCAGGTAGACCCCGACGAACCCGGCGACCGCGACGACCGCCGCACTGGCGCGGGTGCTGATGTTGCCGAGGCGGCCCTGGGTCGCGGCGAACGCCAGCCCGAACAGGCCGCCAAGGGCGACCCCGAACAGCAGCGCCACCACGCCCAGGCCCAGGGTGGCCTGCACGGTGCGGCTGACCAGCTCGGGCTCCTCGGCCATCCCGGGCATGGCCTGCTTGGCTGTGGTGGCGTGCTCGTAGGCCACTCCGGCGGACAGGGGACCCTCGCCGAGCAGGTAGGCCACGACGAACGCGACGGCCCCGGCGGCCAGCCCGGCGAGCATGCCCCGGATCAGCAGTCGACCGATCATGACGTGGTTAGTGGCAGGGGAAGCCGAACAGGTGCCGGCCGTCGTGGGCGAACTCGTGCAGGAAGCTGCCGGGCACCAGCGACGTCGCGCCCTGGTCCAGGACCAGGAAGTAGACGACCCCGATCATGGCCGCGGCGAACAACAACCACGGCACGACCGCCTTGAGCGGGATGACCGGCAGGGCCGGCAGTGCCGGTGCAGCAAGAGCGGGGGAGGTCATGACGGTTCTCCAACCCTGGGTCACGTCGGACAGTGCTGTCGAGACGAGCTCAGAACACCAGGACCCCCGCCCACCGTCAAGGTTCAATAGGTACTCAGATACTGCGTCGTTGATGGTGCGGATGGCCGGCTGAATCGGGCGAGCGTGGGTCAAGCCCCGCCGGCGGTGACGATCATGTCGGTGAGGAACCCGACCGCGAGCCCGGCGAAGACCCCGAGGTAGAGGGGGTTGCGGTGCCCGGCCTTGGTGGCTAGGCCGACCAGTTGCAGCACGACGTAGAGGATCGAGCCGGCGGCCAGGGTCAGGAACACGATGCTCAGGGCGTCGCTGGTGAACTGGTGGCCCACCGCGGTGCCCACGAAGGTGGGCCCGCCCCCGATCAGGCCCATCAGCAGCAGGAACCCCCACCCGGGGCGGTCGCCATCGGCGGCCAGGGGGGCGACGATGCCGAAGCCTTCGGTGCCGTTGTGCAGGGCGAACCCGATCACCAGCAGCACCGCCAGGCCGATCTCGCCGCCCGCGGCGCTACCGCCGATGGCCAGGCCTTCCCCGAAGTTGTGCAGCCCGATCCCGACCGCGATCAGCAGCGCCATCCGCCGCGCCGGTGACCAGCCGCCAACCGACCGGGTGGGGGTCTCGGTGGCGGCCATCGCCCCGGGCCCACCCACCGCGCGGGGCTGCGAGCGGGGGTTGTGCGCGTCGTCGAGCGATGCGTCCAGGCTTCGTAGCCGACCAGGGCGCCGAACCCGACCGCGAGGCCGGCGAAGAACAGCAGCCCGTAGCCGAACACCGGGCCCAGCCCGCCCGAGCCGTCCCGGACCGCGCCGATCGCGGTGTCGACCGGCTCGAACGCGTGAGCCAGCACGTCCCAGAGCAGGAACAGCAAGATGCCCACCGCCACGGCGTTGAGGAACACCCGGGTGCCCGGCGCCACCGAGCGCACCCGACCCAACGGCAGCCCCAGCAGGATCGTCACCCCCGCAATGAACCCCAGCAGCAGCGTCTGACCCTCGCCCATCACCGTCTCCAACCGTCGACAGGCCGGGCCGGTAACCCTCGCCTTACTATGCGCAGGCTCGCCTAACACCCAGGGCAGTGTCAACGGTGCCGGCGCGACCCCGCGCTGCGCCACTAGGAAGCGAAGCATTCAGGGGAGCCATGCCCTCATGAGCCGAGCGGGGATCGGCCGAGGTGTTGTTCTGCCGGCCCCTGGCCGCGGCCGCCGGGCAGCAGCACGGCTGGACGCTGCACCAGAACGCGGTCTGCAGGACGCGGCCGAGGTGTTCGGCGATCGTGCTGTCGGCGGTCCACGGCGTCGAGTACGGCATCACCTACACCGGCGGCATCGGGTTCCGGGATGACGCCCACCAGGTCCCGCTCGCCGCGCTGGGGCTGCGCGAGGGTGAACGGTTCGTCTACGACTACGACTTCACCGACGGCTGGCGGCTGGACCTGCGGGTCGAGCAGATCATGGCCGCTAAACACGGGCGGGTGTACCCGCGGTGTGTCGGTGGGCGCCGCGCAGGCCCACCGGAGGGCAGCGGCGGGCCCTGGGCATTCCTGGAAGCCACCCAGCCGCACCTGGTGTTCGCCGCGACCCTGCGGGCAGCCGAGATCGTGGCCGAACTGCTCGACGCCGATCCCGACGCCGAGGTGGGCGCCACTCTTGGGGAGATCGCGAGGAGCTCGCGGCGCTGTTGCCGCTGCTCGGGTTGGAGCGTTTCGACCGCCGGGGTCTCAACCGGGCCCTGGCCGACCTCGCCGCCGGACCGGAGGCGACCCCGTCATGAAGGTGACCGTTCAGGTTGTCCTGCACACCGACGACGACACCGACACCGCCGCTCCGGCGGTGGTCCGCGAGGTGTTCTGCCTCGATCGGGACACCCTCGCTCCGGACACGGTGGGCCTGCAGCTTTCCGAGGCCAAGGACCTGCTCGCCGCGGTCCAGGACGTTGTCGTCGCCGCCCAGGTCACCGCCGCGGTCGCAGCGCAGATCGGGTGCCCGCACTGCGGGACGGCCCGGCGGCACAAGGACACCGGCCAGGTCGTGGTGCGCAGCCTGTTCGGCACCCTGCGGGTGCCCAGCCCGCGGTGGTGGCACTGCGGCTGCCGCCCACAGTCGACCCGGACCTTCCGCCCGGTGGCCGAGCTGCTGCCCGAGCGGACCACCCCCGAGCTGGCCTACCTCCAAGCCCGCTTCGCCGCGCTCGGCTCCTACCAGGTTTCGGCCAGCCTGCTCGCCGAGGTGCTCCCGCTCGGTCGGACCCTGCACGCCGGTACGGTCCGCCGCCACACCCACGCCGTGGCCACACGACTGGAGACCGAGCTCGGCCAGGAGCAGCCCAGTTTCATCTCCGGTTGCCCACGCGACTGGGAGCAGCTACCCCGACCGGACCTGCCGCTGATCGTGGGCCTGGACGGCGGCTACGTCCACGCGGCCACCCAGCGCTCGCGCCCGCGATGGCTGGTTCGAGGTGATCGCCGGCAAGGTGATGCCCGCGAACGGGGGGAAGCCGACCTGTTTCGGGTTCGTGCAGACCTACGACGCGAAGCCCAAACGGCGGCTGTTCGAGGTGCTGTCCGCCCAGGGCATGGCGCCCAATCAGCAGGTCACGTTCCTCACCGACGGCGGCGAGGACATCCGCGTCCTACCACGGATGTTGAACCCGCAGGCCGAGTACCTGCTCGACTGGTTCCACATCACCATGCGGCTCACGGTGATGGCCACCATGGCCAAGAGCCTGCGGTCTCCGCCACCCGACCCCGACCCCGACCTGCCCTAACCGCTCCAGGTCCGCCCGTGACGGCACCCCGTCAAAACGCCCATACCCGGCTACCTGCGCATCCGTCAGGAACTCCATCGGCATGGCCAGCGGACCGTAGGCCCACCCGCCATCAGCCTGGCCACCGGCCCGCGCTGCCTGACATCAACCGCCAGGCAGCGAGACACAGCAAAGATCAACAATAGAGCTAACGGCGGCGCGGATCATCCTCGACCCCGGGCTTGACAAGCCCATAGAGATACCCCCCGGCTCTGACCGACTGCACCGCAGAGCGCTTCCTGGCGACTGACCGACGGTCGTCATCAACGGACCGTCGAAGCTAGACACAGGGGGGGGATAGACACCAGCGAGCTCGGTCATGCTGTGGTCGGGCCATGGTCGGGCCAGTCCGCACAGCCATGGCCGTCGGTCCCGCCCCGGTCCATGATCGAGCTGGCGGGGCACCGAGCCGGCGGGCGGTGGCTTCGACGCCTGCGTTGCTTACTGTGGTGACGTGGACCAGGAGGTGCTCTGCGACGGCGCGGCCCTCGGGGACCGGTTCGTCGCCCAGATCGGGACCCCGGACGGGCCAGGGTGGGTCGCGGCTGCCGATCTGTTCGGCGCGGGGCTGCCCGGGGCCCTGCACGCGGTGGGTACCGCCCGCGGCACCGAGAGCCCCGCCGTGGCCGGGGCGCTGCTGCTCGACGTCTACGCCCAGCGGGTAGCCGCGCCCGTGCTGGCCACGCTCTACCGCGAGGGCCACGACATCGACGCCCGCCTGCCGGCCGTGCACGTCGAGCCAGTGCAGGGCCGGCTGGGCCGGCTGGCCTTCGCCCACGGTCCGAGCCCCGCCGGGCCCGACCGGGACGCAGCGCGGAAGCGGGTGGCCGGAAGGCTCGTGGCCAGCAACCTCGAGCTCGCCGCCGACGCCGTGCACCGCCACACCCGCGCCGGACCCCGCGTCCTGCGCGGCGCGATCGCGAACGCCGTGGCGATCACATTCCTGCACCTGTCCTGGCCCGACCACGACCGAGCCCGCTACGTCGACCAGGCGCAGGAATTCCTCGCCGGCGTCCCCGGCCTCGCCGACCTGGTCACCGTCGAGGCCGTGACCGAGGTCGGCCAGCGATGGATGTACACCGCACGCAACACCTGCTGCCTCGCCTTCCGCACCACGACGAACCAGTCTCGCGACCAGCCCTACTGCTCCGCCTGCCCCGTGCTGCCCCCCGGGACCACCCGCAGCCTGTTCGCCCAGGCCACGGCCACCTACGCTGAACGGCATCCCCGACCCTGACCGGGCCCGGCCGTTTGGTTCCTCACCCGCCGCGGACCGGGGTGTGGCACAGGTACCCGCCGGTCCGGACCGTTCCGACAGTTGCCGGTGAGTGAGGCCGAGCTTGGCCCGCGACCGGCGGACATGGACATCCACGGTACCGGTGCTCCCGCCCGGTCCGTCCCCCAGACCTGCCCGACGGGCGCGGCCCTGATGATGCTCGCCCCTGTCCCACCAGACCCGCTGAACCACAGTTTGGACACCACCTGTGGCTTGCCAGGACCCCGCCGGCTGCGATCCTCACCCGCGCCCGAGTTGAGCACCTTCGATGAGCATCCTTGGGCACTTCGAGGGCTCTGGCGCACTCTCCGTGAAAGCCGGTGTCGGCGTGTCGTTCGGGTAGTTGAGCTTGAAGACGCGATGAACACCGAATGGGATCTTGATCTCGTCCTGCGCATCTGTCGGATGTTGTTGTCGAGGGCGTGGACCGCGATGGTGACCGGTTGCGCTTGTGCGCGCGGGTCCAGGCGCGCAGGGGCGCGTGTGGCGGTTGCGGGTGGGTGTCGGGGCGGGTGCACAGCCGGTATCCGCGGACGTTGGCCGACGCCCCGAACGCCGGGGAGCGGGTGGAGCTGCGGCTGCGGGTGCGTCGGTTCTTCTGCGACAACCCGGTGTGTTCGAAGGGCACGTTCGCCGAGCAGGTCCCGGAGCTGACCGAACGGTATGCGCGGCGCATCGGGCTGCTGCGGGGGATGCTCGAGGCGATCGGCCTGGCGCTGGCGGGGCGGGCCGGTGCGCGGCTGGCGGCCCGGCTGGGTATGACCGCAGGGCGGGACAGCCTGCTGCGTTTCATGCGGGCGTTGCCGAAGCCGGCGGTCGGGGTGGTGCCGGTGCTGGGGGTGGATGACTTCGCGCTGTGCCGCGGCCGGGTCTACGGAACCGTGCTGATCGATATGGCCACCCACCGGCCGGTCGATGTGCTCGCCGACCGCGAGGCCAGCACGTTCGCCGACTGGCTCAAGGCCCATCCTGGGGTGGAGGTGATCTGCCGGGACCGGGCTGGAGCTTACCCCGAGGGCGCCCGAGTCGGCGCGCCGGGTGCGGTGCAGGTCGCCGACCGGTGGCACCTGTGGCACAACCTGGCCGAGCACCTCGAGAACACCGTGCGCGCGCACCGGCGCTGTCTGCGCGCCAGCACCGCACCCTCGCCCGAGGACACGGCCGCCGGCGCGGACGCCGACGAGGAGCCCGCCGAGCCGCTGGTGCTGCCGGAGGGCGAGCTGGCGATTCTGGTTCGCACCCGAGAGCGCTACCGCGCGATCAGCGAGCTGGCCGCTGGCGGAGCCTCCACCTCGGCGATCGCGCAGCGGCTCAGACTCGACCGGCGCACCGCGCGCCGCTTCGTGCGGGCCCAAGACCTCGATGAGCTGACGGTGAAGACGCGGCAGCGAGCCAGCTTGCTCGACGGGTTCACCGACTATCTGCATCACCGCTGGACCCAGGGCGCCTGCGACGCCGCCGCGCTGGCCGCCGAGCTCCGCGAGCTCGGGTTCACCGGCAGCGAGCAGACCGTGCGCCGCTACCTACACCCGCTGCGTGACGGCCGGCCGGCCCCCACCGGCCCGACCGCCGGCGCCCACAGTCCGGGAGGTCACCAGCTGGCTGCTGCGCCCACGCGCGAAGCTCGAGTACGGCGACCAGGTGAAGCTCAAGGGGTGCTCGCGACCTGTCCCAAGCTCGCCGCCGCCGCAGGGCACGTGCACCACTTCGCCGAGATGCTCACCGGCCGCCACGGCGACCGGCTCAACGCGTGGATCACCGCGGTGGAGGGCGACGGCGGCGTGCCCGAGCTGGCCCGGTTCACCGCCGGGCTATGCCGTGACCGCGACGCCGTGGTCGCCGGGCTGTCGTGCGAGCACAGCTCCGGGGCGGTGGAGGGCGCGGTGAACCGGATCAAGATGCTCAAGCGTCAGATGTTCGGTCGCGCCGGGTTCGAGCTGCTGCGCACCCGCATCCTGCTCGCCTGACCAGCGTGAACCCCGCCCGAGCGCGGCGAGCGGGCGGTGTCGCTGGCTGCCCCATGGCGTGTCCCCTCCCCACTGCGGTGTCCGCGAGAACCACGCACGCCGCGACGAGCACGATGAACAGCACGCCCATGTACGGGGCTTCGTCGAGGTGCGGGGCGATCACCGGGATGTGGGCCAGAGCCGCGATGATCGCCGCGCCGGCGAGCACCCAGCGCCACCCGCTGCGATGGGCCGGCAAGGCCCTCGCGCTAAGCGTCCCGGTCGTCGTCCCCGGCAGTATTCCAGGCGCCCAGAGAACCACCAGGACGAGGGGCCGGTAAAGGTAAGGACGCGACGCGTGGCGCGGGCACCGCTGCCGCGCCGATACCCGCCCCCGGGAGCGGGAAACGACATCCACGTTCATGTATGCGCATACTGCTATGTCTTGTTAGGTTCGGGTCCATGACGACGGCCAACACGACCTCGAGCAGCTCGCCCAGCGCGGAAGCCAGGTGCGGGTCGGCGAGCTCATAGCGGACCTGGCGGCCCTCGTAATGCGCGATCACCAGCCCGCAGCCCCGCAGGCACGCCAGGTGATTCGACACGTTCGACCGGCCCAGCCCGAGCCGCTCGGCCAGCCCCGCGGGGTACGTCGGCCCGTCCAGCAACGCCAGCAGCACTCGCCGCCGGGTCGGGTCGGCCAGGGCCCGTCCCAGCCGGGCGAGCGCCGCCTCCCGCACCTCTGCTGTCAGCACGTAGTGAATCATACAGCGACCGGTGACGGGCCCACCAGTCAGGCACGGGTCAGCAGCAGGCCGAGAGGTGCCCGCTATCGGTGGTGGCGGGGGTGCCGCACACGCATTCGCCGGTGTCGGGCCGGCCGAGGGTGTGGATGCTGGTCGCGTCGGGGGCGTCGGCCTACCGTGTAGACCTCCCACGGCTCGGCGCCGGGACCGTGGACCCAGACCTTGTCCTGGCAGGCGTAGCAGCAGGTGGTGTCGTCCTCGACTTGGGTGAACAGGCCCAGCTCCGAGACGCGGGCGGTGGCGTCTCATCGGTGGTCTCGACCTCGACCCCGAGGTGATCTATCACGGTCGGCTTGTCGGGCTCGCGCCGCCGAGGTGGTGCCGGGTGGGTGGTGGCGCCGGTTGGTGTTCCGCCCCGGCTGCCCGGACGGCACCGTGGACAAAGCCGCGTACGTGTTCTGCGGTGCTCGAGGCGTTCCACCGCCTGCTCAAGCGCCGCGAGGCCTTCGCGCTGGCCTCGCAGCGCTGGGCCGACCCGCGGGCCCAGCTGCTGGCCGGCGCGGCGTGGGAGCAGGCCCGCATCGCAACGTTCGGCGCGGTCTCCGGGTGGCCGCGCTGCTCGCCGAGGGCTACTGCAATCGGACTGGAGGAGGAGCGCGAGTCCGCTGCCCCCCTCTGCTCGATCCACCCGTACTTCCAGATGAGCAGTGCCTGGCCCAGCCCTGCTCTGTTCGCGGCCGTGACAACTGAGCGGAGTCGGGGCCGGATCGATGCCCGGCCTTGCAAGTCCTCGGGCTCGTTTGTGGCCGCGGCCCCGTTCGCTCACTACCGCCAACGGCCGCGATCGGGCATGATCGCCATGATGCCTGGGTATGGCTGATGCAAAAGATTCGCAGCAGCGTCAATAGACTGACTCACGGAGGCGTGATCGATGGCGGAGTACTCGCTCCCCGACCTGCCCTACGACTACGGGGCGCTCGAGCCTCACATCTCGGGCAAGATCATGGAGCTGCATCACGACAAGCACCACAACACCTACGTGACCGGGGCGAACTCCGCCGTCGACGCCCTCGCCGAGGCGCGCGAGCAAGACACCATTGGCACAACGGTGAACCTGTGGGAGAAGAACCTGGCGTTCAACCTCGCCGGGCACGTCAACCACACCGCCTTCTGGCCGAACATGAGCCCTGACGGCGGCGACAAGCCCGACGGTGAGCTGGCCGCGGCGATCGACGACGCCTCGCCATCGGGCTTCCCTCGCCGTCGAACACATGGTCGACAGCACCACGCGCAGCTTCCGACCGAGGGTGTCCCAGGCCAACGTCAAGCCGGACTACGTCAAGGCCTGGTGGAACATTGTCAACTGGGCCCGACGCCGCAGCGTTTCGAGGCCGCCCGGGGGCTGACCCTGGTCTCGCGGTCCTCGCCGACAGCCTCGGTCGGCCCATGCGCGAGGTCGCCGAGGCGGCGGGCGCTGCCGGGCCCGACGCTCACCAGGATCGTCGACCGGATGGTGGCCACCGACCTGGTGGACCGCCGCGCCGACACCGACGACCGCCGCCGGGTCCTCGTCTCCCTGACCTCGCGGGGCCGCACGCTGCACCGCCGGCTGGGGCGGCTCGTCGAGGCGGAGTACGCCGTCATCGAGGAGCGGGTCGGCGTCACCGAGATGGCCCAACTGACGCGCCTGCTGGACCGGCTGCTCGCGCACGTCGACCCTTGACGAACGCATCGAGCCACAATAGTTTCGTGTCACAATATTTCGGCGCGAGCGTGGGTGGTGGGCCTGTGCCGACCTACATGTACCGCTGTCCGTCGTGCGGCCCCTTCGACGTGGTGCGTTCGATGGCGGAATCCGATCCGGGTCACGACTGCCCGGACTGCGGGGCGGCGAGCCGTCGCCTCTTCAGCCCGCCGGCCGTGCGCCAGGTCGCGGCTCGCGTGGCGAGTGCTCTCGGCGCGCAGGAACGCAGCGCGCACGAGCCGCAGGTCGTCACCGACGTCCCGGCGTCGCGACGACCGTCGAACGTCACGACCGACCCGCGTCACGCGGCCCTGCCGCGGCCCTGACTCCCGGCCTGTCCGGGAATCCCCAGCCTGCCCGAATCCAGCCCGTTGTCCGCTCCGGCGGGCGGCGCAACCCGAGGGGGTCCGTCGTGCCGGACGTAGTCTTCAGCGTCGATCAGGCCAAGTCGATGCGGGATCAGGCGGTGCCTGGCCACAACCGGTGGCACCCCGACATCCCGCCCGCCATCACCGTGCGCCCCGGGCAGGACATCCGGGTCGAGTGCCGGGAGTGGACCGACAACCAGATCGTCAACGACGACTCCGCCAACGACGTGCGCGACGTCGACCTCGACGGATGCCACATGCTCAGCGGGCCGATCGCGATCGAGGGCGCCGAGCCGGGAGACCTGCTGATCGTCGACATCCTCGACCTCGGTCCGGTGCCGCAGGAGGTCGGTCCCGCACCCGGCCAGGGCTGGGGGTACACCGGCATCTTCTCCAAGCAGAACGGCGGCGGCTTCCTCACCGATCGGTTCCCCGACGCCTACAAGGCGATCTGGGACTTCAGCGGGCAGAAGGCGACCTCGCGGCACATTCCCGGGGTCAGCTACACCGGCATCACGCACCCCGGCCTGTTCGGCACTGCCCCGTCGCCGGAACTGCTCGCTCGCTGGAACACCCGCGAGCGGGCGCTCATCGCCACCGACCCCGACCGTGTGCCGGCGCTCGCGCTCCCCCCGCTGGAGAGGGGCGTGCTCGGCGGCACCGCCACCGGCGACGCGCTGGCCGCCATCGGCCGCGACGGGGCGCGCACGGTGCCGCCCCGGGAGAACGGCGGAAATCACGACATCAAGAACTTCACCCGTGGTTCGCGGGTGTTCTATCCCGTGCACCACCCGGGCGCCCTGCTCTCGGGCGGCGACCTGCACTTCAGCCAGGGCGACGGCGAGATCACCTTCTGCGGCGCCATCGAGATGGGTGGTTTCATCGACTTCCACGTCGATCTGATCAAGGGCGGGATGGAGACCTACGGGGTCACCACCAACCCCGTCTTCATGCCGGGCAACGTGGAGCCGCGCTACTCGGAGTTCGTGAGCTTCATCGGCATCTCCGTCGATCATGAGACCGACACCAACCACTACAACGACGCGACCATCGCCTACCGCAACGCGTGCAACAACGCGATCGACTACCTCATGAAGTTCGGCTACTCGGGGCCCCAGGCGTACCTGCTGCTCGGTTCCGCGCCGATCGAAGGCCGGGTCAGCGGGGTCGTGGACATCCCCAACGCGTGCTGCTCGCTCTACCTGCCGACGGCGATTTTCGACTTCGACATCCGGCCGTCCGCGTCCGGACCGGTGCACGCCGACCGCGGGTCGGCCGCCGTCTCGTCGTAGTCCATGGCGCCGCGCGCGGCGTCGACGGGAGGCCGTGATCACCCGTCGCGTCGCGGCGTGCCCGTCGTAACCGAGACGTGCCTCGGACCGACATATTGTTTCTTCATTGGAACTGTTGCCGGGCCTTGGGTACGCCGTAGGGTCAGCTCGTCGGCGCACCGTTCGGCGAGCGAGCGGGCGCTCCCACCGCGTCCGGACTTCAGACTCCAGGCACCGAACGACCGGAGGAGCAGTTCATGGCTGCAGATCACGATCACGACCACGATCACGACCACGGACTGATCGACGACCTGGCCCGCATCGAGGCGCTGCGCACCGAGGGGGTGCACCGCGCCGGTGACCACGAGGGGCCGTTCTCCCTGAACGTGGTGGGCCTCGGCAAGACCGGCGCCGACCTGATCACCTCGATCATGACCCACCAGCCCGAGGGGTTCCTGAGCCAGGAGGGAACGCGCTTCGGCGCGCTCGCGGTCGACATCGGCGACGAGGACCTCGCGCAGATGCGGGACGCGGCGAAGTCGCTGCCGGCGGAGAAGTCGTACGTGAACACGGTGGCGATGCCGGTGCCGGACCACGCCGAGCTGAGCTACGCGCTCAACCGCTACCGCGAGTTCCTCAAGATGGAGTACCCGCGGTACTACTGGAACCCGAACTACGAGCCCTGGCTGCCGGCCGACGTGGAGATCGCGCCGTCCGACGGGCACTACTCCCGGGCGGTCGCGAAGGCGATCTACGGCTCCGAGTACTACCAGGGCCGCGAGATTGCCGGGGCCCTCGACGAGTTCGCCGAGCAGGTGATGGCCAGTGAGGCCACACCGCTCGTGGTCGTCGCCTTCTCGCTGGCCGGTGGCGTCGGCAGCGGCGTCGTCGTCGAGCTCGCCCGGCACCTGTCCTCGATCAAGCTCGGCCGGCGGCCGTGGGTGATCGGCCTCGGGATCCTGCCCAACGCCGCGGACCCCGCGGAGTACAAGGACGGCTCGCTCTTCCCGGTGATCAACGAGCTCGACTGCATGATCGACACGGAGAAGAACAAGGGCGTCATGGCGGTCTGGGGCGACCTCTACAAGAACCCCTTCACCGGCGGCTTCTTCATGGTCGACCAGGACGACGTCCAGACGCTGACCGGCGACCTGGCCGCGACCCACTCCTACATCGACGAGGGCGTCGGGTCGTTCCTCGCCCGCGACGCGAGCGTCGATCTGTACGAGACGCTCAAGGCCCTGAACTGGCTCGCGGTCCCCGCCGACGCGTGGCACCCGGCGATCCGCGGTGAGCAGGGCGACCGGTGGATCAACATGCTCTCCTGCCGCAAGCTCGCCGACATCGACTCGCTCGGCACAAGCGGGCTCATGAAGGGCTTCACCACCGAGTACATCGAGGCCCGGGTGTTCTCGAGCTCGGTCGGCGACGCCGACAAGGACAAGGTGTCCCAGGCGATCGCGGGTGCCGCATCGGCGAAGGTCGACCCGGTGGTGCTCGAGATGAGCGGCTCGGACGACGTCGTCAGCGTGGTCATCCCCCGCGCGTCCAAGCTCGACCTGGCCGCCTTCGTCCCGGCCCGGGACTACTACGACACCCTCGAGTGGGACGACAAGCTCCTCATCCACTCCTGGCTGCTCGACCTCGGCGTCATGCTCTGCGAGCCCTCCATCCGCTTCGATGGGATGGGCGGGGAGTGCATCTGGGGCTGCGCCTGCTGGGTGGTCGTCCCGCACGCCGCCATCCGGGGCGAGGAGGCCGTACCGGCGGCCGAGGAGGTCACCGAAGCCATCGCCGGCGCGCCTGAGCCGGTCGCTCCCTTCGTCACCAGCTGAGAGGAGGACCGGCCATGGCCACCGACTGGTCCGTGATCGTCGAGCGCTACAAGGACGGGGCCCAGCTGCCGTCGATGCCCGGCGCACGGACACTCCAGGTCACCGGCGCGGACGACGAGTACATCTACGTCTCGCACCGGCTCTGGAGCGACAAGCTCACCCGCGCCCACGTCGAGAAGGCGATGACGATGCTCGATCAGGGCAAGATGACCCGGGACTACGCCTCGGTGATCGACTACTACCGCACGTTCATCGCCGATGAGCGGCCGACGACGGCCGCCACTGTCCTCAAGGACCTCGGCTACCTCGACTAGTCCTTCGCGCGAAGGAGATCGGGCGCGCTCCGGTCACCACCCGATTGCGATTCCGAACGTCTGTCTCAGAAGGGTTCCATCATGGGAATGTCGCTCTACCACTCCGCGACGGGGAGCCAGTCCCCGCACTGCATCCATGCCCTGGGTATCGGCAAGACCGGCGCCTACATGGTCGCGGCGCTGCTGCGCACCGGAGAGATCGAGGACCAGCTCGACGACAAGCGCGCCCGGTTCACCGCTCTGTCCGTCGACATCGGGGACCAGGACCAGCACGAGCTCAAGGAGTACGCCGGCGGGTTCGAGCAGCGCCTCCAGGAGCGGGACATCCCCCTCGACCGCCACCAGGTCCGGACGGTCTCGCTCGAGGTGCCGTCGTCGGAGGAGCTGCGCACCAGCCTCAACCGCTGGCGCGAGTACCTGAAGATGGAGTACCCCCGCTACTACTGGAACCCCAACTACGAGCCGTGGCTGCCCGCGGACGTCGAGATGCCCAAGGCCGGCGAGTCCTGCCCCCGCGCCATCTCGAAGGCGATCTACGGGCACTACTACTACGGCGGCGACAAGATGATGGAGAAGGAACTCGACCTCTTCGTCGACAGCATCAACAAGACCAAGCTCCCCTCGATGGTGCTGGTCTTCTTCTCCCTCGCCGGCGGCACCGGCTCGGGCATGGCCGTCGACATGGTGCGACACCTCTCGAACGTCAAGCTCGGCCGCCGCATCCCGGTCATCGGCGTCGGCGTCATGCCGTTCTCCGGCGACGAGGAGCACGCGGGCGGGACCGCCGCGCTGTACCCCACGATCAACGAGATCGACTGCATGCTCGACGACGAGAAGAACCAGGGCGTCATGGCGGTCTGGGGCGACCTCTACAAGAACCCCTTCACCGGCGGCTTCCTCGCCCTGCCCCAGGAGCACTCCTGGCAGCGCCTCGGCTCGTACACCAAGACCGGTGTACCGGCCATCCGCGACGCCCTCCGCAAGGGTGTAACCCGCAAGTTCGTCACCGACTCCTTCACCCGCTTCGTGGTGCAGGACTACGGCCGCCTGCTGTTCAAGATGCTGCGCCCCGCGGGCTTTACCGGAGCACCGCACGAGCGCAACATCTCCGGCGATCGCACCTGGACGCGTTCGACGTCGCCAAGTACACCCACCCCGGTGTGGAGGTGCTGCCCGGTGAGCCCCGCGGCCGCTGGCGCGAGGTCGTCAGCAAGTGGATCGGCTACATCCCGAAGTTCTCCGGGCTCAAGGAGGGCTTCAAGACCGACTACATCGAGTGCAACACGGTCGGCCCGCGCGAGATGTGGAACGACACCCTGCAGAAGAAGCTCGAGGGTGTCCTCGGCGAGTACGTGCTCGACGGGGACGACGGCACCCTGGTGACGTCGGGGGGCGAGTTCTTCGACGAGCTCACCTGCTACTCGAACATCATCATCCCCGGTGTCGCGAAGACGGACCTCACGGCCTTCTTCGAGGCCCGCGACGCCTACGACGCGATCGAGTCGTGGGACGAGAAGCTGCTCATGCACTCGTGGCTGCTCGACCTCGGTGTGATGCTGTCCGAGCAGTCGATCCGCTTCGACGGCATGGCCGGCGAGTGCATCTGGGGCTGCGCATGCTGGGTCGTGGTCCCGCACGAGGCGATCCGCGGCGAGAGCACCGGCTCGGCCGACGTCACCGTGGTGCAGGGCAACCACATCGCAGCGATGGTCCAGACCCTCGTTCCGACGCCATGAGCACCGGGCCGGGCCGGCGGGGGACGAACCCCGCCGGCCCGGCCCTCGCCGCCGGGTACCCGTGACCCCGGTCCCCCGCCGTCCGGCGCTCCACGAGAGGAGGCGATGACCACCATCGCCGCACTACCGGGCAGCTGGTCGCGAGGTCAGCGTCTGCAGCTGTCCAGCATCGTCGCCGTGATCGGCGTGCTCCACATCGTCGGTTGGTCGCTGTACCTGTCGGTGACCTCCGGCCCGCTCGGCGCGGGGGCGTTCGCCGGTGCGGGTGTCCTCGCCTACGTTGCTGGGCATCCGGCACGCGTTCGACGCCGACCACATCGCCGCGATCGACGACACCACCCGACTGATGGTGCAGCGCGGCCGGCGCCCGGTCGGGGTCGGCTTCTTCTTCGCGATGGGCCACTCCTCGGTGGTCGTCGCCCTCGCGCTCCTCGTCGCGGTCGCCGCCGGCGCCGCCTCGAGCGCCTCGCTCGAGTCGTGGCGCGCGATCGGCGGCGTGGTGTCCACGGTCGTGGCCATGACCATCCTGGGCCTCGTCGCCGTGCTCAACGCGCTCGTGCTCAAGGGCATCGTCGGGTCGTGGCGCGACCTGCGCCGCGGGCGGCTCGACGAGGCCGAGCTCGAGCGCCAGCTGGTCAACCGCGGGCTGGTCAACCGCATCCTCGGCGGCCGGGCACGGACGCTGATCAAGCACTCCTGGCACATGTACCCGCTCGGCATCCTCTTCGGCCTCGGCCTCGGGACCGCCTCGGAGGTCACGCTGCTGACGCTCTCGGCCTCCACGGCGTCGGCGGCGTCGGCGGCGGGCGGCGTGGCCGGGGGTGCACCGCGCTCACGCTGCCGGTGCTGTTCGCCGCGGGGATGAGCGCCTTCGACACCGTGGACGGCGTCCTCATGTCGGTGGCGTACTCCTGGTCGAACCGCAGCCCCGCGCGGCGGCTCTTCTACAACATCGCCACCACCGCGGCGACCGTGACGGTGGCCGGCTTCATCGCCTCGGTCTACCTCGCGGGCGTGCTGGCCGACGAGCTCGGTGTCAGCGTCCTCGCGGGGTACGCGGGGCTCGCCGAGGACTTCGAGCTGCTCGGCTACCTCATCGTCGGCTTCGTCGTCGTCGTCTGGGGCGGCGCCGCCCTGCTCTGGCGCTTCGGTGGCTTCGAGGAGCGGCACAGCGACCGGGTCGACAACGCCCGCCACGGGGTCGCCATGGTCGCGCCCACCGACTGACGGGCGCGGGAGGTGGGGAGATGACGAGCACGGAGCCGGTGTCGGAACTGACCCCGGAGTACGCGGAGTGGCTGGACCGCCTGACCGCGACCGTCGAGGCGGTCTCCTATACGTGCCGGGTCCGCCTCGGCAACCGGGCGGCCGGCGAGGCGGTGGCCCTGACCGTGGCGGCGGGCCTCGTCTCCCGGCCCGCGGTCTTCCGCCACTGGGGGCTGCCCTACTCGGGGCGCATCGCCAAGCTCGCCGAGGGCGGGATCGCCGACGTCCTCGCCGGCCGCCTCACCTGCCGCGGGACGTGGGCGGAGTTCCGGCACGCGCTGACCGAGCTGTCGCCCGAGCACCAGGTCACGCTGGTGCTCACCTGCGTGGAGGGGCACAGCGACGCCCGGCTCGCCGAGGAGTGGGCCTGCGACGCCGAGGCCGCCGGGGCCCGCCGGGCCCGCACGCTCGCGTACCTGAAGGAGCTGGCCGCCGACCACGGTCCGGCCGATGAGGAAGGACGGTGAGCGCCGTGCCGCTGGACTGGGCTGTCCTGCAGCGTGACTTCGGCGACGGCGGGGTGATCCCGACCGTGGCCGGCGGGAAGACGCTGGTCATCACCGGGGTCGACGAGGACTACGTCTACATCAAGCACTCGCTGTGGCGCGACCGGCTCGCCCGGGAGCACCTCGAGAAGGCGGTGGCCCTCATCGAGGCCGACACCATGACCCGCCATCCCGGCCTGTTCGTCGAGGAGTACCGCGCGATGGTCGCCGACGTCCGCGCGACGTCGGTGGCGCACGTGCTCAAGCACCTCGGCGTCCTGGAATGACATGACCTCGCCGGTGATGCGCTACGAGCTGCACGGGATGGTCGCGGCCCCGGAGGTGCTCGCTCCGGTCGTCGAGCGGTTCCCGCACGCCCGCCCCGCCCTGCTCGACGGGGCCGAGCTGGCCCTGGCGCCGATGTGCGAGGACCTGTTCGCCGCCATCGACCTCGAGGGCTTCCCGCTCGGACCGGAGACCGGGTTCGAGCGGTTGTCGCCGGGGGTCGCCGCGGATCCTCACCGCGTCGTCGCGGCGCGGACCCGTCGCGTACCTGGAGGCCGAGTACGTCGGCGGGATCGGTCACCAGACGGCCGCGGTGTGGCTCGACTGCCAGATCGTGTACGGGCCGCGCCTGCTGGTGCCGGGCGAGCCGTTCCCGGTGTCCGACGGCCCGTACGGCGGCAGTCCCATCGTGCTGGCCCTGCGGTACCTCGGCGTCGAGGCCGTCGGGCGCCACGACGAGTTCGTCGTCCTCGGGCTCGGGCGTCACCGCAGCACCGAGGACTGGTGCACCGCCTGGTCGGCGGTGTGACCGGCCCGCCCTCCGGCGGCGGACACGCCGCGCTCGCCGACGTCGCGACGCTCGGCACCCCCTTCGGGTGGACCTGGGGAGCCCGGTTCAGCATCCCCCAGACGACCGAGCGGTCCCAGCGGGACTTGCCGGTTCGGGTCGCCACCCCGGTGTCGGTGAGCCAGCGGGTGAGCTCGGGGATCGCGACGCCGTCCTCGACGTAGCGGCGGAACAGCTCGGCCACGATCGCCGCCTCGTGCGCCACCACGTCATAGCGGGCCTCGCGGGGGCGACGAGGCGCGCCGCGCCACCGGGCGCAGATCCGCGCCGAGCCGGCGGCCACGGCGACGCCACCGATGGGCCTCGGCACACTGCCACCAGCCGCCCTCCTCGTCCTCATTGATCGGGACCCACGTCACTTCCTCGCCGCACTGAGGGCACGTCACGGGCCACACGGTAGGCGCCCCGCTCGTCCAGCGGGGACGCCCGTGCGCGGCGCGTGCGCTCCCTTGCAACCCCTTCTCGGGGCTGATCAAGAAGGTAACGGGGGGTGGTGGCGGGCGGCCCTCGGTGACGCGGGCGGGCGCGGGGGAGGCGCTCACTGGCCAGCCTGTGCGGGGTCGGTGGCGTCCGGTAGGTCGTCGCTGATGCACCCGAGGTGCCACTGATCACCGCCCGTTAGCGCTCGACGCGTTCGCGACGTCCGCCTTGAGTTCGCGGGGTCCGGTGGTGGTTCGGGTCGCGGCCGACCGTCGACAGGGCTGCGCGCCAG
>JAABUZ0100004352.1_pt1 | contig 19628 bp, 20 predicted proteins | sample 5562091 | NCBI WGS metagenome assembly JAABUZ01 (sample SAMN12813069, study PRJNA571459) | rock metagenome | isolation source: Antarctica rocks | place: Antarctica: Victoria Land, Linnaeus Terrace sud | collected 2015-12-21 | reverse complement strand
CCGGAGTGATTCCAGTTCTGGCGGCACGCTCGTCTTCCGTGTCATGGATGGGTCTCCTGGGCCCTGTGCCGAAGCTAACAGGAAACGCTATTCAATGTCATGCACGCTCACCGAAAGGTCACGTTGTTTCCACCCTTGCTGATCCCACACCGCAGCGAGGGGGAAGAGCGAAACGCTACTTTCGCGTCACATCAGAGGGACGACGCGCCATTGACAACAGTCGAACAACTCTCACCCGTTTGTGGCGAGGAATTCCCAAATTCAAAGAGGTACCTGCATGAACCAACCGAGACCAAAGCCACCGACTTTCGCCCTTTGGCTCCTTCAACGCTTCCTAGCTGCTGAAAGGCACGAGACTCTTGTCGGGGACTTGCTGGAGAAGTATCACCAAGGTCGATCCTCACGCTGGTTTTGGCGGGAAGTTTTAATCGCCATCGTGTTCAGTTTGGGGGCGACCCTACGAATACGCCGTGCCGAAGTGGCCTTTGCCGTTATAGGGGCGGTCTTGCAGGGAATCTGGTGGACAACCCTGTGGTGGAAGATTGTCCGGCGAAGCCACATAATTCAGTCCCTGTATGAATGGGGTGTAGACTGGCCCTTTCCGCTCTGTAGTGCTTACGACGTCCTGTTTCATAGCCTACTTCAGCTAGCAATACTGCTGCCCTTGATGGCTGTTTTCTTCTCATTCAAAGGCGGGTGGAGAGGTGCCAGGTTTCTCAGGACTATTGAGATTGGCTTGGCTCTATTAACCCCAGGAGATCTGCTTGTCCTTTTATTTCCACGAAGCTATTACTACCTTCTTACCTCAGTATTATTCTTCTTTGCTCTCCTCCTTTCTATCGCGGCGAACCGCACACCTCGTCCTTCTGTCCAACCGCCATCGGCACTGATTTGACCGTCGTGAGGATGTTCCGGCACCAAATCATCACGTACCTGACACGCCAGGGCATGATCAGTCCGAAACTCCAGTTACTGAGCGGCCATTCCGAGGAGAAGAGCCTGGCCCTGTACCGGGATCTTGCCCTCACCGACGTCGCCGCTGAGTAGGAAGCGGCCATGCGGGCTTTTCTCATTCAGTAACTGGTCCTATTAGGTCTCATCGCAGCTTCCCTTGTGCTACCCCTGTTTGCGTTGTTCCGGGGTTCTCAACGGATTAGTTTTGCAATCGGCGGCGGTGATGATAGAAGGGTCAGACCGCAGGATCTTCCTCCTTTTCGAGGCTCGAAGCATTCCTGAACCCGTGCTGCCGGGTAAAGCTGCTTCACAACCTTCAGAACACGTAAAAACTCTTTTTTGAAATTAAACCGACCCACGTGATCGTTGCTGTACTCGTCTCCAAACTGCTCTTTCAGGCTGGCCCAGGACACAAACACGCCGGTGGGGTCATTCACGCGATGGAGCCGCTGAGCCAGCCAGGCATAGATATCGAGCGCCAGCGCACTCCCGCGCAAGGCCAGCAAGGCGTCGTTGGAGAGGGGAACCGCATGTTCCTGAAGGGTTTTGCAGTATCTTTCTGCCAAAATAATCCGGTTGGGCCACAAAGAGCGCTGCCGCGTGTCCTCGTCCATCCAGAGATTGTTGATCTCCGTCACCTTTCCGTCAAACGTCCCTTGCGGCAAACCGAGCAGAACCTGACAGGCGACTAAGGCTCGGATTTGCGTGAGAAAGCTCGTATAAGAACCGCGCTTCCCTCCCCCGATGCTGTATCCGATCTTCTCCATGAACTCCCGCGCGCTGTCGCCTAACAGGACTTCATTCGTCTTATGGCGGAGCGCATACGTGTTCAGCCAGGCCCACAAGTAGCGCGGAATCGGCCCGAAAGGCAACGGCTGTTCCACCCATTTCTGCGTGGACGGTTTCCAGAGCGCCCCGGCGCTGATGCGCAACGACACGTTGCCGCTGGTGCGTTCGAAAACGCGCTCCGTTATTTTCCGGCGCGGCAAGCTGACCTGGGTGAGAACGGAGTGGAAGTAGGCAATCTCTTCTTCGCCGGGGATCGCTTCCCGCACGGCCACCGCACCCTCAGCGATTTTCTGGGCCGTAGGCGACAAGCGGGAACGCTTTTTGCTGATGGCGTGTCTTTCGAATCCGGGCAGGTTCAGGTTTGCTGTATGTTCCATGCGCGTTCTCCTTCGGCGCGTTCTGCGCTTCCACAATGGGGCTTACTGACATCTCTGCAAAATTGTTCACAGTTTTGCATGTGAACTAGTAAACATGTTCACAGGCAAAAAGTTGGATCACTCGGAAATGATTGGTACATCATACTTCGCAAATAGGTCATTGAGCGCCTCGGCAAACAGCGCTTGCGTAGACTTTGTAACTCCCTGCCCTTTGAGTTTGGCCTGAATGAGAAGCAAGCTGGCTTTATAGCTTGGGTTCAGCCACCCGCCAATATGCTCTTTGCCCTGGCGACTGGGAGCGCGGTCAGTCTGGGCTGTCCGAGATTCTGTTCTTGGAACCCCAGGATGGTCACTCCTGTGCCGCTGCTGATTAAGCGCGTTTTCTAGTGCTGAAATCTTTTTGATTGCTGCCATACGCTTTTCCTGATTGCTTCATCTGCTGGCGAATCCAGCTATAAAGTTGTTTACATTCCTCTGCGGCGGCGCCATCGGGATCAATCTCGTCCGCCACACTTCCCGTCGTCGGAGCCTCCCCGTAACTCCGGCGCTGGCACAAATGAACGGGGCAAGCGGGAAAGCCGAAGTTGGGTTCAATCATGGCTTTTGCTTCCTCAGCGGCTCTTTTGGCCTGGGGATGCAACCCATTCAAAAGCACATACGCTTTGGGGTCGCCAGCTACTCGTAGCAGGTTGCGGATCGCGGCCAAGGTCTCCAGCTCGAATATTTGGGGTCGAGTGGGTATCAGGACCAGATCAGCAGCACGCGCTGCCTCAATAGCGGTGCTGTCCTGTTTGCCCGGTGCGTCAATGACGCCCATATCTGCGCCGTTTGCCTGCGCCGTCCGCAAGGTATGCGGCAGACGGCTGGGCGGAATCGCAATCACGGCAGGGCCGTCTTCCTGCCGTCTCCGATCTTTCCAGTTGCTGGCATTAGCCTGGGGGTCCAGGTCGATCAGCACGGTAGCCAAGCCGGAACGCGCTGCAGCCACGCTCAAAATTGTCGCTACAGTCGTTTTACCCGTTCCGCCCTTTTGCCCAATCAATGCGATGGTGTACATGTGAATAGCTTCACTAATTCACATGTTCACATGTTTACTTACTGTTGTCAATTCCTAACCACGATGGCTAGTCCTATGCTTCACCAAGATGACCGCTATGTTTCGCTTCTTCTCTACCTTTTGCTGCTGCCTGGGAGCCACGACGCTCACCGGTTATCGGGATTGCGCTGGCCCATACCAGCCCTATCCGGGCAGCTACTGAGGAGTCCTGTTCGCCCCTGACCAATGTGACGGGAATGAAGCCGGAGCGGCTTCTGGAGACCACGTTTTCGAATGTGCTCGGGCCGAACGGATTGGTAATCGGACAAATGTGGGCGGCCGCCTTCTATGGTACGGATGCGCGTTATCATCTCTACTATCAGGCTGCGGTCTACCCCAATGCGCCCGAGGGCATGTCCTATGCTTCGTGGGGATCAGTACTCAGCTTTGATCCGCGCATTTTCCCGGTCGATGTTTCCTATCGCACCGATGCGCTTGCCCCGGGATTTCTTGGGGCTGGTACGGCGGTTGTCTCGACCCCGTAGGCCCTGATGTTCAACGGAGGCTATGGTAGCGGCCCGACGCTGTATGCCGAATTCGTGGCACCAGCCGGGATCTGCAATGACCAGACTGGCTTCCACCCTTCCGTCGGCCAAGCGCTCGCGCCCGGTCAGACGAGCGCGATCTTTGAGTTTTCCTTGGATTTCTTCTTTGCTGGCTACTCCCACTCGTATGTGGCCTACCTGACGGGTTCCATAACACGTTCTCAGGCCCGACTAATTACAAGGTGAGCGATATCCTTGTTGCGAATCCGGCCCCGGAGCCAGCGGCGTTGTGGCTGTGCGCCGGGCCTTTGGTCGGATGGGGCCTTCGATGGCGCAGCCGTCGCTCCCGCTGATGCACCCCTCTGCAAAAAGGAGAGTGTCTTTGCTCAGCAACTTTTAACTCACAAAGATGAAAAGCCATATTACAGATTCACATGTGAACTTCTGAACATGTGAACAAATTAAGTTTCAGGATTCTCAGCTCCCAGAACCCTCATTGCAGGGGTTCCCGGCCTCCGCGCTAGGATGTTCGGCCAAGAATGAGTTATGCTCGAACGGTGCTGCCCACCTTAACCGTGAACGGGAGCTTCCTGCAAGAGTTCGTCTCCGCTGCGGCTCCTTGTTTCGCCTTGGGCCTAGTCGAAGAAGGGAAAGGGCAGTGCGGGTTCGTGGCCCTGCAGTTCGACCGAGTGATTCCACGAGACCTGTTGAATCTTGGATTCTGTTTGGGACACGAATTGCTGGGCAACGCCCGCTGAGAAATAGTGCATCTCGTCTTTGAGTTCTACGGGTTTGCCACGTACCACGCTCTCCTGAACCCAAGCCATTGCCTGACGATGACTGTGTTGAACGCGATGGTGCAAAGCGGCGATTACTTTTTCTTCGCGCTCGATTCTCGGCAAAGCACCACGGCTTTCCGTTCGGAACTGGGCGAGGGCAACCTGCAATCCCTACAGGACTACCTCCCCCGCCTCCGGCACTCGACCACGACGGACGCGCAATACGAAAGAGCCGTGTCCTCGTTCCGAAAGACCCCGGAGCCGCCCGGCCCGCTGCTGCGGTGGGTCTGCCGGAACAGCGAGCATCTGAACCTCACGAAAGACCGTTTGGAATTGACTCCCGCCTAGGGCGGGGAAGATCCCTGGTACGGAGCAAACCTCTTCTTGCCGCCGAACACGCTTTGGCAGGGAAGGGAGGACGGTTGCTGGGCCAGCCGATGCTTTTCTCCGTTCCTGCGCGACTGCGCAAAATACCGCTCTGCCAGATGCACGATAAGGGCCATTATCGGGGGTTGAGAGTAGAATGACGGGAAAGAGCGCCGAAATCGTGGTTTTACCACCTTGGAAAGGGAATTGGTAGGGAGGGAGTCGGAGTAGGCCTCCTCGGACGAACACGTGATTGACTTATGGTTGCACGGCCGCTCTCCTCATAACCAACGGGCGTACCGCGCCGATGTCGAACGGTTCCGTGCCAGGGCAGGGAAGCCACTTGCTCGAGTGACGCTGGCTGACTTACAACAGTTTTCCTATTCTTTGGCCAACTTATCGGCGGCCAACTGATACCGCTGTCTCTCGTCGGTGAAGTCGCTGCTGGCCTTCGGCCACCGGATCGGGTACAGTAAGTTCCTGCCACTGTGAGCCCTTTTCTTGGAACAGCAAATCACGGATGATGAAAAGAGAGGAACTAATGAGTTCGCAAGTTGTTGCCCCGAATACCGAAGCGGCCATTTGGGCGCGCCTGATCCAGGCAAAGGACAGCAGAAGCCGCGAGGTGGCGGAGTTTCTGCTGTCGATTGATTTTGAAAGCAGCGACGTCAAACGAATGAATCTGCTGGCCGAGCGCGCCCGGGCAGGACGCCTTACGCCGGAAGAAATGGCGGAACTTGATAGCTACCTGCATGTGGGTAGCCTGCTCTCTATTCTTCAATCCAAAGCACGACGTCTGCTGAAGTCAGAATCCACAGCCGCGCCGCATTCGTGAATCAGGCGTTAGTGCAGCACGTCTGGGAACGTGCTGGTGGATGCTGCGAGTACTGTCGTATTCCGCACCCGCAGTACCGGTTGCCCTTTCAGATCGATCATATCCGTGCCCGGCAGCATGGAGGTCCGACCACGAGCGAGAATCTAGCACTCGCCTGTTTTCATTGCAATCGGCACAAGGGGCCAAACTTGGCGGGGTGGGATCCCGACACCCAGCAGTTAGTCCGGTTATTTCATCCCCGTACCGATCACTGGCCGGAACATTTCGAAGGGCGAGGAGCAGAGATCGTCGGCAGGACCCCAGTGGGCCGTGTGACAGCCCAGGTGCTCGCGATGAATGCAGACGACCTTTTCCTCTTCCGGGTCGAACTTCTCGCCGACGGCATAGCTCTTTTCTAAATGGCTACCTTCTACTCGTTCACCGAGAGCCGTTTCCATAATCGGCTTTACTTCCCTATCAGGCCGCTAGCGTACGGCATCCCACAACCTTGCCTCTCTTTTCGCTTGACGAGAAGGCTAGACCTTGATAGTATTCCTCGCAAGCCAAGCAAGCTCATGATGGGTCTTTCTTGGGAAGGAGAAGTTCACCATGGTAAGAGTGTTCTCCGCAGTACTCGCTGCTTTTTTTCTCTGTGCGGCCACCAGCGTTGGGCAGGCTGTCTCCGGAGCCATCAACGGATACCTCACTGATCCTTCCAGTGCTCAGATAGCGAACGCCATAGTCACCGTTACCAACGAGCAGACTGGAGTTGAAGCCCAGACAAGCACGAACGCGACCGGCTTCTATAACGCGATGAATTTACCTCCGGGTCAATATTCTGTCTCTTTTGAGCAGAAAGGATTCTCCAAGATCACTCGCGAACACGTGGTTCTGCAAGTGGACGCTACGGTGCGCGTCGATGCCACGCTTCAACTTGGCTCCATGTCGCAGCAGGTAACAGTCGCTGCCGGGGCCGAGCTTTTGCAAACTGAGAAAAGCGATGTTTCTCAAACCTTCGACCAGCAGCAAGTTCAAAACTTGCCTGTCATTGGAAGAAATATCACGCAACTCTATTCCGTTGTTCCGGGGGCGCTTAATGATACGTTCCAAATGGGAGCAGGTGAAAATCCGGCTGGCACAAACCGCGTTTACATTAACGGTACTTGGTCAGGCGCTCAGGAATTCATCTTGGACGGAATCACGGATCGCTCCTATGGGTTCAGCGGCATACAATTGATCGTTCCGCCTCAAGACTCAGTGCAGGAACTCAAGCTGACTACCGCCGATTACGACCCGGAATTTGGTAGTACGGCGGGTATGGTGGCGCAATACGTTACCAAGTCGGGAACGAACGAGCTTCATGGCTCACTTTTTTATTTCAACCGAAACTCAGCCACCTTTGCCGCCGATCCGCTGACCCAGAAAATTGCGGGGACCGGCAAGGCTGGCAAAGGATTGGGCGTCTCACCTTTCAATTGGAACCAAGGCGGATTTAGCGCTGGAGGACCAATCAAAAAAAACAAAGTGTTCTTCTTTGGCGATTATCAACTGTCCAGGACGATTCAAGGCGCTTCCATACTTTCGACAGTTCCGAATGACGCTTTCCGGAACGGAGATTTCAGCATTATTGCAAGAACCAATCCCATTTACGACCCCGGAACAGGAAATGTTGACGGCACGGGCCGACAGCAGATCTCCTGTCTGGGAAGGCTTAACGTGATCTGTCCCTCCCGCCTGAGTCCAGTGGCTTTGAATTTATTGAACATTCTTCCGCGCGCAAATATAAGTCAAGTGACGGACAATAACTACGTCGGCGACGTAAAAGAACGGTTCAATCAGAATTGGACGGACTTCAGAGGTGATTGGAATATCAGCAATGCGAACAAGTTTTTCGCCCGCTACAGTTACTTCAACAGCGATCTGACCAATCCTCCTTTATTCGGAGTCGCGGGCGGGCCAACGCAAGGTGGTCTCAGCCCTGAAGTGGCGACTTCCGATGCGCAGCACGCCGCCCTGAACTATGTGCATACGTTTTCGCCTAACCTCCTGACCGAAGTGCGAGCCGGAGTGGCACGCTTCAATTTGAACGCTTATCAATACGACGCGGGTCTCAAGACAAACGATCAAGTAGGCATTCCCGGCATCAACACCGGCGACCCGCTCACGGGAGGCTTGGCGGGAATCAACATCGGAGGTCCGGTGGGCGGATTCTATATGGGAGTACCTAGCGGCGTCGGCATACCACGGCTGGATGCGGAAACCACCTTTCAATTTGTCAACAATTGGTCGAAGATGAGTGGATCTCATCAGCTGCGCTGGGGTGTTGATGTACGCCGATACAGGTTCGATTTCCTATCGGTGAACGCCAGTTCACGCGGCAACTACAATTTTTGTCAGTCCGCAACCGGCATTCCTGGTCAATCCGCTTCGGGACTAGGCATGGCGACCTTTCTGTTAGGAGGGACATGCTCCTTTGATCGTGCGATTTTTACGCAGCGTCCCGCCGAAAGGCAGACGAACTTAGGACTCTATGTACAAGATATCTGGCACGTGAATAGTCGGCTTACTCTCAACTACGGATTACGGTGGGATTACTTCACGCCTGTTACTTCACCGAAAAAGGGAGGTCTGGCCAACTTTGATCCAACGACAGGTGACATTTTGCTTGCCGGCTTAGGGGATGTATCTAACAGCGCCAATGTCGAGACGCCGCTCAGTAATTTTGCTCCTAGAATCGGACTTGCTTTTAAAGTCACGCAAAATACTGTAATTCGCGCTGGCTTAGGGCGCAGCTTTTTTTCCTCTGGCTATGATGCGACGTTCTATCACTTGACAAGCTTCTATCCAATCATTGCTCAGCAGCAGGTTACTCAAACGAGTCTTTATCAAACTGTATTTCAGATTAACCAACCTCCCCCAAGTGCAGCGCCACCCCAACTGCCCTCATCCGGCAGGCTCAAAGCTCCCGATAAGACTTTGCTGAAAGCTCGTCCGCTCGACTGGAAAACCGAAACAATGGATTCCTGGAACTTCACCATTGAGCAATCTCTGGGACAGAGTGCAACGCTATCGCTGGGGTACGTAGGAAGTAAGGGAACTCATCTGTCCTGGGCATACAATATGAACGCCGCCAATGTCGGAGTCGGTTCTTTGCTGTCACGACGGTCTTATTACCAGAGTTACGGTCTTTCGCAGAGCATCAACATGGAATGCAACTGCTCCGATTCGAACTACAATGCACTTCAGATTGTATTTAACAAGCGCCTCTCCAGCTTTTATACGGTGACTTCCAACTTCACCTGGAGCAAGTCACTCGGATACGGAAATAGCAACCCGTATAACCGCGCACTGAACTACGGGCCGGGAGGCAGCAATATCGGCTCCATTGACCGGGCGGTGGTCTGGACAACTTTGCACACTCTTAATGTCCCTTATGGTCCAGGCTTTCACTTTGGCTCCGATGCAAAGGGCGTAAAAAGAATCCTGTTAGCGGGATGGGTATTCAGCGGTGTCACAAGCCTCCAGTCAGGGCTAGCATATACACCGTCTGTTTCGAGCAACGTCAGCCTGAACGGGGATTTCACTCAGCGGCCAAACCGTATAACCGGGGTTTCGCCGTCAGACGTGTCTAGCGGCCAATCGGCTGCGCATTGGTACAACCCAAGCGCTTTTAGCATTCCGGTGTGCTGTCAAGTAGGAAACGCCTCAGTCGGAATGCTGCGCGGTCCCGGTGCTGTGAATGCGGACTGGTCAATGTCGAAAAACTTCAAATTTAGTTCTATTCTGAATCGTGAAAGCACAGCGATTGAGATCCGGGCTGAGGCCTTTAACGTATGGAACAACAGGAATTTAGGTTTGCCCAACGCCAATGTCGATGCCTCAGCGGCGGGTCGAATTACAGGGCTCCAATATCCCATGCGCCGGATGGAATTCGGCGTACACGTTATGTTCTGAAGCATAGGCGCTTTCTCGCTCTTATCTTCATTCTCCCTGTCCTTGGCTGGGCACAGGCCGAAACCGACATCGCTGAGCATGCCCGGCGTGCCGCCGATGCTATTCGCACGAACCGGGCTGATCTGGCAGTTCAGGAATTGGAAGCATGGCTGCAGGCTGACCCCAAAAACGTGAATGCCCGAGCCAATCTCGGGATGGTTTCCTTTACCCAGAGGAACTACAGGAGAGCGGCTCAAGAATTTAAGACGGCTCTCTCCCTTTCACCGTCACTCTGGAGTGCCAAGGCGTTTTTGGGAATGTGCCAGATCCGGCTGGGGGCCGTCAGGGAAGGACAAGACTTGCTCGAGTCCTCTGTAGCTCACGTGCCGGATCACATTTTGCGCAACCAAGCAGGACTGGATCTGGTCAGAAGCTATTCAAAGGAGGGAGAACTGCACAAGGCCCTGCTTGTTATTCGTCTGTTAGAGGAGCGCGATCCATCCAATCCCGAAGTCCAGTATTCCGCTTATCAGCTTTATTCTGCCCTTGCCGCCAGCGCGCTGGAGAAACTAAGCAGCGCAGGGCAAGATTCGGCGCGGGTACATCAAGTTCTAGCCCAGTCCTTGATGATACAAGAGAAGTACTCGCAAGCGATCGGGGAATATTCAAAAGCACTGGAGCGAGATCCGCATTTGTCCGGTCTTCATCTGGGCAAGGGAGAGGCACTGCTTGCTGAAAGCCATACCGGAGAGAACCGGCGGAAAGCGGGGGATGAGTTTACTGCCGAATTGGAGGTAAACCCGGAGAATGCGGATGCCGTTTATCAACTCGGCCAGCTTTGCTATGAAAACTCTGATTTCGGCGGAGCACAGCACTGGCTGATGCAGGCGATCACGCTTCGCCCAAACTTTCCCGAAGCTCATGTCACGCTGGGGCTGGTTCTCGTTCAGATAGGAAAAGAAGAGACTGCGCTGGATGAATTTAGATTAGCTGTGAAGCAGTCGCCAGATAATCGTATGGCGCACTATCATTTGGCGCAGCTCTACAAAAAAAGCGGGCGCGCGGATGAGGCAGATCGCGAATTTAATGTCTTTCGCAAGCTGTCGGACTCCCCAAACGTGAAAAAACCTTCCGTCGAAACTGATCCCGTCCTAACCCATCAGCGCTAAGGATGCGTAATCAGGAATCAATAACGATTGGGGAGTGAAAGGCGAGGATGATAATAATACACTAGCTGAGATAAACTAAAGACTAACGTAGCCGTGTTTATAAAGTGACGTTTCGGACCTTGGGTGTCGCGGTCGCGCGACAGCGTGTATACATTTGCTTCGTCGCTAGAGTCAGAAGTGAGAAAAATAACTACTGAAGTTCCGTGCTCGAGAGGCTGCGGGTTTCAGTTGACAGTCGTTTTGTCAAGGAGGCGCCATGACTGCGATACGCATTGCAGCGCTTTCTGTCCTACCGTTCGTTGCATTCGGACAGCAAGTATCGTTTGATCGTGACATCCGGCCTATTATGTCGGACACCTGCTTTCGGTGTCACGGGCCCGATGTCAGTTCCCGCATGGCAAATATGCGGCTGGACATCCGCGAAGAAGCTTTGAAGCCGAAGAAGAACGGAACGCCGATTATTCCCGGCGACCCGGAACACAGCGAGATCATTCAACGCATTTTTGCAAAGAATGGCCGGGTCATGCCGCCGCCTTTTGCGCACAAAGAGTTAACGGAGAAGCAGAAGGATACCATTCGGCGGTGGGTCGTCCAGGGCGCACAATACGAAATACATTGGTCTTATGGGCCGGTGAGCAGGCCCCCCCTACCCGGTGCCGCGACGCAGAACCCGACGGAACAAAACCCAATTGATGCCTTCATTCAATCCCGTTTGGCCCAGGATGGGTTAAAGCCTTCGCCCGAAGCAGACCGTCGCACGCTGATTCGCCGCGTGACGCTCGATCTGACTGGCCTTGCGCCGACGCCAGCGGAAACAGCGGCTTTTGTCGCTGACAACTCGCCTGATGCTTACGGAAGATTGGTGGATCGCTTATTTACCTCGTCAGCTTACGCGGAAAAGCAGGCCGTTCGTTGGCTCGACGCGGTGCGATATGCGGATACCGCTGGATATCACAGCGACACTGCTCGCCCCGCGTGGCCGTATCGCGATTATGTCTTGCGAGCGTTTCGCGATGACAAACCGTTCGATGTGTTTACCCGCGAGCAACTGGCGGGCGATCTGATGCCGAACGCGACCGTAGAGCAGAAAATAGCGTCCGCCTACAACCGTATGGGCCGAACCTCCGCGGAAGGCGGTGTACAGCCGAAAGAATACCTCGCCAAGTATGGGGCCGAACGGGCGCGCGCCTTGAGTACCAACTGGCTTGGCAGCACCATGGGATGCGCCGAATGTCACAACCACAAGTTTGATCCCATCCTGACCAAAGATTTCTACTCCATGAAGGCGTTCTTCGCCGATGTAAAGGAGACGGGACTGGTTCCGGATTTCGGCCCCGATGCTTTTGCCCCGAAAATGCCTGTCTATCGACCGGGTGAGAAAGAGAAGATTGACGCCCTCGACCAAAAAATTCAGAATGCGAAAAACGAGCTCGATCGGAAAGCCGATACTCTAACTCAAGAACGGCAAACGTGGGAAAAAGAGACGCTGGCACGCGCCAGCGCCGGCGATCTTGCCTGGAAATTTCCGATTCCGGTAGCGGTTTCGGCCAAGGCTGCCAAGCTTTCGGTGCGGACCGCAGACGTGGATACAGAGGACCAGCGTGCCCACCCGAATGTCATGACAACCGGCGGGGCGGGTTTGGTGCTGGTGAACGGACCGAACCCGGATAACGAAACCTACTCCATTACGTTAAAGCCAGGTGCTGGCGTGTGGACGAGTCTCGGCGTCGAGGTGGATACCTCCCCCGCGCTTGCTGGCGCGGACATCTCACGAGGCTCCGATCGATTCGTCATTTCGGAAGTAGAGGCGATCTATTCGCCGGATGGACGGCAGCCCAGCAAGAAAACACCTTTTGCATTCGCGTACAGCACAGTGCCGCCAACCGTGGGTTTTCCTGCCATGGCAGTGCTGGATGGCAACCCGAAGACGGGATTCGGAATTGTCGGCAGGGCTAAACCGCCCTTCCTGATTTTGCGTTTCGCGCAGCCGCTGCGCACGTTGGCGGCATCCACGCTGGTCATTCAGGTGCACCAGGATTCGGACTACCGGCAAGCAACACTCGGGCGGTTCCGCGTAGCGCTTTCGAGCGGAACGTACTCCTGGGACAACAATCCTAAGCCCAAAACGGACGCTGTCAGAGAGGCGAAGCCGGTAGCCGAAGGAGCCCAAGAGCAACTGAAGAGCGCCCCTCCGGAGCAGGACACAGCATCGGCTCAAGACAAGGCTACAAACGCACACAAGGAAAAATTAGAAGCAAATGAAGTGCCGAACGAAGCAGACTCCTCGCCTAACGCGGGACTTCCCCGGAACTTAGCCAAGGCTTTGGAGCGTCCTGAGGGGAAGCGCTCAGCCGAACAAGTAACTCTGATTCGCGATTACTTTGAGTATTCGTCCCCACAACTATTCCCAGCACGTCTTGAGCTAACAAAGCTGGAGATGAATGCGAGCTTTCTCAAAGGCGCCGTTGCGGAAGTGATGATCACCGAGAGGGCGGAGCCGCGCGAAACGCGTATCCTTCCGCGGGGAAATTGGATGGATGATTCAGGCCAGATTGTTCAGCCCGCCATACCGGAGTTCCTGGGCCATATCAGTACCGACGATGGTCATGCGACCCGTTTGGACTTGGCAAACTGGCTGGTTTCGCCCCAAAATCCGCTGACCGCTCGCGTTTACACGAATCGCCTGTGGAGCCAGTTTTTCGGTACTGGCCTGTCGAAAACAGTAGAAGACCTAGGGTCGCAGGGAGAGTGGCCTTCGCATTTGGAATTACTCAACTGGCTGGCGGCGGAGTTCATGAATCCGCAATATGACGCAGTCGGCACACATCCCTGGGACATCCGGCACATGGTTCGCATTATCGTGCTGAGCAATACCTATCGCCAATCGTCGCTGTCGTCTCCGGAGCTTGATCAGCTTGATCCGGACAACCGGCTACTGGCGCGTCAAAGCCGGTTCCGCGTGGATGCCGAATCGGTTCACGATTTGATGCTGCAGATTTCAGGTCTTCTTGTGAACAAATTTGGAGGCCCAAGCGTAGAGCCTTATCAGCCGGACGGCTACCTGGCGGCATTAAACTTTCCTAAGAGGAGTTGGTCAGCGAGCCGCAACGACGATCTGTACCGGCGCGGCATTTACACGTTTTGGCAGCGGACATTCCTGCATCCCACCATGATGAATTTCGATGCTCCAACGCGGGAAGAATGCGCCGTCAGCCGCATAAACTCGAACACGCCTCTACAGGCCCTTGATCTGCTCAACGATCCTACTTTTGTGGAGGCGGCCCGGGTGTTCGGCGAGCGGATTTTGGAGGCTGGCGGTAGCACTCTACAGAGCCAGATCCAGTGGGCGTTTCAGCAAGCTACCGGCCGCCGGCCGGAGAACGACGAACTGCAAGTGTTAATTAATCTGCACGCCAAAAGCCTGACCCATTTCAAAGCCGACCCATCCGGTACCGCCGAATATTTGAGGATCGGCGATTCCGCAGTTCCCCGTAACAGGCGGCCTGCGGAGTTGGCGGCTATGAGCAATGTGGCTCGTGTGATTATGAACCTCCACGAAGTGATTACAAGGGATTGAGTTGAAAAGAGACGCAGATATGAACGGCTTTCAGGAAGATGCACTAAAACGACGGGCTTTTTTAGGGCAAGGGGTTACCGGCCTGGGTCTCGTGGCGCTGAACTCGCTATTGAATCCGAGCGTTTTGAAAGCTCAAAGCAAGGCGGCCGACAAAAAATCACTAGGAGCCATCAATCCCCTGCATTTCACGCCGAAAGCGAAGCGCGTCATTTATCTGTATCAGGCGGGAGGACCGTCGCACCTTGAAACCTTCGACTACAAACCGGCTTTGGCCAAGCTGGATGGTCAGGCGATGCCTGAATCCTTCACCAAGGGTCAGCAACTGGCTCAGTTGCAAGGGAAGCAGTTGAAATGTTTCGCGCCGCAGTTCGGCTTCAAACGATTCGGCAAATGCGGCGCCGAAATCTGCGAATTATTTCCGGAGATCGGCAGCGTCGCCGAAGAATTGTGTATTGTTCGATCGGTGTGGTCAGAGCAGATCAATCACGATACGGCGCACATGTTTATGAACACCGGCTCCATTATCGCGGGCCGGCCCAGCATGGGTTCCTGGTTGTTCTATGGTTTGGGCAATGAAACCCAGGACCTTCCCGGTTTCATTGTCATGCTCTCGCAAGGCAGGGGCGGCCAGATGCAGCCCGTTTCGGCCCGTCAGTGGTCTGCCGGCTTTTTGCCCAGTAAATTTCAGGGTGTGAAGCTGAACTCGTTCGGCGATCCCGTCTCGTACATCGACGATCCCCGAGGCATTGATAAGTCACTGCAGCACGGCTCTATCGAAGCGATTGCCGCGCTGGATCAAAAACGATACAAGACTGTTCAGGACCCCGAGATACTGACCCGCATCTCCCAATACGAGATGGCTTTCCGCATGCAGAGCAGTATCCCTGATCTGGTGGACATGAGCAAAGAACCCGCCCACGTTTTTGAAGCGTATGGAGCGAAACCCGGCGATGGTTCCTATGCTTCGAATTGCCTGCTCGCCCGTAGGCTTGCGGAGCGCGGCGTCCGGTTCATACAGCTTTACCATCGCGACTGGGATCATCACGAGCAGGTCAAGAGTGGAATCCAGTACAAGGCGGAAGAAGTTGATAAGCCCACTGGCGCGCTGATTAAAGACCTGAAGGAGCGCGGCATGCTGGACGATACGCTGATCATCTTCGGCGGTGAATTTGGGCGTACGCCGATGTCACAATCGGGTAACGGGCGTGATCACCATATCAAGACATTCTCTTACCTGTTCGCGGGTGGCGGCTTCCAACGTGGCATCACCTACGGAGCCAGCGATGAACTGGGCTACGCGGCAATTGAAAAGCCGGTGAGCATACATGATCTGCATGCAACCATACTGCGCGCCCTGGGAATCGACGATAAACGGATAACAGTGAAGTACCAGGGGCTTGATGCGCGCTTGTCTGGAGTAGGAAATCAGGGCCAGGTTGTGACTGATCTTCTAGCTTAGTTCTGAAGGACTATCAGGCTAGAACTCAATTAATGCCTTCTTTGCCTCAATCTTGTCCGCGAGACCGCTCACCTTTTCCAGTTCGCCTAAGTCTCTAAAACGGCCGTTCCGGGTTCGGTACTGCACAATGGCGTTTGCCTCTGCGGGTGCCAACTGTAAGGTCACGACAATCTCACTCGCGGTGGCCTTGTTGATATTCACCTTCTTGTCCAAGCCAAAGTTCTTCGTCAGATAAGTAACGATCACCTTTACATCGTCCGGGTTGATGGCGGCTCCGTTCTCCATCATCTCGCGGATGATACCGTTCCATCCTTCTTCGTTCAGGCGCTGCGCCTTAATCCGTTCCAGAGAGTGGCAATCAGTACAGGTGCTCTCCACAACATCTTTGCCTTTACCGTCAGGCAGCTCTGAATCCGCAGCAGTGGTAATGGAGATCACGAGAAGCAACAAGAACAGGACGCGTACCAACGGCGATGTCATTCCTATCTGGATGGTACCTGAGGTGTCAATTTTCCCGGTAGGGTCGAGGACTGGCGCCATGGCTCCGTAGGTTCGACCTATCTGTTGCTCCCTGTTTCCTTTGGGAGTGCCTCACTAGTCGGACCGTGAGTCGGTTTCCAGCCCCCGCCACTTCGCACGTAGCGTGCGGATTTCCCGCACTACGCGCTCCTGCACACTTCACCCCAAGGGTTATGAGACGGATTCAAACCGGGGCGACTGCCGGGGTAGGCTGTCCATAGGTGACGCGGTACTCCGCGAAGAGTCCGAGCGTGCCATACAACCATTCCCTGCTCCACCGCTTCCAGCCTAAGCCTCGACGCTGGCACGCTCGGGCCAGATGACGCCGGATCTTCTTTTCTACCCAGTCTCGGAGGAAGGAGAAACAGACACTCGAGTTCCCCATGGCAAAGTATTGCACCCAACCCCTCAGGATCGGGTTGATCTTGTCGATCACCTTACTGACGGGCTGAGATTGGGAATTCCGGAAAATGTCTCTGAGCTTGTCGAGCAAAGCCGTCCGTTTCTTACCCTTGGGCAGTAACAGCGGCATCCATCGTCCCCGGCGACTCCGGACACGACGGAACTCAAAACCCAGAAATCCGAAGCTCTCTCCTTGCTCCAGGTTCACCCGGCGGCTCTTGTCTTCATTCACCTCTACTTGCAGTTTGGCCCACTCCTCCCGGAGTCGTCTCTCCACCGCCTGCCGAAGCCATTGCTGGCGTGGGTGCGAACTGACCAGGATCACTAAATCATCAGCGAACCGGGCGTACTCCACAGCCGTCCATCCCTCGTGCCGGGTCACCTCTTTTGCCCGTTCCAGCATCTGATCGACTTCATTCAGGTACAGATTACTGAGTAACGGTGAAATCACCCCGCCTTGGGGCACACCCTGCTTGCCCGACGCTTTTAGGAGCAATTTCAACAGCCACAAGACTGCTTCATCATTCACTCGCCGCGCCACTTTGCCCAGCACGATATGATGTCGCACCGTGTCAAAGTAAGATCGCAAGTCAAAATCAATGACATAGTTCTTGCCCTGCAGAATGGCTTCCCGTACGCGCCCGATTGCAGCATGTGCTGACTTCTTCGGTCGGTATCCGAACGAACCCGGTTGAAAGTCGGCCTCGAAAATCGGTTCCAGGATCAGCTTTAACGCTCCCTGGACCACCCGGTCCCGAATCGATGGAATCGAAAGTGGGCGCATCTTGCCGCCGCCCTTCGGAATTTCCACCTTGCGTGCCCTCTGTGGTCGATAGGTCCGCTGTACCAACTCCCCACGAAGTTGGTCGAGAAACGCCTCCACCCCTCCTGCCTCCACGGCTGCAAACGTTACACCATCGACACCCGGTGCTCCATTATTGGCCTTGGCGAGCCGATAGGCTTCACGCAGCGTTTCCTGTTTACAAACGTGCCCATACAAACCCCAAAAGCGCCAAGACGCTTCCGCCTTCGCCTTGACGTATAGCCTTCTTCTCAGGTCTTGCAGACTGATAGGTGCCTTTCTCATCTCACCCCTGCCTTCCTTTTTGAATCAGACATTCTGTGCAGCAAGGCCCCTTTGCTCGACAGGCATTACCCTGCTTCTTCGCTACTACGGACCTAGCCGCCGCCGTCTCGCCTTCGACCGCTTTCCCGGTTGTGCCGGTTATACGATCTACCTTGCTCCACCGCTTTCCCGGTGGGGCGAGGACGGTTTCTCCAGTTGCTCAGCATGCCCTTGTCACCGTGCCATCCCCTACCACCCCGCCGAAGGGACAGGCCGCTTCAGTCTGTCTGCGCCCTGCCCTGTTGCCTTCGCCCGACCAGAGAGGGCTCGGCCTTCGGATTCTTTCCTGTCGAGGCCATTTCTGGGTTCACTCGCGTGACGGCCCGGTGACTCGCTCACCATCCCGAGGATGGTTTTGTCGGTTGGCTTCCTCCGCTTCGTTTCCTCCCCGGAGGCAACCCAAGCTACGGGGTTCCGACTTTTGCCCCGGTGGGACTCACCTCCCACTGAACATGCCAGCCTTCGCTGGACGCACTATGGCCCGAAAACTCAAATCCAAAAAAAATTCCGTTTGATGCTGGCGTAACGTTCGTCACGTCCGCGTAACCTTGTTACTTTCGTTCCTCGAAGGGATTGATTCCATGCAGCGATGACATTTTTATAGGGACAGTCTCGCCACCGGGAACCGGCGCCGGACAGAGGTCGATCAGCGGGTCGCTCGGAACGCTCGTGTGGTAGCGAAGGCCGCCGATCCATTCGATACGCCAAAGCAGGTCGTCCTCAGGAAAGGCGTCGAGGGCGTAAATGGCTCGCCCACTGGCACCGATCATAACCGACTCGTGGCGCCATCAAAACAGGGCCGTTTGAGGGCATCTTTAGGCTCAGTCGCAAATCCTGTGGGACGCTCAGTCGCACTGAATCTGGCGCAAATGACCGCCAGTCGCATTGAATGTGGCATCTGACAGGAAAATTCTATCGAAGACCGGAATTCGACCGTTTCGGCCCGCCAATTGCAGCTGAATTCTATGGTGATGGGAGGTCAGTCTACACCATGGGACTCATCCAGAAAGTTCTCAAACTGTGGGCCAGTTTCGCCGCTGTGCTCAGCTTCCTCCTGCTTGTGGACCACTTTGATCAAAGTCTTTTGTATAAACGGCGGAGTAAAGGGGAACCACTTGGCAACCAAGAAGGGAAGAAAAAGCCGGAGAACAGGGAACCAGTCCAGCCCACAATGAATAGTCTTGCACAACGGTTACAGAGCAGCTAAACTGAGCAAAACAAAGCTCGCTATGGTAACCAGAGCTGTAAGATGGCAGCTCACGAGGAGGCAAGGACGACGACGACGAAGGCCGACGACTGGCTCCCCTTTGCTCCGTCCCATTGGTATCTTTTTGCTCCGCCACTTACAACCCCGATTAATCGTAAAATCGTAAATACGGCAATAGGCCGGGATGTTATTGAGGCTCTAGCCGATTACCAATTCCCCGTACTCAAAACAGCGATTTGTCAGCGCGTGGCCTTCGCGGAATCTGCGATGCAAGGTCTAAGTGTGATCGAAACCGACCCGCAGGGACCCGCCGCACAGGAAATTACCAGATTAGCCGCCGAGATCCGGGAGCAGTTCTCATGAGCAAGAAGCTTACTTTTGCCAAAAAGAAGTCAGCCGCTAGTTCCGAAAGCAGCAGTGCCGCCCTAGATGCCTTCGTGGGCGTGCAACCGCCGCCCCCAGGCGAAAAGCTCAAACGGTTTACCTTCGATGTCACGCCCAGCTTGCACCGACGAGTAAAAGCTGGATGTGCAGCCAGAGGGATTGAAATGGCGGACCTGATGCGCTCCTTTCTCG
>JAABUZ0100004351.1_pt1 | contig 19630 bp, 22 predicted proteins | sample 5562091 | NCBI WGS metagenome assembly JAABUZ01 (sample SAMN12813069, study PRJNA571459) | rock metagenome | isolation source: Antarctica rocks | place: Antarctica: Victoria Land, Linnaeus Terrace sud | collected 2015-12-21 | reverse complement strand
ACGAAGCTGACGATTATATGCACAATCCGGACCCAGGAATGGACGCACGGGAGGATAATGTATTCAAGTTGGATAGACGTACTGTTTCCAGTCTTTGTTCTTTAGGGGTTTTGGTGGTTGGATTAATTCTTCTATTTGTTGTCATCCCAGCATTAACATACACAGGCAATACCCCGGAATCTGCAAACTACAATCCAGGAATATCAGATAAAGGTTCTTTACCATTCTATCCGTATGCAAATCTCAGAGCTGGGCGACCGTCTCTTGTTGATCCGGACACGCCCACGGTCGCCAGGACTCGGAAATCCACAGACGGCAAGATGTATAATCTTGTCTTTTCAGACGAATTCAATCAGCCGAATAGGACTTTTTATCCTAATGATGATCAATTCTGGGAGGCTGTCAATATTTGGTATGGTGCGACCCAAGATCTGGAATGGTACGACCCAGATGCAATAACTACGAAAGACGGCTTTCTTGAAATCACATTTGATTCTTTCAAGAATAACAATCTGCATTTTCGGTCAGGTATGTTGCAATCCTGGAATAAGCTGTGCTTCAAAGGTGGAATTCTTGAAGCAAGTATATCTTTACCTGGGAGGGGTGATATTAAGGGATTGTGGCCTGGATTTTGGACCTTGGGTAATTTGATTGTTGGTTAGTCTCTAATAATGCTAGGCAATCTTGCTCGTCCAGGATACTTGGCCACTAGCGAAGGACTTTGGCCGTATTCCTATCAGAACTGCGATGCTGGAATCACACCCAACCAATCATCACCAGATGGGATTTCTTTCCTGCCAGGCATGAAATTACCGTCATGCACATGCAAGAACGAGGATCACCCAACTCCAGGAACCGGCAGGGGTGCGCCAGAAATTGATGTTCTGGAGGGGTCTGTATCAGACCTCACGCCCGATCATTTGACTAAGGTAGGGACGCTTGTTCAGTCATTGCAAGTAGCACCGTTTGATATTTGGTATATGCCGAATTACGACTATATGGCAATTTTCAATCAGAACGTCACCACGTGGAGTCCATGGAAAGGGGGCCCACTCCAGCAGGCTGTCAGCACCGTCACAACTCTCAATAAAGGCTGGTATGATGGACAGGAATACCAAACATATGGATTAGAGTACGACCCTGGCTCAAATGGATTTGTGGAGTGGAATGTTGGCCGTGAGAAATTGTTTCGCGTAAATGGCGGTGCATTAGGTCCGAATGGTAATATCGGTTCACGACCGATCAGCCAGGAACCTATGGTGAGCTGCATGCTTGTATCAATTTGCTAAAGGTGCCAGAGTATAGTATTTAATGTGGGAATGTCAAGGAACTGGGTTTGGATTGATTTTGAGAACCTACGTTCCACTATGCCGGCGAAAATGCGAATCGACTATATTCGTATTTATCAGGATCCCTCTGCAACGAGTTTAAGCTGCGACCCTAAAGGTTTCGAAACTACCTCGTATATTAAAGAGCACCTAAAAGCGTATCTTAATTCGAATTTGACAAATTGGAAAGACACAGGATACCGGTGGCCTGCAAACTCACTGATGAGTGGTTGCTGAGGCCCAGCAAATATTAAGAGGGGTAATCGTTTGTTCCGTGTTTTGTCTGTAGATAACATAGAGACATCTAGACTTGCTTCATGTCACCGGCGGAGACCATGGCGCTCGAGTGAGGAGTCGGGCGCCGAATTTCGGCCCAGGGACCAAACCTTAAATCCGAATCTGGACGTCGTTGGCCATCGAGCACGCATGTGCTACGAGCACACTGTCTTTCGATGAACTGCGTTTTAGGAAGAAGATGCCTTGCTCCAGCCATCTGTAAGACCAGAGGATATCGTCTGGCCGGCAATTGTACCTCAAGTCCTGCTGTTGCAGTCATTGGTTCGGGTCCTGCTGGCTTCTACACCGCTTCTAAAATCTTGCGGAAGTTAGAGAATGCTAAAATCGATATGTTCGAGTCTTTACCGGTTCCGTTTGGTCTTGTGAGGTTCGGGGTTGCGCCTGATCATCCGGAAGTAAAGGTATGGCGCTCGCTGCTAGGAGCACTAACAAGAGAACTGTGAAGAGAAATTTGACGAAGTCGCTTCTTCGAATCGATTTCGCTTTTTTGGCAACGTTCACGTTGGAGGGAGCGGAATGCAGTGTCTTAAGTTCAAAACTTTATTACCGTATTATGATGCTATCGTTTTTGCTTACGGCGCGTCGAAAGACAAAACTCTGAACTTGCCTGGCGAAGAGACTACAAGCAATATCATAAGTGCTCGTGCTTTTGTTGGTTGGTACAATGGATTACCAGAATACCAAAATCTAAAGCCTGATCTCACCAAACGAAACGCAGCAGTGATTGGGCAAGGCAACGTGGCCTTGGATGTTGCACGCATCTTAGTATCTCCTGTCGATGCACTTCGTCATACTGATATAACAGAAAAGGCACTCGCGACTTTGCAGGAAAACCAGGTATCCAGAGTCTCCATTGTCGGACGGAGAGGACCGTTTCAAGCAGCCTTTACAATCAAAGAAATCAGAGAACTCCTCAACCTGCCTGGTGTCGCCTTCGAAAATGATGGTCAAGAGTTTGTGTCTTCGGAAAGGCTTCCGCGACCAATAAGAAGAATGATGGATCTATTATCTAAGGGTTCTCGAACCCCTATTGCTCAGGCTGCGAAATCTTTCAAACTCGACTTCCTACTTTCCCCAGTTCGTTTCAACGCTACATCTGTTGATGCCTCCTTAAAAGAAGTTGTTTTTGAGACTAATACTCTGGAAGATAATGAAGGTTATATGCGTGCAAGAGGAACTGGCAAGGAGTTGAGCATACCTGCAGACATAGGATTTCGCAGTATTGGCTACCAGAGCGAAGCCATCGCAGGCACTATCGAATGTGGAATACCATTTGATCCCATACGAGGAATTATTCCAAATTCTGAAGGGAGGGTGAGGCTGCAGGATGACTCGCTACCAAGAATGTACGCAAGCGGCTGGGTAAAGCGGGGACCGACAGGGGTTATTGCGACTACAATGAACGATGCATTTGAGACTGCGGACTGCGTGATAGAGGATATGCAGAGAAAGGAATGCGGTAAGAAAGTTTCTGAGGACATTGTTGAAATACTTCGTCTGAACGGTCACCAATACATCACTTGGCAGGACTGGAGAAAAATTGATTCCATAGAGAAAGAGAGAGGAAGAGTCAATGGGAAGGTGCGCGAAAAATTCGGCACCATTGATGATATGTTGGCAGCTGTCTCATGATTTAATTAATTCCTCCACATACTCTGCGATTGCAAGACAGCTTGTCAAACCGGGTGACTCAATACCCAAAAGGTTAATCCAGCCTGGCAATCCTTGCTCATTTCGTATAACGAAATCTTGTGTGCCTTGTGGCGTCAATTTAGGTCTCATACCACAATAGTCAGGCGCCAACGCGTCACGGTCTATGCCTGGCAGATATTTCTTGATCGCCTCATAAGCTCCTGATAGTCTACTTTCCTGCGCCACCAGATCTGTGGGGTCTTTTGTCCACTCTATGTCGGGTCCAAAGCGAATTCTACCAGAGAGATCCATGGTCAGGTGTGTCCCAAGTCCAGCAAAGTTCTCTTCAGGGCACGGATAAATGAGTCGAGATGGCTTGGGATGGCTGGCGCTGTAAGAGAAGTAGGTACCTTTGGTGTAGTAACTGGGAATGTGCTTTTCAATTGGAAGGACCGTATTTGCAATATGGCAAGCACCCAGCCCAGCGGCATTGATGACACGTTCGGCTGTGAAAGATGACTGATCCAGTCCATTTTTGGACGATGTACTTATTTCATAACCATGATCTGTGCGCGAGATACTACTAACCGTACATTGGAGCGCCAAGTCACCACCGGCATCCTCGTACTGACCGAGGAGCGTTTGCATGAGCGTATGCGAGTCAATAATCCCGGTATTGGGAGACTCAAGAACCGCACTATTCGCACGCACGTCCGGCTCCTTATCTTTCAATTCATCTTGACCAACGAATCTGGTAGGAACTCCCACTTTAGAGCAATGCTCATGCAGTTTGTTTAGATAAGAGCGTTGTTTCTCAACCTGGGCAACGATCCACTTTCCAACATTCTTACAAGGGACATTGTGTTCTTTGCAAAACTCATAAAGCATTCGGTTTCCTTTTATACATAGTTTTGTTTTGAGGGAGTCGGGTTTATAGTAGAGACCCGCGTGCATGACCTCACTGTTTCGAGAGCTTGTTTCTTGACCAACCTGCGCATGACGCTCTATAATGACTGAGGGAACACCTCTCTTTGCAATTCTAGCGCCAATGGCTAATCCGACGACTCCTCCACCAATTATACAGTTGACAAAATCTGGCGTCGCCGATCTCATCTTCCCCGGATATCGGGTTTGTCAATCGGGACAACGCCTTCATTGACTACGCAGGAATTCAGGCAGGTAATGGAGAATGGGACTGGACGAACGCGTCACAGGCTTTTCAGCCGACGGTGCATGTAGATGGATGTCAAATGTATGTGAGACTAAGGAAGTCCGTGTATTCGGCAGCTGCGTCTTGCCGAATTTGTATGCTAAACTTTCAACAACACCTACTTAGTACTGTCTTTTGATTTTCGCTTCTTCTTGACTTTGATATCCCATGCATAGAGCGGGACAAAACTCTCAAAGAAGCCGACGTCTTCAAACAAATTCGGAAAAATCCATATCCCTGGCTTTGCTGTGAAGTAGGTCACAACGTAGACAACCAATCTCACAATGGATGTCACTATGAGGAAGACAATGAACGCCATGCCGAGTATGCTCAAGTACCACGCGCCGGTTCTCATAAATGCAGGCCAAAGCGGAAACATGACTGCTGCAAGCAATAGGACAACCATTCCAAATGCAAGCAGGTACGTTTTCATGGAAGTCTCATGCCAGAACCATGCATAGTGCATATCATCCCCAAATGCTTGCTCTCTCACAATCTCCATTTCCCTTCCCGCCTTTCCTTTTGCAGACGGCTTGGGTCCATGATCGTGCCCATCATGATCGGCCGGCCTTTCCACCCGTAACGCCAAAACGTACATGGGGAGCTGTGCCAGTACTTTGATTGCATCCTCTTTCGACGTGATCTCTGGGAGAGGGTCCTTGCGCTTGGCCTTGTATTCGTCGCTCATCAATGCGCGCAATGCCCTCTTGACTCTAAAGTACTCCACTCTGGATCCATTGACGACAGCGGGCTTGCTCTTCAGATCAGGGTGATGGCGAAGATACCTAGCCACAGCCAATGCGAGGGGCGTAGGCACAGGGCGCTGCTGACCACCTCCTGACGGCCCGAGAGCTTCTTGCTGCGCCTGCGGCTGCTGCCGAGTCTGCTGCTGCTGCTTACGCGGGGTTTGGACCTTTGCCATACCAGACCGCTTTTCGTGACTTCCGATCCTTGATGTCGGGTTCGCAGAGTGCAACAATGACGAATGCGAAGTGCTCGTAAACATGTGCAATCTGACGGTGGTCGTGGCGGCGACCGAGGCCTGGGGAATAGGGCTGAACGGTGGCCTTCCATGGCGGTTAAAGAGCGAAATGGCGTACTTTGCTCGCGTCACAAAGGCAGTGCCAGCACAGGCTTGTAGGGCGGGGAGAACGACGACGAATGCAGTCATCATGGGAAGGAAGACGTGGGAGAGCATTCCGTTGAAGTTTCGCCCGCTCAAGGAGCGCATTAACGTTGTTGTGTCGCGCCAGAATAGACTGAGTCTTGATGAAGGGGTTCTACATGCTCAGTCGCTGGACGACGCTCTTCATTGTTTGAAGGGTGAGAAAGTGCCGCATGCCATCAACCGTATCTTCATCATAGGCGGAGCTCAATTGTATCAAGAAGCATTTAATGACCCGCGCACGGATCGGATCCTGCTGACACTGATTCATGAGAAGTTTCCTTGTGACACCTTCTTGCCATTGGCACTGGATGGTACGAATGAGTGGAAGCGCTCTTCTCATAAAGATTTGGAAGATTTGGTGGAAGGGGAAGTGCCTCAAGGCAAGGTGCGCGAAGGCGATACCGATTTTGAATATACAATGTGGACAAAGCCATGCTAAAACAAAGACGCCCTAAATAATTAATGCAACGAAGCAAGCTCGGAATCCAGTCTCCATATCTCTTCTTGCACATCTCTCTTGCTTTGCTGCAATGGCTCCAGTGTATCAAACTTTCGATTTTTCTGTGCATCCGTGATCATGGACTCAATCAGGAATTGTTGTTCTTGCAGCACGATTGTCTGATTCTTCAGCTCCTTCTCCCGCTCTTGCACGATCGGATTGTCGATAGGGACAGGGCCGTCCTTGTCCGGCTTCTCAATTCGCAACAAGCGAGGAAGTGATTGTAATGGCAACATGTTTTGCTGAAGGAACATTTTGGCGTTCTGTTGAATAGCATTCTGCACCCGGAGGTTCGTGGGAGAATCTGTCTGTATCTGTCCAATTCGTTTTGCAGCCGCATCATAGCGTGCAAATGTACCCAAAAGCTTCTTACGGACCTTGGATGCTTCATCCATTTGTGCTTGTGTGATTCCATCATGAGAGAAACTGCTTTTTAGACAAGCCAGGGACCTAAACAAACCGTGACACTTCAAGCAGAGTATGAAATCTTGGCAACATTTGATCAATTGCATACTGAAATTGTCGAAGATTCTTGCGTTAGCAATTCCAATCACGTGCTTACTTCATAAGCTTTTACATAGCCTGGCTTCGACATAGCATCTTCTGCAAAAGTTTTCCTGCCAAAAATGGTACTATTGCAAGACCTGCATATCCGTATGTGCAGGCTTGCATTCTGATTTGCTCGCATCCTTGCTTCTGGTCTATTAGAAGATTCTATAGCAAAAGAAACCATTGACAGCGTCAAAGCCAATATCGGTTGAACAAGTGGTGCTGATATCGCCGCAAATCACGCGCCCGCAAAGTCGGCAATGATGTTTGCGCAGAGCGTATGAAAAAGGTCGCAAGCAAAGGGGGCATTCCATTACTGTCTTGTCATTTTGCCACCGCACGACAGCCTGCTCTGCAGCTCTCTGCTGACTACTTAAAGAGCTCATGGCACGCGCAATGCTATTTGAAGATCTGTCCGCTCTAATAAGTGCCGATATAGTCTGCACGAGCTTAGAGTTAGTGAGATCACCCACTTTCCTAACCTTTAGAAGGCGTGCTTCCAGTCGATTGACTTCGAGATAGGTCCGGTATACTGTCGCCTTCCTAATCTGATGGAAGAATAGTGTATGATCTTTAACAGTACCTCGATGGTAAGCAATAGATACTCCATCTGATCCTACCTGAATGATCATTGTATCCCTCTCGTGATTTAAAACACGTTTCACACACTCTGCACCATGTGCCGTGTGTAGGTTCATGATTTGCGCTCCTTGACAGCTTCATTTGATACATGGTATGCTTATCACAAAATAGCTTACCACAATGCCTGCAATTAATTTCGCCATTTCTGATATTCAATGATCTTCCGCATAATGGCTCTGTGCATACTTGGTTTGGGGCAGTCTTCTGCCAGTGTGTTCGGCTGACCACCTCATCCCCAGATTGTTCTCTTGTGGAGTCTTCTTGTGGTTCACCTCTAGGATCTGGAGCAGGCTGGGTAAGACTTTTACTTCGGGCATGATTTTCATTAGGTTCATATAAATCGAGTCGTCCGAGGGACTGATTGAGCGTGATTACAGGCTGTGACCTTCGAGCTCGGGCCACGCGCTTCTTAATCCAAGATTTCACGCTCTCACTCTGCACTTTCTCAAGTTCTCTGTGTACATCGTCCAGGTGCTGATTGAGTTGAAGTAGAGTAACCATTTCTTCACTGCATATTGGACATTGAACCGGAGCTTCACCCTCACCGTTCCACGTGGGCCGTGGGGTTGACTCATCTGATATCGAGATGCTTGCCGGCGACCTGTCTCTGATGCCCTTGCTTGGAGCTGGAGAGGAAGGTGGTCTGGCTGAGCCAAGCACTCTTCGAGAATCCATGAGAATAGGATGGTTCCATCATTCGAAATGCATGTATGAACGAACCACAACACGATAGATGTCCGATTCCGCAAAAGAAGGACTCTGCACAAATCAACGGTGTTTTAATACACGCCGAAGCACTCGGTTTCACCGACAAATTAGTGATTTCCTTGAAGGACGAGCGAGAAGCAATTGGTCCGATATTCTCGATACCACTGGCACTCCCTCGTCCAGGATTGCTATTGAAGAGTGAGGAAAGCTGCGGCCTTCCAATGGTTCATTTGACCCCGGCGGTCTTGCTAGGCGGTGGATCACAGGATCGATTCCAAGTCTACGCGGTGCAGATATCATCGATGGTTTCTCGTCAGGCTAATGGAGAAAGCAGAACCCTGATTCTAAGCCTTGGCATTGCTCCAATAGAGGATGGAAAAATGCTGAGTGCCTGTCTTAACCTTGTAGAAAAGGTCCGCATTTGGTGAATTTTAATAACCTTCTATGTGGACTACAGTCAAAGCTCTCGTAGGGTCAATGTTTCAGGACTAGACAAAGGCACATTGTCAGCAAACGGATGGACCACGTTAACGTTGGCTTTGGAGATATGATGATGCCAATGTACAATTCCACTGGCGTAGATAAAATTCTCGTGAGATGCATGCAAGATAACCACCCTGATTCTGCACCATTGAACACCTGCGTGAGAGCTGATGATGAAGCCACACAATGCTAAACTATGCCAAATATTGATATTTGTCCCCCTCTAATCTTTCAAGGTACTCTTTTTCAATCAGCGAGTCTATGGCTTTTTTTATATCCTGCACTTTTGGTGTAAACCTGCTCTTAATTTGTTGTATTGTCTCCTGTACAAGAACGACATGTTTCAGATTTTTTCTAGCTTTCATAATTCTGACAATTGCTGATTGCATTAACAGCCTTCGATCTTCGTCGATCGTTTTGTGAGTGTCTTCTACTTCCTGCTTTTGCTCCGTTCGAATCGGCAGATTTAAGTTCACCCGTATCTTCTTGCTCCTAAAGTCTGCGTTGAGCTCAAAGCTCGTTCCTTTATCGCCAACTGCAGAAGATGGTGGTTGGATCAGCAGCACTTTTGCCTTGACTAGGATTCCCATGGCACCATCGAAAATATCCTTGCGAATGTTTGTTATGGTTAATAAGTTCTCATAAGAAAGTGACGAAGCATCATTGAAGGCCAGTAATATGGCGAGCTGAAACATCGAGACCTGGAAGGTATACAGCTGCTTCGTGTTTTTCAGATAAGTGGCCTTCAGCTCCGCTTTCGACATATGCCATAGCCAAGCAAGACGTCTCCCGCTGTGTTTATTGCCGTAAAAGGACTGGAAACGTTCATATGTCTTGACTAGTTCCTGGGGGATATTGTAGTGGGTGTCAGAAACTTGCAACGGCCATGCCCCTGTGCCTAAGACAAGGACTTGAAAGTCGACAAGAGCAGATTGATTTTCAACATAGTCCGCAACAGATGCTTTATACTGGTCATTCAAATCTTTTGACACGCCCATATCCTGAAACATCCGATGTAATTTGTTCGTATATTCAAAACCACACGCTTCTTTTAATTTATTAATCATGCTCGTTTCAGCATCATCAGATGCTGAACTAGAATTTACCAACCGCTTCGCCAACATTCGAGAGTAAAACTTCTGAAAGACGTCCCGATCTTCGACGTACTTGAACACAGTCATCTGGACGTTAGTCAACTCCGCAACGTACTAGGCTTACGATTCCTGTAAGCAGAATTTCTAGATCGCTTTCCTCCGCATTCTTTGCGCTTTTCTTCAATAGCGAGTCGCAGTAGCGAGCAAGAAGTTCCGGAGATTTTGATGAAGAAGATTTACAAACCAAATTTCGATTCACGAATTCACGGCAAGCCTAGATTTAGCATAATGATTGCAACTACCCACGTTGTCCAATGACTTGACAAAGTCTGCGTCGCCCACAAACGCCTTTTCAACCAGATCGTGATAACGCTGATGGACCTCCAAAAGAGAATCAACGTAAGATTTGGGATCTTCCTCCTGACTGGAGCTGGTCACCCTCTCCACTGCTGCAAGGCCTGCTTTACGGACATGAGCCTCAAACTTGATGCGAAGTGGATCAAGACTTTCAGGGACTCGAGAGAGTAGACAGTACATTCTCTGAATATCTGCTTGACGATCGTGGTTCAGTAGATTTTGGAATTCCTCGTGCAAAATCTCTGCGTGAGACTTTATGAGGACCGTCTCACAAGATTTCAGCAGGGGTCTCTGTGTGCTCGAATGAAGATACAGATTTACCCTTGCATCTTCTTCATTCAACCTAGATTCTGCTTTCTTCATATATTCGACCACACTGTTTTCGGTTACAAACTTTTCGGATTCTGCTTTGTAGTACGTCTCCGTAGCTAAAAGGAACGGAACTTCAAAAGACTGCTTGTAGACGTCTAAAGTGGTTTTCGAGGAGTCATTCTCGTCCAAGCCCAAAGACACTGGGAGTTAATGCGTTTCCTAATGAGGTCCTTACCGTAAGAATCAATAACGCTCTTTATCAGATTTGCCTCGATATATTCGCCATCCCTCTGTTTTTCAATTAGCATCAAGACTGATTCCATAATTTGTTGCTGGATGTGATCAAACAAGTCGATCTTCCAGCGAACGAGCGCCAGAGTATATACATCGTAAACATTTTTCCTCCCTTCATCGATTTCACGTTTGACCCAGTGACGATTTAGATATTTGAAAACATGATGTAAGAATGACGAAGCGGTGGTATATGTCACCCACGTCTTCGCATAGAACTTCAACAAGTCCTCGTTGTGATACCTGCTGGCTTCTAAATTGAGCCCATTAAGATGCTGTGTAAAGTATGTGATAAGGTTATTGTATAAATCGGCTCCACCCAATTGAGCTCCTTGGGTCGGGTTCTGGCCGACTGCTTTCATTGAAGCTGCTTTGTTTGCGGTGCAGAAGTTATAGACGACACTAAAATCGGTTGAGGATGTTTTCTTTGACCGTCTTACGTATACAAGTTCATATAGTCTGCCGGACTCATATCCTCGTGAAGACGGACCATAATATGCGATATCCCTCGCTCCAAGAAGGACCAGCTGTTCGACGTTAGCACATTCAGAACATCAGGCTGCCTACGTTGCTTGCAAGTCATCATTCTGCGGCAACCTGGAGCTCATGTTTGCGTAGAGCCAATTGGGTAGTTTGTGGGGATCTCTCTGGTGCCCACCGCCGACAGACGAGATGCTCAAAATGGACACGCGACGTAGATGAAACGTATGTTCTCAACCTAAACACCAAAACTCTATGACTCCATAACCTGCCCCAGACTCAGAGCCCTATCATCGCGAAACTCGTTCCACCAGCCGAAAAACACTGACTGAGAAAGAAATAAGCCATGCCCCAAGTGTTAGTATAATGAGAGCCGACAGTGCCTTCAGTCGTTGGCAAAGGGAGCCAACTTTGGGTGTTGAGAAAGGATCATACACGTTGACACTGCGACACGCGGAATCTCGTTGAAAGACGGCATCGAACGCGAGTGCCAGATTTGCCGCCGCAAAACTAATGAAAAGCACATCTAGCAGGATCAGCCTCATTTTGGCCTTAGGGCTTCTCAGACCAAGAGGCTGGCTTGAGTATTCGTCGAATGTAATGTATATTAGATAACACAAGGCCACTGTGCTGACAGTAATCGCCATGTAAGTGCCTGCATTCTGTGGGAAATTGATTGTCTTGCTTAAAGTGAAGACAGATATTGCTAGCGCGAGGGAAAGCAAAGACAGGACCCATGTGCATGCTCGAAATGCCAAAGGCACCATGGGGTTATTCAAAAGCACAGTCTGAGTTCTCTTGTACCATACTTTACGGCGCCGATTCCTCATAGAGAACAGGCCTTGATCAATCTTCTCATCTTCTTCCGCTCGCTCTTCAATATCTTCCAAATCGGAGAAGCTGATGCGGACTGTTGGATTGGCCAGTCGCACGCCTTTGCCATTTGGCTCGCCGCTATAATTCTCCATGGCCGCAAACGTCTTCCATTTCTCCCGGACAGCTATCAGTGGAGAGCTGATTGGGAGCTCTGCCACTCGCATACCCTCGCAGAGCTTGGCCTTACTGGGCATTGTGGGAATGTTGGGAGTCTCATCACTGTTCGACGCCACAGCCTTGATATACGTGGGCTGAGTCCTCACAGCACGAGCCTTCACATCCATTGCAATGTGTTTAGCGTTTCATAGAATCATGGCTTTCAGAACGTCGTCTTACCTCATGTCGATCTTCTCGATGACACGAACAACCACGACTCAAACAATTACGAATCATTGAGCTAAGAGAAAGTATGAAACAACCATAAAACTCTTAGATACAATCAAATGCGGCTCATTGTATTACCATTGACCAACAAAAGACGGTTGTTGTATTGTGCGAAAGCTATTGCCACGAGCAAGGACACGCAAAGCTTGAGTGACCGAGCAATCAACCGAGCAGCTGCTTTCTGGACCTCATGGGTAGTCACCAATGAGCGTCAGTCACTGACATTAAAGGAACAGAAGGAAAAAGGCTGGCAGAAAACAGTAACGAAATATGGAAACAAGTTATTAGACAGGATTCCATATGAAGAATGGAGCCTCAAAAGTTTGCCTTCTTCACCGTCTGGCAATGAAGCAGAAAAGTCGCGCAAGGCTAGTGCTGCACACGCATCTACTTATTCACAGGTTGCAGTCTTATTCCCCGCCAGCATTATCCCACAGACTTCGATTCCATCCATAATATCTATGCTCATTGCTAGGCGGGACTTCCATAAGTATGTCCATGACTAGCTACTGCTGACACGTCTTGACGCTGGATGATTTATGACATGATCACCTTACCCTTTACATTACCATTCGCCCTAATTCCCGTCGTCCCGAACTTTCCTGCATTCTACTTGATATTTCGAATCTATTCGCACTGGAGAGGTATGTCTATCGTTGGTTTCTTTGTTTACCCATAAAGCTCTTGGTGGTGCTGATCACCTGAAATACATGCTGGACAAGGATGAACTGCGATTTACTCCCTCAGAGATACTAGAGAAACAGGTAAAGCCTGCGTATGCGGATGACGATTCATACTTGCTCTCTGTTGAAGACGTGGACGCGGTATCGAAGAGCATGGACATCCCGGGTCTGTCAACAGATGCAAAGCGTGCTATACATCAAATAGCAGCCTCGAGAAAAGAAGCCGCCTCATTGAAGGAAAAGACATGAATATAACTACATTGTTGTTACAAATATTGTACATAGGAACTAGCTCATGGAGAGCAAGCTGTTCTTCCCTTCGTCCGCAGTCTCAACGACTTTGAAAACCGGGCCTTCATCTGCTGCGTTGGCATATGCTTCCTGACTACGGTCCATGATGCGGTCAAGATCCTCTTGGCTAATGACCTCGTCACCACGGGCCTTGATTGTAAACTTTTCAGTCTCATCTTTCAAAAGCATGTTGGAGAGTTCTTCCATGTCCCGATCACCACCTGATTTAGAGGCATTCATAAGTGACTTGAATTTGCCTTTCTGAATAACTAGCTTCTCCAATTTTCGTTTGCCTTCTGCTCGATCCAAAATCGTTGCCTCAATCGAGTTGGCTGTGGCCAGTCTGTATACAATCACAGGTTTGGTTTGTCCTATCCTGTGCGCACGGGCCTGAGCCTGCAAATCTTGTTGAGGATTCCAGTCAGAGTCAAAAAGTATGACTGTGTCTGCGGCGACAAGGTTGATACCTAGTCCTCCAGCTCTGGTAGATAGCAAGAATAAATTAACCCCAGAATCGTTATCAAATGTTGATATTTGCTCTCTTCGTTCATCTTGCTTCATCGCACCGTCAATTCGACAAACTTTCCAATCTCGAACACCGATCGCCCAGTCTTCTAGTATATCCAGCATATTTGTAAATTGGGAAAACAACAGAACTTTGTGTCCCCGTGCAAAAAGTGCCGGCAGCATTCGTTCAAGAATAAGCATCTTGCCAGAGGGGTTGACCAACACCTCCTCATTAATGATATACTCATCCGTAGCCCGATGGACAGGTCGGTAGAAAAGTACCGGGTGATCACATGCAAGTCGGAGTTGCATAAACACGTTTTGTAGCTTCTTACCTGAAGCTTCTTTTTCTGCAGAGGTAAGCAATGCAAGGAAACAACAACATACGAGCTCTAAGAACACGAGCCTCCGATTCATCAAGCGCTTCCTCGCTTTCATCAGAATCGTTCTCGAGTTTACTGAAGTACTCATCATCGTCCAATTCTTCGTATTGTCCCTCCCTCGCTCTACCTTTTCGTCGAATATTAGGCGATGACGAAGATGACAGTTTGGCACTCTTTGCATCTCTAGAATGGGGTTTGCCTTTTCGCTTCCGAGACCCACTCGCTGGCATCTCATACGACATGATCTTTTTGATGAGATAATCACGACCCTCATGTGCCAATAGCTTGCGATATAGTTCCTGCTGCTCACTGGTTAGCGGACAATAGAGCACATATTCTCGCTTCAAAGGGAGAGAGTGCTCTACGTCAGCCTTCAGCCTACGCAAAAGAAAAGGCTTTAGAATTGCGTGAAGGTTTGAAACAAGGCTTGATTTCTCTTCTTCATCGAGGATTTGCTTGTGACCTTCCTTTTCCTTCAGTGCGGAAAAGTCAAACCAATGCTGAAATGAATCGAAATCGCTGAAAATATCAGGTAACAGGAATGAAAGTAGAGACCAAAGCTCTGCGAGATTGTTTTGCAGAGGGGTTCCAGTAAGTAGAAGACGATTTGCTGAATCATACGATTTCAACTCGCGAACAAGTCGGCAGTTTAGGTTCTTTATTCTGTGGCCTTCATCGACAATGATGAATTTCCATTGGAATCTTTGGAGGTGTATTCGATCACGCATACACAACTCAAAGCTTGTTATAACGACAGGAAACTTGTCATCGACTTTTTGAAGGCGGTCATCCCTAATTTCTTGGCGTTCATCCGGCGTACCGTGGTACAGAACCACTGGGATCGTAGGAGCAAACTTTTCGAACTCGTTCACCCAGTTGGCGATTGTAGAAAGCGGTGCCGAAATGAGAAACGGACCAAGAATTTGCTTTTCGCGTAAGAAAGCTAGAAAGGCAATGGTCTGAAGGGTCTTTCCAAGGCCCATCTCATCCGCCAGTATTCCATTTAATCCATGCTCAAACCTAAAGTCAGTCTTCATCACGCACGCACGTACAGCGAAACAAGCCACTCCAGGCCAGCCAATTGATAGTCACGCATAACAGCTCCCGTCACGAGACTAGGCTGACGCGCTGAAATCGATGGTTTGGCATGGCTAGTAGTTCCGCCAGACTCCTCGTCCTTTTGTGCTTCCTCTCGAATAGCATCTCGCGTCGAGCCCGTACTCGAATTCTTCAAGTCATCAGCATTGACATAATCCTCTATCTGATAGCGCGAGTCTTTGGTTCTCTTCTTAACAGGACTCGAGCCCTTCCCTTCAGTCCGAGTTTTGCTTTTACCTGAAGTAGGTGCACTCTCTGCGTCGTTTTCAACGTGACCATGTCGCGTACTTCTCCTCGGCTCAACAACATGTTTTCCCGAACGCTTTCGAGCCGCTTTGCTCTTTGCTTCTACATTCTCGAGATTTGACTTTTGCTGATTCTGTAACTTTTCGGTTAGAATGCTGGTGTACACTTTAGATTGTTTGATGAGAAAGTTCAATCGTTGCAGCCGCTGTGACTCGACGTGCTCATTAAAATCGTCTCTAGTCGCCTCAATCCTCTGTTTTTCCAAATCTCGAGCCGTTTCCTGTTCCAGCTTCTTCTCCTCGTCCTCCATGGCGCCAGTGATACGAGTCGATTTGGAAGGCGAAGTGGCGTCCTCGTCCGCGTCCCCCGGCGGCGGAGAGTATGTGGTGTGACTGCTGGACTCATTTATAGGACTAGCTGGCGGCGAGTTCCTACTTGAGGGTGCGTCGCTCGCGCTTGACGCCATCAGTCGTTTCTTCGTGTAGAATTTCGCGATCGAATCGGGCAGATCGGGCGGCTAGCGGAATAGGAATTTCATGACGCGACGATCTCGGAAATCCACGAGAATGCGCATTTGGGAGTGGAATACGAATTGTATACAGGCGAATCCTAAAGTGAAAGTATGAAGTCACCTTCATGCCGACTTTTTCACTTTGTCCGTCAGCTCCGGGACCGCTTTGAACAAGTCGGCCACAAGCCCGATATCTGCCACTTGGAAAATGGGCGCATCGCCATCCTTGTTGATGGCAGCGATGATTTTGCTGTCCTTCATCCCGGCAAGATGCTGGATTGCACCGCTGATGCCGACGGCCATGTACATCTCAGGCGCAACCACCTTGCCCGTCTGACCCACTTGGAGAGAGTTGTCAGCGTAGCCAGCGTCGACCGCTGCCCGGCTTGCACCAATTGCAGCGCCCATTGCATCTGCGAGCGGGTACATAATCTTGTCAAAATTCTCCCTGTCCTTCAGCCCACGGCCACCACTGACTACCCGAGCAGCAGTGCTGAGATCTGGCCGCTCGCTTTTGGTCAGTTGCTCACTGACCCATTCCGATGCTATTTTCGTCTCCAGGTCATGCCCAGCCTCCACTGTTGCATTCCCCCCCTCTAATGCTGCGGATTCAAAAGCGGTAGGTCTAATAGTCATGATCTTGACCTTGTCATTTGACCTCACGGTGGCAATGGCATTACCGGCGTAGATAGGCCTTTGGAAGGTCTCCTCACTTTCAATCTTGATCACATCGCTGATTTGCTGGACATCGAGTAGAACCGCAACCCGTGGGATCACGTTCTTTCCAAACGCTGAACTAGCACCTACAACATGGGTGAAGCTTCCTCTCTTGATATTCTCCACCAGGAGTGGCGCGAAGCTCTCTGGCAGCCCTTTATCATATGCCTGTGACGAGACGTGTAATGCTTTCTCTACTCCCGCAATCTTGCGCACCCTTTCCGCTAGAGACTCGGCTCCTGTACCGGCGATGAAAGCCGTCACTGGTCCACCAATCTTTGTCGAAGCCGTGATCGCGTTCAGAGAAGCAGGCGACACCTCTCCATTCCTATGCTCGATGATCGTAAGGGTGCTCGCCCATCTGCTGCGCGTATCACGACATCTTGAGAGCTTTGAGGCTCGCAATAGCAGCTGCCGACGGTGGAGTATCATGAAGTTGTCCAGCTGGACCACCAATGGAACACGGACAGAACTAGGCAATGGGTCACGCGAGCATCTACACCTGCACACCTGCTTTGGCTGAGGTCGCACTTTCAATCACACGATCTCCACTTCCCCCGAGGATTTGGCGGTTGGTTTGGTGCTTGGTTGGTCCTCGTCCCTCTCGAGAGTCTAACCGAAAACCGACCCACCCCCATAAGCGAAGCTCGAAGAAGTATCGATCGAATGGATATAGAGACACAAGATGCGACTATGCGACCAGCAGACGCGATGGACAGCGAGCCCGAGACCCACGATGATACCGCCATGACAGCCGAGAGCAAGCCTGACCCCGACCTCGAAGTGGACGGCGAAGTGGAGCCAAGAGATGGCTCCGGGCAGACGAATGGGAATGATAGTCTCGAGCAATCACGACCTTCCTCAGCTTCTCCGGCGCTTGCTAGTGCCCCGATGGCAGACCGTAGGAATGCGGAAGATGCGGCGCGCGCCTTTCTCGTGCGACAAACGCATGCGGTGATCATCCCTTCCTTTGCTGCCTGGTTCGACATGACGACAATTCACGATATCGAAAAGAAGAGCCTGCCAGAATTCTTCAACGATCGAAACCGGTCCAAGACACCGAGTGTCTACAAGGATTACCGAGATTTCATGATCAATACCTACCGGCTAAGCCCTTCAGAGTACCTTACCGTGACGGCGTGCCGTCGAAATCTTGCCGGTGACGTGTGTGCAATTATGAGAGTGCATGCATTTCTCGAGCAGTGGGGCATTATAAATTATCAGATCGACCCAGAGACGAGGCCGTCAAACATTGGTCCACCGTTTACGGGCCACTTTCGAGTTACGGCCGATACCCCACGCGGCTTGCAGCCGTTCCAGCCAGGAGTGCCGACATCGATGTCTGCAGGAAAACCACACGTCGATCCTTATCAAGCTTCACAGGAGGGTGCCAAAGTCGATCTCAATATAGAACTCCGAAAGGATGTATACGATACGACGGGCAGGCCAATGCAAAGTCTCGCCAATGGTGGTGAAAGTCAAGACACGGAAGACAAGGGAGTTGCAACGAAACCACAACAACAGTTCAATTGCTTCACATGCGGTATTGATTGTACAAGAGTACGGTATCACAACGTGAAAACCAAAAAAATCGGATTATGTCCAAATTGCTATCTGGAGGGCCGTTTCCCCGCTAGTTCTCACAGCGCGGATTTTGTAAAGATAGAAAATCCTGCCTACTCCGCCTTATCTAACGAATCACAGTGGACTGATCAAGAAACACTCCTTTTGTTGGAAGGATTAGAGCTTTACGAAGAGGATTGGAGCGCAATCGCGGAACATGTCGGGACCCGGACTCGCGAGCAGTGTGTCCTTCGGTTCCTGCAGCTCCCTATTGAAGATCCGTATTTGGAGACCAAGCAAGAATCCCTTGGACCTTTACAGTACAGCAGGGTACCCTTCACACAGGCAGACAACCCTGTCATGAGCGTTGTTGCCTTCCTTGCGAGCCTCATCAAGCCTGAGATCGCTGCCGCTGCCGCAGGGTCCAGTGTTGCTGAAATAACCAAACGATTACGCCAAGGAGACAGCGCTCAAAGCGGAGATACCAAAAATGAAGACGCTATGGACATGGATCAACCAAACGAACAAGGGTTACAGCCTCTCGAAAGAGCCGCATCGATTGCTCTAGGATCTGCTGCAGGAAGGTCTCATGTACTGGCAACGAATGAAGAGCGGGAAATTTCAAGACTAGTTACAACTGCAGTAAATGCTCAACTGAAGAAAATGGAGCTCAAATTAGTCCACTTTGACCAACTAGAACAAGTCTTGGAGGCAGAAAAGCGCGAGCTGGAGAAAGCTCGCCAACAAGTCTTCCTTGAGCGCTTGTCCATGAAGAAGCAGGTTAAGGAAGTACAGGAGAAGCTAGGCAGGGCACTGAATACTGGTGGTCAGGAGGGTTTTCGACTTGCACAGGAAGCGGAAACAGTCATGGGGAATGCGGAAAAATTGGTATATTCGCCTGCTGAGCATGGAAATGAAGGTCAAGCCGAAACCCTACGTCCTTTGAGTGTGGAGAAACCAGAAGAATTCAAATCTTACCAAGCTTGAAAGGAGTAATAGTTGTACATAAAAGGCCCCAAAGCTCTGTAAAACCAAACTATTCTATTAATTCCCAAAGGTAGTTTGAATAGAAGAAGCGAGTGCCGCTGGTCTCCACCGTAACTTTTCGCACGCTTTTCTTTGACAAAGAGCGGGCGGTTATAGCTTCTGGCTCTCCGTGATCATTCTCCTCCAACTCGACTCCAAGATCTCGATAGATTCTCAAGCGAAGATGAACAGCATCCTCAGCAGCATTGTTACGAGTCCCGAGTACTTCCGTATCACCAGAACTTGTCTTCTCCATTTTCAATTGCTGTACTGTATTTTCACGGGCCTGGGTAAG
>JAABUZ0100004350.1_pt1 | contig 19630 bp, 19 predicted proteins | sample 5562091 | NCBI WGS metagenome assembly JAABUZ01 (sample SAMN12813069, study PRJNA571459) | rock metagenome | isolation source: Antarctica rocks | place: Antarctica: Victoria Land, Linnaeus Terrace sud | collected 2015-12-21 | reverse complement strand
GTTGACTCAAGAGGGTTTTAAGTTCCTTTGGGGTCTCAGTAATATCTATCTTGACAATTCCAGCCATAAAACCAAAAGAGATGAAACTAGTGATTTTATCTGTAGTATACCAAAGTTAAAATGGTATCACAAGCTGTTAGAGCTACCAATTGACTACTTTTCAGCCTCCCCTTCTCTCCTTAACTTCGTGCCATTCACCACTAGCTCTAGCAATGGTAGTGAATCACCGCTTACTACGGGCGGAATCGGGGAGGTAAAAGAAGCACTTGGCAGGCTATACAAAAAAGTTAATGAGTTAGAAATTTCCCAAAAAGCTGAGCGAGAACAGGATAGAGCGGAGCTAAAAGCATGGGCGCAAACGAATTTGATTCAGACTCAACTGCTCAACAAACAGACAGCAGTGATAGAGCTTTTGACTCAAGAGCTGAAGAACAAGGAGAACTCCTGGCAGCAGTTCGAGCAGAACAACTCCGACTTGCTGAGAGAATTACTGCTCTTGAAGAATCAGTTGCAGACTACGCCCAAATCCTCGCCACCAACAGAGAACTTAGAGCTGAGAGGGCTCTCGAACGATGTCGCGGCGTTGACGACCAGCTTGGGTCAAGTCTTGACCCAACTGAACGAAATCAGCAAGCAGACCAAATCAGTGCCAACCACACTGAAAGAGGAACGGACGAGATCAATCGCTCAGACCGTCAAATACATGCAAGAAAACCAGATAGGGGATTGGCGCTCTAGCTGGTCAAAACACCGTCAAGAATACATCAGTTTAGCACTGGGTGGATTGTTTTTATTCTTTACCTTATCGTGGATTGTCGGTCAAATATTTCCCCCTCGTACCCCCAATGTAACTTTGGAGTATCTCCAGGACATCTGGAACCGCACGGGCTGGGCAAATTCTAAGCTCTCTCGGATTGAGCAAAAATATGGGACGGCTCCACGTCATTGATTGACGCGCGCTCCGCTCGACCAGTGATCTCATACCCTCGGCCTAATTGGGACAATATGCGACAATGGAAAGCTAGTTTCTGAGCGATGGATTGTCAGCAAGCAATGTCTGCCCAGAAGCGATCACTACCATGAAAGAAGTCGGTATTGATATCAGTCAGCAAGAGGCAGGGGGCAGGGGGAAGGGAGCAGGGGGGAAACCCCGTACTTAAAAGCAGGGGCGCAGAACTTATGACACCGAGTGTCTCGTACTACGTATCTCAACACAAATTTCTCAATCTTATCCATGGATAAATCCAGGGGCTTGAAACCATGTGGCCTTTCTGAGCGGCATAAACTCTTTTCCCCCTGCCCCCCGCTAGAAAGCCCCCCTGCCTCTTCGGTCATCAGACCTCGAAGGCACTAGCAGATTTCCAGCCGGAGGATTTCGATGTCGTTATTTCCCTATGTGGGGTACCCAAAGCAGCAATCGTCTCAACCTTGAACCTGCAACGCCAATGGCATCACCATTGCCTTTAGCCGGAGCGCAAAAACTCTATTGACCGAGAAAAACTTTTAAGTTATATTAATAATGCCAAAGCGAAAGATTCGCTTTGACAGTTTTATCAACTAATCATAACCACAAAGGAGAAGCTCTCAATGGAAGGCTCTGGCAGTAGTAGTAGCCAGATTGTTGCTCAGGTAGGCTTGAGTGTTGCTGAACTCTCAGAAGAGGTTTCGCATCGTAGCAAGCTGGCGGTCAAGCTGATGAACTTACCTGTGGTAACTCTTCCTTAGAGTTCTCCAGTTCATCTCAGATCGCCAGCACGACTGACGGTCACAAGCAAAGGAGATGAACTGTGAACAAGCTTATTCTTACTTTATAGCCTAATTCCCTGAGTTTCTAGCGAGCAAAAATGCGCGCGTCAGCAGGCCATTAAGCTTTGAATATATCTATCAACAAGAAGCGGGCAACGTAACTCACGTCAGTTTACAGCCTTTAAGCAGGCAGTTTTTAGCTGAATTGTGTAGATAAGTATTGCTCAAGAAACAGGCATTAGCTAGAGCGCGCTAGTCAGGCTGGCGGCTGATGGTTGTGTGTGGCAATGCTGCCAGTTTTCATGCACTTAAAAGTGAGGCGAGAAACTAGGGAAAATCAAGTTTTCCTCACCCTAATGTCTTGTTTTAACTGCAAGTCATGCTCATGAACAAAAATCCTGGAAGGAAGACTGAAAATGACTGAACTCAAGACCCCCTCCTCTAAAGCGGTTCTTGTCCGCACCCCCTGGAAGCGCAATTTGATTACCTTTCTGATGGTGTTTGGTCCGGGGCTGATTGTGATGGAAGCCGACAACGACGCCGGAGCAGTCTCGACCTATGTGCAGGCAGGGGCACAGTATGGCACACACTTACTGTGGATCATGTTTTTGCTGTTGCCCATCACTTACTTTGTCCAAGAGATGGTGGTGCGCCTGGGCATCGCGACCGGCGAAGGACACGCCGCCATGATCTTCAAACGCTTTGGCAAATGGTGGGGAATATTCTCACTAGCTGACTTGCTGCTGGTCAACTTCATGACCTTGGTGAGCGAATTCGCCGCGATTTCCCTAGTGTTCTCACAGATGAACATTGACCCCAGGGAATCAGTGCCCTTGGCAATTGGTGGGTTAGTTGCACTAGTGTCCACCGGCAGCTTTCGCCGCTGGGAGCGGATGACCATTATCCTATGCTTACTTGACTTGGCGTGGTTCGGGCTGGCTTTTTTCTCCCACCCGAATGGAGCAGAGGCGGTGCGCAACACTCTGGTGCCCAATGTCCCGCCGGGCGGAATCACGTCGGAGCTGACATTTTTGGTGATTGGGATCGTGGGCACCACCATTGCCCCGTGGCAACTGTTCTTTCAACAGAGCTGCGTGGCGGATAAAAAACTCCGCTTCAAAGACCTGAAGTGGGAGCAGTTAGACACTTTTATCGGTGCCTGTTTCACGGTTACAGTGGCTGGGTGCATGATGCTAGTGGGCGACCTCGGCTTTCGGCATCATATCGACTTCAAGGACCCCGCACAGCTGGCAGTGGCGCTGGTGCCCTTCCTGGGCCCGTTCGGGAAGACCGCTATTCTGATGCTGATGGTAAATGCGTCCATATTGGGTGCAACAGCGATTTCCCTATCGAGTTCCTGGGCCTGGAGTGAAGTCATGGGCTGGACCAACACGCTCCAAAGGAGCATACTCCGGGCACCGGGCTTTTATGCCGTCTACGTTTTATGCACGATAGCGGCAGGTGGCCTGGTGTTGATTCCGGGGGCACCGCTGCAACTGATCATCACTGGGGTGCAAGTGCTGGCGGGGGTGATTCTCCCTTCTGCGGTCATCTTTCTGCAACTGCTGTTAAATGACAGGGAATTGCTGGGAGATGAGTTCGTGAATAAACCCTGGAACAACATTATTAACTGGATCATTATTGTTGTCCTGTTCATCCTGTCGCTGGTCTTAGCTGCACAGGTGCTCGTCCCCGATCTCTTCCCGAAGACTGCTTAAGTCGGGAGAATTCAACCAATCCAAATGGAGGATTAAAGCAATGGCTAACCGGAGAAATTGGGACAAGATTGAGGATGATACAAGCTTGTACGAAGTAGTTCATCCCTTGGATGATGTGCCAGAACAGAAGCGGAATTACCAGACATTAGGACGCATGAAAATGACCCCTATAGTCAGACTTTCCTTGATAGCGCTCCGCGGCTACTTGCTCCTGATGATCTTGTTAGTGTTCTACCGCGTGCTGTCCGAGGCTGGAGCGTTTGGTCACCACTAAATGTCTTACCAATCAATACATATAGCGTAGTGAAAGAGGAGATCATCAAGGAGGGAATTGTTACAGCGAGCGTGAGGACGTAGTCCCACCCTCGGTTCGCGAGCCATTCAGCATAGAGCATGGTGTTAAACCGCCAACTTAATGTCACAAAGGAGAGCGCCATGACCAAAACCGATTTCTTCTGGCCCCATGTTCAGTATCGGGGACAACTCAAGCAAGAATTCCTGGTCTTTAACGCCAATCTCCAGGAGTTCTCGCAACGGGTGAGCATAATCTGTTCTTTAGAAACGGGTGGTAAAGTTTCGCCAACTGAGGCTTTTAACCAGATAGAAACCCTTTGGAAGCAGTTGCAACGCTCCGGAGAACAACTTGGAATTGGTGGCACCGTAGGCGATGAGTAGTCAACAAATGTAATCCAGACTGGGGAGGCGAGGGATGACGGCAATAGACTTCGTAGTTCGGTTGGGAATAGCATTTCTGCTGGGAGCCGCAATTGGGTTGGAACGTCAGTGGCGGCAGCGTTTGGCTGGGCTGCGAACCAACACTCTGGTAGCCAGTGGAGCCGCCTCCTTTGTGATGCTGGGAGTCATGATTCCAGGAGCCAATGCTACCCAAATTCCAGCTTATGTGGTCTCCGGGGTGGGGTTTCTCGGAGGGGGAGTGATCCTGCGGGAAGGAGCCAGCGTCAGGGGATTGAATACGGCGGCTACACTGGGGTGTGCCGCCGCAGTGGGAGCCCTAGCTGGCTCTGGGTTTCTCTTTCAGGCGCTTGTTGTCACCGTGACCGTTTTAATCGCAAACATCCTCCTCCGACCACTGGGTTACCGGATCAATCAGCAGCCCCTCAAAGGGACCGAGCTGGAGTTCTGCTATCGCTGCTCAGTGGTCTGCCGCAGTCAGGACGAAGCTCATGTTCGTGCCCTGCTGCTCCAAAGTCTCAGCACCAGTGCAATGAGGTTGCGTTCTTTGCAGAGTCAGGACTTGGAGACTTCTGCGCAAGTAGAAGTCGAAGCTGACTTGGTGACGCAAGACCGAAAGGATGCATTGTTGGAGCAAGTTGTGAGTCGTTTGAGCTTGGAACCAGGAGTTAGTGCTGTGAGATGGCGAATTATCGAGCAAGAGTATGGCTAAATTCAATTGTGAAACCGACCCGCTCGCGCTTTCAGATGCCGATATCATGTTGTCCTACTTAAAATCTACTCTTAATGACCCCGAAAAACCTAACCACTCCCGCTCTCATCACCAAGCGCTTATCTGCGTCCGAGCGATGGGAAGCAGGTAAAGTCCTCCGTCAGGTTGTGCCCCGCTCGGCTCATCGCGAGTGGTATCCGACCCGCGAACGCCCCGACCCAATCGACCTGTTAGAAGCATCCGCTCGGGGACGAATTCCAGAGTTAATTCCCATTCGGTACGGTCGGATGCTGCAATCTCCCTTTGCTTTCCTACGGGGAGCAGCGATTATTATGGCAGCCGATCTGGCAACTACACCCACTACAGGAATCCGGGTGCAGGCGTGTGGCGATTGCCACCTACTTAACTTTGGTGGCTTTGCCTCCCCAGAGCGGCATCTGAGCTTCGATCTGAATGATTTCGATGAAACCCTGCCCGCTTTTTGGGAGTGGGATATCAAGCGGTTGGTAGTCAGCATCATCGTCGCGGGCAGGGACATTCGCCTTTCGGATCGAGCTTGTTATGAGGCGGCACTGGCAGCCGCTCGAGCCTATCGGCTAGCTATGACCGAGTACGGGCAGATGCGGGCTTTGGAGATTTGGTACGCGCGGCTAGATGCAGAGATGTTGATCGACCACGCGCCCGATGAGGAGACGCGACAACTCTGGGCGCGGATGGCGACGAAGGCGTTTAGCCGAACCTTAGAGCAAGCATTCCAACAACTGACGCAGGAGCGCGACGGGCAGAGGCGCTTCATCGATAATCCACCGTGGATTTACCACCTGCCCAACCACGAACAGTACTTGCAAGAGATCGGAGTCTTGTTCGAGCAATACCGCGATACCCTTCAGAATGACCGGCAATTTTTACTCGACCGCTACCATCTTGTGGACGTAGCGATGAAAGTGGTTGGGGTGGGCAGCGTGGGTACTCACTGCGGAGTGGCACTCCTCCTCGCCGATGACGAGGACCCGTTGTTACTCCAGTTTAAGGAAGCCAAAGCTTCAGTGCTAGAGCCGTATGCCGGTCAGAGCGTTTATTCCAGTCAGGGAGAACGGATTGTCGCTGGGCAGCGCCTGATGCAAGCAGCCAGCGATATTTTTCTGGGCTGGACGAGCAACGACCGAAGACAAGACTTCTATTTCCGGCAGCTGCGGGATATGAAAAGCGCCATCAAGCTGAAGGGAATGTCTGCCAGGGGGTTGACCGACTATGCCGAGATCTGCGCCTGTGCACTGGCTCGAGCTCACGCTCGCACTGGCGAGCCAGCGACGATTGGCGGTTATCTCGGTCAAAGCGATATGTTCGAGCGGGCTGTGGTCGACTTCGCCGCGACCTATGTGCATCAGGTCGAGTGCGACTATCAGGCCCTAGTTACTGCCGTCCAGTCGGGTCGAATAAAAGCTCAAAAGGGGGAGGTGTAACGACCGGCAAATAGCAAGGTTTTGACCTGCTGTCTGAACCAATTCTCATCTGAGAGCCTCCGCTCGATTTGAGAACTTTAGCTACTGAGAGACACCCCAAGCCATCGCCCAACGCCAAAGGTGATCCCGGCAGCAGCTAAACCGAAGAGCACCTGACGAGTTCCAGAATAACGCTCTTTTATGACTCTGGGAAAAGTAAAATAGACAACCTCCACTTTATTACGGGGTGCGAGTAGCATTGGAACCTTTAACCGGGTTAAGGCTGAAATGCTTGCTTTTGTCAGTGGAACGATAATATTGCCGTTTTTACGTGCTTATGCTTCCAAATCACTTCGGCAATGTTATGGTTCCAATGTCTCTAATCCTTGTAGGCTCGATATTTGAGTACAAATGAATTGAAAACGCACTCACCCTAAAAACTAAGGTTTGAAGTCCCCAAAAAACTAGAACGCGCCTGGCAGAAGTGTTTGACAAGAGACGCACCAACCTAAAAATCAAAACTTGAAGTTACCTTTTTTTGGCAAGTTTATGGTTCCATTTTTGGTTGGCGGCAATCTTATGGTTCCAATGCTTCAAAAAAGGATGCGCTCGCTAACGAAAAAATCAGCATTACAGCCTCAGGAATGGCAATCTTATGGTTCCAGTCGCGGCAATATTATGCTCCCACCGACAGCTTTCTGGTCGTTTTGTTGGCTAACCGTTCTGTGGATTTCTCCCCCCTGATTCAAGTGAATATGGTTTTTTCTGAGACACCCTTAACCCAAAACAAGGCGCGGTACAAGGGTTTTGGGTAATCAGTGACAGGGGCAATTTTATTTTTATCACTTGAATCACTCTTTCCGAGTCGGTGGCGCTCGCCCTTAACCCGGTTAAAGGTTCCAATGCTACTCGCACCCCGTATCCACCTTTTCTACCCCAACTCTGCCTACTTCGTTTCCAACGTTGGCATTGTTAAACCGCCAACTAACGCAAGAATCACTCTTTGTAGCTCGATCAGAAGATAATGGCTCACTTCTGTTTTAGGCAAGGTTGGGCAAGCGCGCTGTTTTCTGGTCCATTGCTACTCACGCCCGTACTCCCGCTACAGTTCCCGCCGGACCAGTTGACTTTGTGATTCACAACAACGGTGCAGTACCTCATGAATTTGTTGTGTTTAAAACCAACCTGGCGCTGAATCAACTGCCGATGAAGGACAGCAGGCTGGATGAAGACAGTAAGAGTCTCCAGAACGTAGCTGATAGCGGAGAGCAGAAACTCAACAGTGGAGAGAGCAAAACCCTACACGCGAATCTCACTCCTGGAAACTACGCAGTAATTTGCAATGTCGGAAATCACTTCCGGCGCGGGATGAAAACAACACTTACTGTCAAATAACTGGTTAAGCAGTTAATGGCCTCCGACTAACCGAGCTAACAGATAAGCAGCACAGGCGGCTACACTTCCCACTAAAAAAGTTTCTAAAGCACTTTTGAGCGGTGGCACCGAGGTAAACTTTCCCTTCACCCAACCAAAGATCAGTAAGGCTACACAGGTCGCGACAATACTCAGATGCAGTGCTGTATTGATCGCCAGACCAAATGCATAGGGTGCCAAGGGTACTATACCCCCGACAACGTAGGCCCCGCCAATAAACAAGGCCGTCTTTAGGGCTTGCTTGGGATCTGGCTGCTCCAGACCCAGTTCTTCTTTCATCATGAACAGCGCCCATCCTGTCCGATTCGAGATGATGCCTTTGACCGCTCCCACAAGTGCCTCCCCTTGCAGTCCATAGCCCTTTAGGATCTGTCTGACTTCTTCAATCTCTTCTTCTGGGCACTCCCGAATCTCTCGAAGTTCCCGCTGGAGTTCGGCATTATAGGTATCCGCTTGGCTCTTCGCCGCCAGGTAGCCCCCTAAACCCATTGAGATCCCACCCGCTGCCAATTCGGCTAAGCCCCCTACCAGTACGACATGGCTTTGAGCGATCGCCCCAGCTAGTCCCGCGGCTAGAGCAAAGGGCACCGTCAGCCCATCAGACATGCCGATGATGATGTCAGAAATCGTTTTGCCGTCAATTTTTAGGTTCATTGGTGAGCCAGACGCAGGGCTGGAGTCAAGAAGAACGAGTTAGAGCCGGTTTCATCCTAATTTTTGAACTCGTTACACTATCGTAAGCCAAAAAAGGTTAACTTTTATTGCAACTTCGCCCAATTAGGTGTTTTCGGGCAGCACGTCACAATAAGGGGTAGAATCAGCTCTGACACTGTTGACGAACTCATGAAACCCGCATGACTACGTTGGGGTAAGTCACAGCAGATTAAGAATTCCAGACGATTTTAGGTAATTCGCCAACAGTGTCAATGTTGGGTTTGGCCAAACAAAACCCGGAATCGCACCAGGCTGTGTTGGCTCATGGGTCACTTGGAGCGCAATCCAGCGATAAAGCGGTCTAGGGTTGCCTTGGTACGCTTGTACTCCGGTGCTTGCTTCCCGACCTTGAGACTGGAAAGGACGTGTTCCGAGATGGTTTCAAGGTCTGGCAGCTGCCCCTGTTGCTGCCTGAGAGTTTTGTTTTCTGCTCTCAGGCGTTGGACTCCCCCATCAATTCAGTCTCCAGTTTTGTTAGACTCTGCAATACAGTATCTTGCACTAGCTGGGATAACTGGTCTACCTGGTCGGCTAATGCGGTGACAGTTTCGTTCACTTTTTTATAGCTTACCTTGTCTTGCAGTGTAAGCTCAGACTGAGTGAGCTGCTGACTACTGACAACAGCCAAGCCAAGTTCTATCAACTCAACGATTGCAAGGGAGCGGTTGCCTTTGGTCTTGTCAGCTGCGTAATTCAGAACTTGGCTGAATACTTCATTGGGGATTCTGAGGGTAACGGATTCAGACCTGGTGGATGATGGTGTTTGAGCCACGTCTAATACTGTCTAACATTTAATCACAATCGAACTGTAGCACACTCTCAGATCGGAGCCAGCCATTTTGTCTATTACTTACTAACAGTGAAAGATATAATAACAGTGTCTTGCGGTGTAAGAATAGCTCAACTCGGATGGGTGCTGATAAGCTTGGAGGATGGTTGTCGAGGGTGATTTGCCGCCACCGACCGACTGTCGAAGTGCCTATCAATCGCTTTGGAGCGCGAGCTGTTCTAGTGCCAGACTACCCAACGATAATGCAGCGCTCCATTGGACTCCCCTTGAGCAACAAGGGCGTTCTGGTCAATTCCCGGAACGAGCCGACTGCTTACGCGCCCGTGTCGGAGTAGTTCATGAAGTCCTTTGAACCCGGCTTGATTGAGCGCCAGCCCATTACCCAAAATCTCCTGCGTACCATCCGGCTTATTGGTGAGTACAAAGGCAAGCAGGAGCTGTTCAAAGAACAGTCGCCCCAAGTCTTGGAGACACTGCAACAAGCAGCCATCATTCAAAGCACCGAATCGTCCAATCGCATCGAGGGGGTAGAAGCGCCGCTCCAACGAATCAAGGCACTGGTCGCGCAGAAGACCACGCCAATGAACCGCTCAGAGCAAGAGATTGCTGGGTATCGCGACGTTCTCAACACCATTCATGCTAACTACGGGCGCATGCCTTTTAGCACCGGCTTGGTGCTACAACTTCACCGAGATTTATATCAGTTTCTGCCTGGAGAGGGCGGTCGGTGGAAGTCAGCTGACAACAAGATCACACAGACTCGCCCTGACGGCACCACCGGAGTGCGCTTTGAGCCAGTCAGAGCTTTTCTCACACCAAACGCGATGGCGCAATTACATGAACGCTTCCACGCCCGATGGCAAAGTGAGGAGTTTGAGCCATTGCTCCTAATTCCCACCTACATCCTGGACTTTCTCTGCATTCACCCGTTTCGGGACGGCAATGGTCGCATGGCTCGCCTTTTGACCTTACTGTTGCTCTATAAGGCTGGCTATGAAGTCGGTCGCTACATCAGTCTGGAACAGATTGTCGAGCGCACCAAGGAGAGTTATTACGACACCCTGTATCAGTCCTCTGTTGGCTGGCATACAGGACAGCACACGCTACTCCCCTGGTGGGAATACTTTCTCGGCGTCGTCCTAAGAGCTTACCGGGATTTTGAGCAGCGTGTTGGTCAGGTGACGGTAAGCCGAGGAGCAAAGCGCGAGATTGTGTTTGACGTGGTGGCCCGATTGCCAAATCAATTCCAATATGCAGACGTTGAGCGTGCTTGTCCTGGCGTTAGTCGGCCTACAATCAACCGGGCTCTGGCTGAGCTGCGTGCTAATGGCCAAATCCGCTGCATTAAGCCGGGCAGAGATGCGGTTTGGGAACAAACTAGATCGTTGAGGGATTAATATGATCATCTAGGTGGCGAATGATCACATTATTGGGGTCAGGCTTCCTCAGAGCGCACATCCTCACTTGCGTCAGACTCTGACGACCACTGGGGTCATGCGGGAGTTCCTTGATTGGTAGCGCTGCGGACCGCACTCTTTGGGGCTTTGACGGTGTAGCCTGTAAATCATTACCAAACAGATTGTGGGATGAAAATAGACAGGCACGGCAGAGCAAAAATCCTCACTCAGTCTGAGATTCAGTTGCTATTTAGTCAGGGGCTGGAGAACAACCGATCTCGCGCTCTGTTCGGCATCTGTCTATATACGAGTTGCCGCATTAATGAAGCTTGCACCTTACTGACGGTGGATGTGTACGACACCAGAGGGAGAGTGCGACCAGAGCTGACAATCCGCAAGGGTAACACCAAGGGCAAGTTGGCCACCCGTTCCATCCCGGTGATTGAGGATTTACGGTTACTGCTTACCAACTACTCACCCTCACAGGCTTCTGTCTATCTGTTCCCCGGTCGCCACTCAAGGGGTCACATTAACCCAGATTCAGCTGCCAGAATTCTAAGAGAGGCTTGTGGGCGGGTCGGGATAGAAGGCGTCAGTACCCATTCATTCCGGCGAACGGCGCTGACCCAGATGAGCGATGCGGGAATCCCGTTGAGAATTATCCAAGAGGTTTCAGGCCACCGCACACTAACTGAACTCCAGAAATATTTGGAAGTCACACAATCGCAAGTCAGAGGAGCGGTAGCGGCGTTGTCAATGCTGTCGCATGTGGGTGAGGCATACATCGGGAAATCGGGCTATTCAGACGTAGACGAGCACACAAGTCAAAGGCTAGTTGACACACCGAAGTTATCCCCCGATGGCAAGTAAGTCGTGGTCAAGACTCAATCAGCTAGGGCGACCAACGTTGGAAGTGCTCTGAGCGCCTGCTACTTAAAGGTTGGCAATTAACTCAGCTAAGATCTCAGCCGTCTTCTTCTCCGATTGTTCCAGTTCAACCAATTTTTGTCGCCAACTTTCTTTCTCTTCCAAGGTTGAAGCTAAGGCTATTTTCGTCAGCACCTGCGACTTTCGGCGCTGCCACCGCTGTTGATGGCGTTCAAGGCTTGGGGAGAAGGTATCTACCCCAAACTGCGCCTCTGCCACAACTACCTCTTTCCAGAATTGTGCCTTTTCTTCAAGCGTATAATGCTTGTTCTGTTCAGTTGCCATGACTACTCCAAGCTCTCTAACTGTATCGCCTTAAAAGCTCTCTAGCCGCAATCGGGGTGAGTTCCATTTCTGGTGCAGCGTCTGAGCCAAATCCTGTCCGCTTCAATCCTATTCTCTGATAAAACTCGGTCGTGCCAGATACAGCCTCAAGCATAATTCGACCCGAGTATCCCTTACTGATACTCTCTTGAACCAACTTAACCATCAAACTTGTCCCAGCGCCGCTGACTGACTTAAGCAAGTCCTTTGTGATATTCCAGGGCGCTGTGGCAATGTAGTCCACGTACAGGTAATCGCTCATGTCGGTTACAATTGCCCCAGCCTTTCAGTTACCAGTCAGATCGCGGACACCTCTAAAACTTTCGGGTTCAACCAAAGAATTTGCCCTGAGCAACAGGATCAATCTGGCATTCGCCTCAATTCGGCCCAAGAGCGGTGAATCCTCAGAAACTGCTTGCGCTTGATTGACATTACTGGCTGCGACAGAGTTCCATTCTTCCAAGTCAGAGCGGACTCTTGAGTCGGCTTGATTGACAACAGAAAACACAGTTATTCAGACCTAGACTCTAACAAACAGCTTCAGCTTGTTGACCCCTCTCCATCCCCCGATTAGGGTCAATTTAGACTACACCCTTTTATCCTGTGGGGGTAGGGGGTGAGCGTGTGTTTCATTGATCAGACAGATTCCAACGTGCATCTTGTTTGCGTTGGGCCGAGATTTCTGCCACTCACAGGCAGTTGGCTGTACTCGCCCAACGCAAATAAGATGCTTGGGGGGTTGCGGGGGGATACCCCCCGCGTACCGTGGCGTGTGCGGGATGCGTCTAACCAGGTCTGATGGTTATTGTAGGGTACAATGAGGTGAATAGCTATATAGCTAATTGGGGAAGTGATAACAGTATGGATATGATGAGAGGCGTTGGACGTGAATACACTATGGATGCCAGAAAAACGAGTAGGACTTGAGTTGATCAGGTTGTACCTGCCAACCGATCTTAAAGACAGGTTTAAGCTTTACTGCCAACTGAAGGGGACAACGATGACAGAGGTGATTAAGGAGCAGATAAAGAAACTGTTAGAGTCTGAGGATTTAACCGAACTACTGGAACAGAGGCTGAAAGACGGGTGAAGGCTGGAGACGCGCTATAGTTGCAGCGTTCGGCTCAATGCGTTCACCTCACCTTCATTCCAGGGTTAGGCTACTGTTGCCAGAAAATACAGATTTTGGAAGTAGAGCGAGCGCTGCGCTGCCTTAAAGGTGTATCCTCAGAACAATCTCGGTTTTTTCAAACCTTCAATCTTCAAGAAAACAGTCGCTATTGGTCGCATGAAGGCGACAAGGAGAATAGACCATGCAGATATTCCGCATTGAGGCAGCTTTTAGCCTATGCACCACCCAATTCACTTAAAACCGAGAGCGTCAGCAACACCAATTCTTGTTGCTGACGCTCTTTCGGTTTGTAATCCGTTGCAAACAGTAAACCCATAAACGTCAGAAAGCCGGGACTAGCCTTCAATAGCAATAATCCCGGACTCTCTAACAGCCTAAAACCTTCTTGCCAGAGGCGTTTTGTAGGGTAGATCTATTTTCAGCTATTTTTAGCAAAATAGACAAGTACCCCAGGCTGTTAATAGTTCGGAGGCGATCGCCGTTCCAAAGAGCGATCGCAGAAGGTGTAAGTCTCGGCTCCACCCAAGGAGAACGAGATGTTGCAATCAAATCAAGAATCATCTGCAAGCGTTACAGCTGACTCAGCCCAGCCGACTGCTCAAAATAGCCTCAATGCACGGCACTACAAGGAATGCATAGAGAAGCGGGGCTTGAATCCTCAGTGGATCTTAGCCAACTGCTACTCGGTCATAGCTGAAGTTGCCACGCAGTATTTAGGGTATACAGCGCAATCAGACGGCATTTGGCTAAAAGGCTGCAACCATCAAATCCAATTCAAACCAGATAAACCCTGGAAAAAAGAGGGTGACAAGACAGCACCCAAGTACCGCTCCCCGTTGGGTGAGTATGACGCCATGCTGCCCACGCATCCAACTGACGCCTACTACTGGGATGACATTTCGGCACTCAAGCAATGGGCATTTAATATAGATGGTCATCCCTGCTTAGTCCTCACCGAGGGATTTTTCAAGGCAATCGCTGGGTGTGCCAACGGCATCCCCACCATTGCCCTACTGGGTGTCGAGATGGGTTTGACATCCAAGGATGCTGACCTACAAGGCAAGCGATATTTAGTGGCAACCCTGGAACGCTACGCCAAACTGGGTTTTGGATTCATCATTGCCTTTGATGCCGATTGTGCCGATAACGAAAACGTGGTAATGGCACAGCGCAAACTAGCCCACCAACTTAGACTGTTTAAAGTTCCTGTTTACAGCGTGACGGGACTCTGGACAGTGGCAGAGGGCAAGGGAATGGACGATTATATCTTTGCTCACGGTGCCGACCGCTTTAAGCGCTCGGTGATGGGCAAGGTCATTGATATTGAGGCTTGGGAGAAGCAATTCCAGACTAAAGGGGACGGTGGCACTAAGACTGAGAAAATTCCGCCGGCTGACGTTGTCGCTCACGGGATAGCAGAGCAGTACAAAGATACCCTAGCTTACAACAATGACATCGGGGGGTGGATGCGCTACGGCGCTGACTCGCCTGGAAAGTGGTCGCTTGAAACAGACGAATACGTTGAAGCCATTGTTGGGGCAATTCTAGACGGTCAGGCAATCACAGGCTACGGCTCCCACAGCTATCTGACAAACGTAATCAAAACGCTACGGCGCTTGCTGATTGAGCGGCACTGGTCGGAGCGGTGCGCATGCGACCTTTTGCCGTTCCAGAACGGCGTACTGGAGGTAGCCACGGGTAAACTGTTACCCCACTCACCCTTGTTTCGCCTGACTTGGCAGCTACCACGCAATCACGACTCTTTGGCGTCTGATTGGGGTAGAATTGATGCTTTCTTAGACCACCTTTCGGCTGGAAACACTGCTATCAAGGAAGTTTTACTGTGTTACTGCAATGCCGTACTGAAGGGGCGCAGTGACCTCCAGAAGTTTTTACACTTAATCGGATTGGGTGGGACAGGCAAGGGAACCTTTGCCCGATTAGTAACTGACCTGATTGGGGCTGACAACATTTACTCAGGCACTTTAGAGGATTGGTGCAGCAACAGATTTGAATCTGCCAACGCCTACCGCCAGCGCCTGGTCGTGTTTTGGGATGAGGATAAGCAGACAGGAAAGCTGGGTAAGTTCCTGTCCCTGACTGGCGGGGACTGGATACGAGCAGAAGAAAAGGGCAAGAAAGCCTTTCATTATCGCTACGACGGCATGGTAATTGTTTTGTCCAACCTGCCAATTTTCACAGGTGATGCTGCCTCGCGGGTAGTGCGACGAGCAATTACAGTCCCCAGCAACAACCCAGTGCCACTAGGTCAGAAACGCGATTTGAATGCCGAGTTCCAGGCAGAGCTTAGCGCCTTCACAAATCACGTTCTATCTATACCAGACACCCACGTAACTTCGGTGTTACAAGGTTTGGTAGACATTCCCGAATGCACTTTGGAGTTTTGGGAAAACCGGGTCAGGACTGATTCAATTGCTGCCTGGATAAATGATTGGGTTATTTACGATGTCCTGGCTGAAACGCCAATCGGCAGCAACAGGGAAGAGGGAGAAACAGGCAAACCATATACTCTCTACGGTGCGTATTGCCTACACAGCAGGCAGTCAGGGACTAATCCCAAAGCTAACAAAAACTTCTCGCCCGACCTACTGGAAATCTGCCGCAGTGTCTTGGGGTGGGAGGTTGAGCGTAAGGTTACCAAGACGGGCAAGTTCATCAAGGGTCTACGGCTTCGCACCCCCCAGGACGACCATATCCCGACCGAGGACTACCAGCTGATGCAACGGGTGACGGGTGGTGACGGGTCGGGTGACGGGTCGGGTGACGGGTCACAAGCCAATCCCAGCAAGGGTTTGACATCAGGTGACGGGTCAAATCAATTTTCTATGGAAAAATTGGCAGATGAAAAACCTGAAAATTATCAGCAAGAGAACCTAGATTTTTCTATGGAAGTTGCCTCGCACCCGTCCCCCTTGCCAAATAAGACTTCTGACCCGTCACCCGTTCCGTCACCCGAAAGAGTCACCCCTCGTCACGCACCAGGGCAACCCCAAGAGTCACCAGCACTGGCTCAAGATCTTGAGCCAGCTCAACCAGCGCCAAACTCTGTTACACCCGACCCAGCACTAACCCAGTCTGAACTGGTTAAGGCACTCAAGCAACAAGCGGTATTTGGTTCTGGTTCGGCACCGATAACAGTAGGGGCAAAAGTTGCTCATGTTGACCCCTACACAGTCGCCTATACTTACCACGGCACGGTGGAGATTGTGACTGGAGATGAAGCAAGAGTGCGATGGGCAGAACGGCACGGAAAGCCGAATGAGCGGGAAACCTACAGAATTTCTGACTTGCGGCGGCTCGAGGCAACATGAAACCAGCGGTAATTATCAGTGTTCGGCAGTCACCTTTTTTTGCTCCACCCGATTGTATGGTTCTGCCCCAAGATCAACTTGGTGGGTTCGGTAGCCTACCCGGAGCAAAAAAAGGTTAGCTGAAAATTAAGTCTCGTCGGCTGGACTAAAATCTAGTCAGTCAACTAGATTTTTTGGAATTGGTGAGTACTCTACAGGCTTAATCCCGGTCCAATCTCCCGTGAGGGTTTCTGTTGGCGCTCAAGCTCTCGCTGCTGCTGTTTGATTTTCCGAAGTCGTGTCTTGGCTTCTGGGGTGTTAAGGTAGTTCCGTAGGCTCTCCATTTCCCGAGTTTTGGGTGAAGTCTGCCATTGTTCAAAGGTACGGCGCTGCTGCTCCAGTTTATTCAGTTGTGACTGGGTGCGCTCCAGAGCCTCAGTTGCACCAATGAATCTGGCGGCTAACTTGGCAGCTTCTTTCCTCTTGTCACGGTAGCTGGTCAGGACTTTATCTACTATTGATGCAGAATCTAGCTCTTGTTCTAGACGGCGATATTCCTTATTTGCAGTGGCAGCGGTTGCCAACTTCTCTTGGTGGCGCACACGAGCTATGGTTAACTGTTGGTCGGTGGGATTGGTGGGGGCTGCTTGGAAATAGAGGGCTACCCTACGCTCTGCTGCTACCAGTTGGGTGTCGGTAATTTGGGGCAGGTTTTTAGAGCTGCGCTTTTGAGTTTGCTCTAGCTCCTGCTCCAGGTGTGACAGAACCAATGACGCTATTAACCTGGCTTCATCCTGCGTCCAACCAACGGGGCTAGTGGCAATTATTTTTTCAACCTCATCGTCCGAGGCGCCCTGTTTAAATGCTCGGAGAGCAATCTCTTTGTCCCGGTCTAAGGATAATAAATTTTCAAGCCCCAGGCTTAAGGCTGCATATCTCTCAGCCCATTGGCTCGACTGAAGGGGACGTGACTGCTCTGCCTCTGGCTCTGGGTTGGTAGGCGCTGGGGTGGATAATTCCTGCTGCAACTCCTGCCTGACTGGGGCAAGATGCATCATTTCAGTTAGGGCGAGGATTTGCTGGTCGTCCCGGCCTGGTGAGTAGCTTATCCCTAATTCTGCTTGTAATTTTTTGAACGAATACTTATATTTATTTAGGTTAGTTCCCTGCTTCCATAGCAGTCGGGGGGTGCCATCTGAATTAATTTGGCCTACATCGATGCCGTACTTGATGCCCCTCACCCCACCGTGGCTGTAATAGCTTACCTCTGCCCTGATGCGATGCGACTGCCATAATCGGTTGATTAGTTCCGGCATTGTGGGTTTATCAGCAGCGGCGGCATCAATAGCGCGGCGCATTATCTCTTCACCTGGAAGCCCATCCCGCTCTACCCGGTCAAGTTGATTGCGGGTCATGGCTTTATGCTTGCTCGACCAACTGCAAGGCACTTGAGTCAGGTTAAATTCTCGCTCTAGCAGTCGGGCTGAGTGTTCTGAGTGCGCGAAGTTGTTCCAGGTGCGAATAGACTTACTATCCAGGTTATTGACCCTGGATGCAACGATGTGGGTGTGGTCGTGTTCTTTGTCTCCATGCCGTGCTACGAAGAAATCATAAGCTGGCAGTTCTGATTCTATAAACTTATCAACAAGCTTGTTTAGCTCGGCTGAGGGTATCCTTTTATCTGGCTGTTTCACCTGGGCTGCGTCACCTTTGAGCCGGGATAGCACAATCACAGTGGCAAAGTGCCGCTCAGAGATGAGCGCTAACTCTTCATCGCTCAGTGGTCTATCAGTCTGAGGAACTGACAGCATCAAATGATAGCAGGGGTCTTTGAGTTGAGGGTTAAGGTGGGCAGACAGCGCGAACTGCTCAACCAGTTCATTTGTGCTTTTCCCATACATATTCCCCCCAATAATTTCTGCCTTTTCTTTCTCCAGCACATACTTGGTGGTGCCACGGAAAGATTTATTGGCTTTGATTTTTGTAATCATCCTGCTGACCCTCAGCCTGGATAGGTTGCGCGATTGACTGGCGAGTCTTTTCTAAGAGTGTCAGCAGTTCTTTAATTGTTTCCAAGTAGCCTTTGACCGAACTGGTTAACGGCTGGCGACCAATCTTCACGGCTTCATTGATGGCTCTGGTCTGCTGGTTTAGGTTGTGGCCAATCTTCTTTAGCTCGTATATGACTTGCCGGTTTACCTCTGGGATGACCTGCTTGGGATGTGGGAGGGGGTAGTCGAATAACCTGGCTCTAATGTAGTCGCTCTGCACTACCCCACTACACCGCTGTTCTAGCCGCTGCTTCTCGGCATAGCTCACCCTAAAAGTTACAGTTATTTCCCGCTTTATGTCAGGCTCTACCGACCGATTATTTAGTGCGATGGCTAGTTGATTGCTTAGCTCGGTGCGTGGATCTGTGGGCATAACCAACTGATTAGGTGTACGGTATTGGGGGTTTGGGGGCTACCCCCAACAAGCAATCACCCCGCCAATCGCTTGGCGATTGGTCGCGCCGTAGGCGCGTTAAGGGGTATTGCTTGCCTCTGCGAGGCCGGACGGGGGACAGGGGGGTGTGGTCTGGGGCGGGGGACTGGACGGGGACAGGCAGGCGTGGTGTGGGGCGCGGGTCACACGGGTCACAACTCAAGCTGACATGTGTGGGTAGCAGGGTCAGGTACGCCCAACAGTAGGCCGTGTGTCACCCCACCAGTGTACCACGACTGACCGGGGACTCGGCCTTGACTGACAAGAGTGCATGTGGGGATGAGGGGGCTGTAGAATAAGTGCAACGTTTGAGTGCTGTTCAATGCCACGAAAGCCAAAGACTATTAGTAAGGATAAGATTCCTTCGATTGCCGCTAGCTTGAAGGCTAAGGCAAAAACTCCCATCACCGTCACCCTAGAGGATCTGGTCAAGAGTCTCGCATTACCCATCCAGGAAATGCTTGACGCTGGGTACTCTTATTCGGATGTATCGGCAGTGTTCGCATCGCATGGGGTAGAGCTAGCAGCAAGCGGCATCAAAAACTATCACTTGAAGAGTCAAAGGACACAGCCTAAATCTGAGCCATCACCCTCGCCTCAAACAGAACCAGACCTACCATCACCAGAAACCTCGCAGCAGGCAGAACCAGAAATCTCGCAGCAGTCTGACTCGTCATCTTCTCAGTCGGTAACTACCGCCAAAAAGTCCTCAGCCAGTGCCAGAGCAAAATTTAACGTCACCGATAGGAGTCTTCTTTGAAACGCATAGTGATGATTTTAGGTGGGAAAGGCGGAACAGGGAAGAC
>JAABUZ0100004349.1_pt1 | contig 19654 bp, 21 predicted proteins | sample 5562091 | NCBI WGS metagenome assembly JAABUZ01 (sample SAMN12813069, study PRJNA571459) | rock metagenome | isolation source: Antarctica rocks | place: Antarctica: Victoria Land, Linnaeus Terrace sud | collected 2015-12-21 | reverse complement strand
AGATGTGCGGGTCGGTGTAGAAGTAGTGCAATGCGGGCTGCTGCGCGGGGGAGATCATCTGCTGGATGGCGAGGCGAATATCGTCGGCCGGGATGACGGAGACGCCGAGCCGATGACCGAGGCTACGGGCGATTGTCGTCTTGCCAATAGCCGAGCTGCCGCCGATCAACAGCACCTTCCAGTCGAATCGTGTTGTCTGCTGGCCTTCGGTCATTACGCATACTCCTCTTCCCATTGGGACGGCCTTTCGTAGCGTACAACCCCTTACCTTTTCTGGCCATAGGGCGGCACGGACACGGCCGGCGTCACCGGCCCAGCTCAAACGCGAAGGTGTACATCATGGTTACAGCGGAACGAACGACATATCGACGGACGATGGTGGGCATCTACATGGAACGGTTCGGCTAGGTCGGGCCGCTCGCCCCGGAGGATGTCACGCGCCACCTCCGGGGCGAGGCCTTCATCAGTCTCTATCTCAGGGACGGCCAGGACCGCGCCACGGTCGGCATCGTCGCGCACGCGGGGTACAGGACGGCCTACGACGACGACGGCCGACCGCACCGCGCGCCGGAGGACGGCATCGCTGCCTTGCAGGAGACCCGGCAGCGATTGGCCTTGCAGGGCATCGACGCGGCCGTGGAACGCGCGCCGCGGGGCGGTCGGCTGTGGGTCTTCACCAGCGAGCCCGTGCCGTCAGAGGACCTGCACGCGCTCTTGCGCCTGGCGACGCGCGGCCAGGAGGTCGAGGTGTACCCGCGCCCGGAGCGCGACCAGGCCGCGCAGCCTGCGGTGCGCGCGCCGTTGGGCGTCCACCCCGACGACGGCCGCCGCTACGGGTTCGTGGACACTGCGGGGCGTCCCGTCGGCACGACGCTGGCGGCGCAGGTGGGGCACCTGGACGGGATCAGGCGCGTGGACGTGGCGCGCGAGTTGGAACGACGGCCGCACCTGCGCGACGAGTTAGCCGCGCTCGACCCGCGCGGTCCGGCCCCCGCGCTGGCCGCGCCGCAGGAGCGGCAGCCAGAGCAGCCAGAGCAGCTAGACAGGACGGATAGGACGGAGCGGATGGTGCCGGCGCCGTCCGCGACACGGTGGGCACGCAAAGGGGACCGCACGACCGAGGCGGTTCGGGCGCAGATCGCTGGCATGGGCGCGGAGCGGTACGACGTCGGCGTGTACGACCGCGCGAACGACGACATGCTGCTACGCCGGGAGTGGACACCGGCGCAGATCGAGGCGTCGATAGGGTGGTTCCGGGGCATGAACGCCAACGGGCGCGATATCTATATCCGGCCCACCGGCAGCAGTGGGCTCTACCTGATCGACGACGTGCCGGCCGCGACCGTCGCGCGGATGCGTGCCGAGGGCTACACGCCGGCGGCCGTCGTCGAAACCAGCCCCGGCAATCTCCAGGCGTGGGTGCGTGTGTCGGACACGCCCCTCTCTACCGAGGAGGGGACGGCCGTGGCGCGCGACCTGGCCGCGCGGTACGACGGCGACCTGAGCAGCGCCAATTGGCGCCACATGGGGCGGCTAGCCGGCTTCACCAACCGGAAGGACGAACACCGACAGCCCGATGGCCGCTACCCCTACGTCCGGCTGCACGCGGCCGACGGCGAGCACGCCCCCGCCGCCCTGGCGCTCCTTGAGCGCGCGCGCGACCAGGCCACACAGGGCCGCCGCCGGGCGGCGGGAGAACACGGTGACGGTGGCGCGGAGTCCCCGCGCGACCAGGCCGTGCGGCGGTCCGCTTTCTCCCGGCCCCCCGCGGGGGCCGGCCCTGTGTCGCCCCTGGGTCGCGAGTACGCACACCGGGCGCAGCGCCTCTTGGAGCGGTACCCCAACGCCGCGCTGACAGACCTCCATCGGCTCGACTGGATGGTGACGCGCGACGTGGCGCGGGCGCACCCGGAGGCCGATAAGGAGGCGCTGATGCGGGCGATCTGGGAGGGCAGCCCGCGGATCGAGGAGCGCAAGCGGGGCCACGTCTACGACTACGCCGAGCGCACCACGCGCTACGTCCTCATGGACCCCGACGTGGAGCGCGCGCGGGGCGACGCGGTCCGGATCGCCAACCGCGAGCGGGATCGCTGGTTCTAGTAGCTTGTCGAGGCTACAATGGACGGTTCGTCCGAATCCACTGGAACCGCCGCCGTCTCGGCACCGTGCGCCGGCCGGCACATCTGTCGCTTTGAGCAATGGACTTGGCCATATGAAGGAGGCTCTCCCTCGTATAACGTGAAGCCGGGTTGACCCGACAAGAGGGGCGCGGCCGATACATGAGCGGCCTGGCGGCCGCGAGAAAGTGAGCACCCTATTAGTCGAGTAGCTATATGGCATTGTTGCCGCCTGACTCCTCGGCCACCCGCCTCGCCTGGTGGACAGCGACGTGACTGCGTAGGTGTATTCAAAGAATAAAGTCGGCAACAGAGATAGCCTCTAAGCACACTTATGGAGCGGCGTGCTCAAAGAGTGGGCGCAGAATGATGTTGAAAACACCGCGTCGCTCCATACGCGTACCAACCATGAGCGGCAAGGGCTAAAGTTGGAAACAAGCAATCGGCTTTGACGATAGTTACCTCCCATACCCGAGCCGTACGACGTGGATGCGGCCTCAACAAGGAGGATAAGGCTCGTCAGGATGCTCAAAGATGTTCCCGACTTCATTCCCTTGCCCCTGACTTTATTTCCTCGCGACAGTGGGAGCGCCGCCGACAGGCCGACAGGCCCCTGACTGCAGTGTTAGCATTTCTCGATTAGACTATGGAATGGAAGGGACGATCGATGACGCGCATGGAGGAGGGGACGCCGTGGATGTGAAGAAAGCCGTCGTCCTTCTGAGCGGGGGGCTCGACTCCACCACGACGCTCGCTATCGCGCGGCGCGAGGGGTTTGAGCCCTACGCGCTGACCTTCCGCTATGGCCAGCGCCACGAGGTTGAGATCGACGCGGCGCGGCGTGTCGCCGCGTCCATCGGTGTGGCGGAGCACATCATCGTCGACATCGATTTGCGCCAATTCGGTGGCTCCGCCCTTACCGCTGACATCGCCGTGCCGCGCGACCGGCCGCTCGACGCGATGGCCCAGGGTATCCCGGTCACCTATGTGCCGGCCCGGAACACCATCTTCCTCTCGTTCGCCCTCGCCTGGGCGGAGGTCCTCGCCGCAAGCGCTATTTATATCGGCGTCAACGCGCGTGACTATAGCGGCTACCCTGACTGTCGCCCTGACTACATCGCGGCGTACCAACGCATGGCGAACCTCGCGACGCAAGTAGGCGTGGAGGGCCGGACACAGGTCGTCATCCATACCCCCCTGCTCCAGCTGAACAAAGCGGACATTATCCGCCAGGGGCTTGAGCTCGGGATCGATTACGGCCTGACGGTGACGTGCTACGACCCCTCGCCGGCGGGGGAGGCCTGCGGCCACTGCGACGCCTGTCTCCTGCGGCGCGAGGGCTTCGCCCAGACTGGCATCGCCGATCCGGCGCGCTATCGTCCCCCGACCGTACCCGACCGTATACGTAAAGAGGAGGAATAGATGCGGCGATCGACCGGCCCCCGAACGCAGCTCTGGATGGCCGTCGTCCTTGCCGGCGCGCTCGACGTCGTCGCGAACTGGTTGGCCGCGCATCTGCTGGTGCCCGTGGGACCCTTCTTGGTACCCGGCGGCACATTCGTTTTCGCCTTGGGCTTCACCACGTACGACTTTATTCGGCGCCAGTATGGTGTACGGCCAACGGTCTATGCCGTCCTCCTTGGCTTCGCGGCCTCGGTCCTGTACACAACTCTGTTCGGTGGCGGCGTCGGACGCATTGCCGTGGCGGGTTTAATCGCGCTGGCTTGCTCCAGCGCCATGGATCTAGCGATGCAGACCGTGACGATCCGTCGCCCCATCTGGCAATACATCGTCGCATCGAACGCTGTCAGCCTGCTGATTGATTCAGTGGTGTTCGCCACAATCGCTTTCGCTGCTTTACCGCTTGACGTACGGATACAGATCATTGAGGGCCAATACCTCGTGAAGATTGCGATGACGGTCGTATCTATCCCTCTGGTCTATTGGGCACGCCATAGTCAGGCGGCTTTTTCGGTGAACCAGTTGACAGCCTAGTACTACAACGTTACTTCGCTAGAATCACCCGTAGCGGCCGTAAGACAAGGGGCAATCTGGCTGCCAAACTGAGCGGTCGCAAGCCTGCTTCCAAGTCGCTAGCACGGCCTCAGGGGACAAGTAACGTTGTAGTACTAGGGATGCGGCCGCCGACGGTCGAGCCCCAATCAACCACATCCCGCTAGCCCTATCTTGCCCACCACTCGCACGTTTCAAGATCGCTCGTAGAGCGCGCACAGAAGGCCGCGCGGCCACACATGGAGGACACATGACCCTGATCGAGCAGACAGACACAGACACCCTGGGAGCCGCCTATCGCGCGTTGGACCGTGCACTGCCCATGCGTGGGGTCGATGCTATCGACGCGAACTGCCTGTTAACGTTCCCCTATCCCATAGACGGGGCACCGCAGGAGATCGCGATCGACACCGACGAGTTTACTGCGGTATGCCCCTGGACGGGGCTGCCAGACTATGGCACGCTCGTCGTCCGCTACGTACCGTACGTGCAGTGTCTCGAACTCAAGTCGCTCAAGTATTACCTCCTCTCGTATCGTGACGTCGGGATCGTGCAAGAGCATGCGACCGATCGCCTCCTACGCGACCTCGCCGCCGCCTGCCAGCCTCAGCGCATGACGATCACGCTCGATTACAAGGTGCGCGGCGGCCTGCACACGGTCACCTCGGCATCGTACGCGAGGAACGAGGCGACCACGATGGGTGATTGACCCAGGACAGGCCGGAGACGCGTGTTGTTGCCGCGTGAAGCGCCGCTCACGTCGTGCAGTCGGACGTGGAGCGCAGGCGGGGCGAGGTCACGCGGAGCGTACAACCTAAGCGAGACTGCCAGTTCTCACAAGCTGCCGTCACGTACGGGATGATCATGCGCGACGACGTGGTCTGCGGCGACCGGACCCCAGCCAGCCAGGCGCGCCGCCCACTCACGACCATGTCATCCCTTCGTCCCTCGGAGCGATTGACGCGAGGCGCGGCGGCCTGGTACGGTACAGATGGCACGACAACAACTGCATAACGTACCTACGGGAGCTCGGGTAGCCGGGCTGAGAGGGTGGCCAGTGGACGCCGCCGACCGTCGAACCTGATCGGGATAATGCCCGCGTTAGGGAAGATGCTCCGCTTCGCTCTGCACCACTGGATTGCCTCGTGGCGCTTTTTTGTGCGCGACAGGGCAACCCAGTGGCGTCCACGCACCCCCTCCATCCCTCACCCCCGCCCGCGGGACCATCAATGGAGGAGACACGCATGACCACCGAATTACCCGCGATCGGGAAGATCTCGCCCGAGATCTTCGACGACCTTATTCTCCCGCGCCTGGGCGCATCCTCGCCGCGCATCCTGGCCGGTCCGCAGCATGGCGTCGACGTCGGCGTGGTCGACATCGGCGGCGGTCAGGTGATGGCCACGACCTGCGACCCGGTCTTCATCGTCCCTGACTATGGGTTCCGGCGCGCCGCCTGGTTTGCCCTGCACATCCTGGCCTCGGACGCCGCCACATCGGGCCTGCGCCCGACGTATCTGTGTATCGACCTCAACCTGCCGCTCTCCATTGAGCGCACGCAACTCGACGAGTTGTGGACCACGCTGCACGAGGAGTGCGCCCGGCTCGGCATCAGTATCATCAGCGGCCATACGGGACGCTACGCGGGCTGCGCCTACCCGATGGTCGGCGGCGCCACGATCATAAGCATCGGCCCTAAAGACCGCTACGTGACGCCGGCGATGGCGCGGGTGGGCGACGTCGTAATCGTCACCAAGGGCGCGGCGATCGAGGCGGCCGGTCTGATGGCGGTCACGTTCCCCGATCGTCTCGCCGCGGCGTACGGCGCCGACTTCGCGCGCGCGGCGCAGGACCTCTTCTACCAGATGAGCGTGGTCGACGACGCGCTCACGGCCGCCGCGGTGGGCGTGCGCGACGATGGCGTCACGGCGATGCACGACGCGACCGAGTGCGGGGTGTGGGGCGGTCTCTACGAGATCGCGCAGGCCGCGGGCGTCGGGCTGCGCATCGAGCACGAGCGCATCATCGTGCGCGAGGACGTGCGGCGCATCTGCGCGTTGTTCGATCTGGACCCCTACGCGGCGATCAGCGAAGGCACGCTGGTGCTCACCTGCCGCCCGCACGCGGCCGACGCCGTACTCATGGCGCTCGCAGGGCGGGGTATCGCGGCGAGCGTCGTCGGCGCGGTGACCCCGGCGGCGGAGGGTGTGCGGGTCGTGGTCGGGGGCGAGGAGCGGCCGCTGGAGCACCCGCGGGTCGATCCCTTCTGGGCCGCCTTTGGCGCGGCTTTGGCCATTCAGAACGGGGGTGTATGATGCCCCGTCCGCGACAGGGACTCCTCGGTGTGGTCCTCGCGCTCGCGCTTCTGCTGGTGCCTGTGATCCGGCCCGCCTTCGGCGCGGCGCCCCGGAGGTCCGCCCTCCATCCGCTCACCCTCTGGCTTGATTGGTACCCTAACTCCGACCACGCGGGCATCTACGTCGCATTGGCCAAGGGCTATTACGCGCGCGCGGGGCTAGCGGTGCAACCGCGCGTGCCCGCCGGCGCTGCCGACGCGCTCACGCTGGTAGCGCACGGGACAGGCGACATCGCTGTGTCGTACGAGCCGGGCGTCCTGCTCGCCCGCGCACAGGGCGTGCCGGTCGTGGCCACGGGAGCGATCGTGCAGGGCCCGCTCAACTGCGTCATGACGCTCGCTGACTCCGGGATCACGCGGCCGCGTCAGTTGCAGGGACGCCTGGTCGGCATCGCCGGCTTGCCCAGCGATCAGACGACGCTCGCGGCGGTTGTACGGCATGATGGCGGGGACCCGCAGCAGGTCAAGACTGTCGTCGTCAACTACGGGCTCCTGCCGGAGTTCCTGCACCGGCGCGTGGACGCGGTCGAGGGCGTGTTCCGGACGTGGGAGGCGCTGCAAGCGGCGCAGCTGGGCTACCGGGTGCGCGTGCTGCCCGTCGAGCGCTACGGGGTCCCCGCGTACGACGAGCTTGTCTTCGCCACGGGGACGCGCCGGGTGCGCGACGAGGCTGACACGCTCCGCCGCTTCCAGCGGGCGACCTATCAGGGGTACGCGTACGCGGCGACGCACCCGGACGAGGCGGCAAGCATCCTGCTGCATGTGCCGGGCGTGCTCTCGGGCAGCCAGCCCCTCATCGCGCGGAGTATCCGGCTGTTGGCGCCGCTCTTCCGCGATGCGCGCGGGCGCTACGGCACGCTTTCGGTCGCGGGTTGGCAAGCGTACGCCGACTGGATGACGCGCACCCATCTGATGGACACGCACGTCGACGCGCGCGCGGCGCTCACGTCAGTGCTCCTGCCATGAGGGAGCTGCATGAAGAGCCAGCCGTTGCGGCACGGACCCCCGCCCAGGACGCACATCCGCCAGCTGTCGGCAACGATATCCGGGATCGGCTGCGGCTGCATGTCTTGACGGATCGCGCGCTGTCCCACGGACGGACCGACGTGGAGGTGGCCACGGCGGCGCTTACCGGCGGCGCGACCGTTGTCCAGCTGCGCGGCAAGGACCGCACGGGCGCCGACCTGGTCCGCGTCGGGCAGCGGTTGCGGGAACTCACGCGGATACACGGTGGCCTGCTGATCGTGAACGACCGCGTGGACGTGGCCCTCGCCGTCGGCGCCGACGTGCGCGCACGTCGGCCAGGACGACCGCGCGGCGGCTATTGGGACCGGATCGCCTCCTGGGCGTTTCGGCGCGGACGGTGGGCGAGGCGGTGTGCGCCGCGCGCGACGGCGCCGACTACATTGGCTTCGGGCCGGTCTTCCCCACGCTGACGAAGGGGGATGCCGGCCGCCCGAGTGGGCTGGAGGAATTGCGCCGCGTCTGCGCCGCCGTCGCGATCCCGGTCGTCGCCATCGGCGGGATCGCGGCGGGCAATGCGGGCGCTGTCATCGCGGCCGGGGCGGCCGGGGTCGCCGTCATCGCGGCCGTGGTGAGAGTTCCGGATAGCGCGGCGGCCACGCGCGTCCTGCTGCGGGCCATCACCGTGCTACAACGGGCGGACGACGCCTGGCCGCGGCCACATCTGACCACCCCTGCCGGTGCGCGCGGGGTGACCCGGGAGTGAGATGCACGGACGGAGGTGAAAACAGGGGACAGGGGGGCACAGGAACCCGTCCGCGGACGGCGCTCACCATCGCCGGGTCGGACTCGGGCGGAGGCGCGGGGATCCAGGCCGACCTCAAGACGTTCGCCGCGCTGGGCGTCTACGGCACGAGCGCGCTCACGGCCGTCACGGCGCAGAACACACGGGGGGTGCGCGCCATCGCGGAGCTAGCGCCGGCGCTGGTCGCCGCACAGATCGACGCCGTGGTGGAGGACATCGGGGTGGACGCGGTCAAAACGGGGATGTTGGCGAACGCCGCCATCATCGCGACCGTCGTCGCGCGGGTCCAGACGCATGGCCTGACGCCGCTCGTCGTCGATCCGGTCATGGTGGCGACGAGCGGCGATCGGCTGCTCCGCGACGATGCCCTCCAGGCGCTGCGCACGACGCTGCTGCCGCTCGCCCTTATCGTGACGCCCAACCTGCCGGAGGCGGCGGCACTCGCGAGCATAGCCGTCGATCGTCGTGCGGACCTGGAGGACGCGGCGCGGCGTATCAGCGCCCTGGGCGCGCGCTACGTCTTGATCACAGGAGGCCATGCCCCCGGCGATCCGACGGACCTCCTGTTCGATGGACAGGGATTCGTCGAGTTCCGGGGGGAGCGCATCCGGACCACCAGCACCCACGGGACCGGGTGTACCCTGTCCGCGGCCATCGCGGCCTACCTGGCGCGGGGCGAGACGGTCGTGGACGCGGTCGGCCACGCCAAGGCCTATGTGACGGCAGCGCTGCGGGCGGTCTACCCGGTCGGCCACGGCCACGGCCCGCTGCACCACCTGTTCGCGCTACCGCCGCCGCCGTAGCCCGCGGCGCGGATCGCGCGCACGACGGCCGTCGGAGGCGGTCAGCCGCCAGCGGACGTCGACAGGGTGAGATCGGTGAAGACGAAGCCGTCGCGCAGGACGGTCTCACCCGCTCGCAGCGGCAGGGGATGGGTGAACATAGGTCCGTCGTACGCGCAGGTGTGAAATTCGCCGCGTTCACCGCAGGGATCGACCGTTGCGGGGAGAGTGGCAAGGAAGGCGGCGTCAAAGTCACGCCCCGCGAAGGCCGGGGACAGCTGGCGCGGATCGAGGCACGTCACGCGGGCACGCACGCCCGCACGGATCATATCGTGGGCCACCGTCGACGTGGGGATGCCCCAGAGGGGAAAGAGCGGCCGCATACCCGTGAGCGCCAGTCGTTCCTCACGGTAGCGGCGGATGTCATCCAGGAAGAGGTCTCCGAACGCGATGAACCGGATACCGTCCCGCGCGGCCCGCTCCAGGGCCGCGCCCATCGCCGCCTCGTAGACGACATTGGCGCACCGCTCGGGGATCGGGACCGGCCACAGCGGCAACCCGGCGGCCCGCGCCTGGGCGTCGAGCACCTCCGCGCGGACGCCGTGCATGGCCGCGCGCCGATCGGTCTCGTTGATCGTGGTGAGCAAGCCCACGACCTCCACCTGCCGGCGCTGCCGCAACATGTGCAGCGCCCAGGCGCTGTCCTTCCCGCTGCTCCACGCGAGCAAGGCCGTCGAACGGTTGTTCGCTTTCGCGTGTCTCTCCATCGGTCACCCCCTACTCCGTGTCACGGGTGGATGCGCCTAGAGTGATCGGGATGCTGACGGATGCACTCACATGCGAGCGCTACTGACAGCGATCACCTCACACGCCGTCGATCCATAATTGTTGCGGAATCGCATGCTTTCGGCCTGTGTCTATCCGTCACCGAAACAACCGGACGATGCCTCTATCCTCTGGCACGGTATGCTAGTCGTCCTCTCTAGAGTGTAACGATCGAGGATCTTCATCGGACGAGCAGTGCCGACCGCCGACCGCTACGGTCCCTGATGACGCGGCTACCCGCGGCGCGGCGTCACGTCCCGCGCGCGCCGGGGTTGTCCGGGGCAGCCTCCCACAGGTCCAGGAACTCCCGCGCGCCGGTCGAGTTGTGCAGGGAGGCAAACTGGGCGACCTGTCGCCCCACCGCCATCAGGCGCTGCCGCAGGCGCTCGTCGGTCAGGCGTCCCTCGGCGTCGACATAGCGCCGGATCTCGGCGACGGCCGCCTGCTCGGGCACGACCCAGGCGTGGAGCGCGCGTCCGACCGTGCGCAGCGCGTCGATGGCGTGCAGCGCGCCCATCTGCCCCCCTGAGACACCGACCAGGCCAACCATTTTGCCCTCGAATTCCTCGAACCCCAGCCAGTCCAGCGCCGTTTTAAGAGCGCCGGAGTAGCTGCCGTGGTACTCCGGCGTGCCCAAGATAATACCCTGGACCGCTCGCAGGTCGTGACGCAGCCGCAGCACCCCCGCGGGCGCGTCCGCATCGGGATGGACGCCGTCGCAGAGCGGCAGGTCGTACACCGCTAGGTCCAGCATAATGGTCCGCACGCCCGACTCGGCGGCCCCCTCCAACGCGGCGCGCACGACCAGGTGCGTGCTGCCGCCGGGACGGATGCTGCCCGGCAGGCCGGCAATCGTGATAGCCGAGCGCGCATCCTCGACGTCGGCTTGCGCGTGCGCGTGCGCAATGGGCATTATGGGTTCTCCTCTCTTTTCATGACGCGCCGCGCGTCGCAGACCGGAGCGACCGTAGCAAGGTCGCCATTTCGATGGCGCTGACCGCGTACTCATAGCCCTTGTTACCGGCTTTGGTCCCGGCGCGCTCCAACGCCTGCTCAATGTTCTCCGTTGTCAGGACGCCGAAGATGACCGGGACCCCGGTCTCCGCGCCCGCGGCGGCGATGCCGGCCACGGCCTGGGCGGCCACGTGGTCGTAGTGCGAGGTGGCGCCGCGGATCACGGCGCCCAGGCAGAGCACCGCGTCGTAGCGCCCGCTCGCCGCGACCGTCCGCGCGACGAGCGGGATCTCGAACGCGCCGGGCGCCCACACCACGTCTACGTCGTCCACGGCCACACCGTGCCGGCGCAGTCCGTCGCGCGCCCCCTCCAGCAGGTTGCGGGTAATCAGGTCATTGAAGCGCGCGATCACGATGCAGATCCGCACCCCCGTTCCGATGAGGCTCCCCTCGAACGTCTGGCCCATGCTCTCCCCCCTCCCTATCCGACCAAGCCATCAGGCGACAGGACGTGTCCCATGCGGCGCGCCTTCGTCGTCAAGTAGCGCACGTTCTGCGGCGAGACCCCAACCAGGAGCGGCTCCCGCGCGACCACGCGGACGCTGTGCGCCTCCAGGCCCTCCACCTTCGCGGGGTTGTTGGTCAAAAGACGCACCGCCTCGATCCCCAGATTACGCAGGATGGCCGCGCCGACGCCGTAGTCGCGCGCGTCGGCGGGCAGCCCCAGGGCGAGGTTCGCGTCCAGCGTGTCCAGTCCCTCGTCTTGCAGCGCGTACGCTCGGATCTTGTTGGCGAGCCCGATACCCCGCCCCTCCTGGCGCAGGTACACCACGACGCCGCCCGCGTCCGCGATCGCGTCCAGCGACGCATCGAGTTGCGGCCCGCAGTCGCAGCGCCGCGAGCCGAGGGCGTCCCCGGTGAGGCACTCCGAGTGCAGCCGGACGAGCCGCGCCCGCCCCATCTCTCCTGGGAGCCCCGCGACGAGCGCCAGATGGTCCGCGCCGGTGGCCAGCTCGCGGTAGACGACGGCCTGGAAGACGCCGTGGTCCGTCGGCAAGGTCGTCTCGGCCACGCGGCGAACGGCGCCGTTGCCCTCCTCCAGGTAGGCGACGAGTTCGGCGATGTCCAGCAGCGGCAGGGCATGCCGCGCGGCGAACGCTTCCAGCGGCTCTCCCCGCAGCGGCGCGCCATCCTCTCCCAGGACCTCGCAAATGACCCCTGCCGGCTCCAGGCCCGCCAGACGTGCGAGCTCGACCGCCGCCTCGGTGTGCCCTCTCCGGGCGCGGACGCCGCCCGGATGCGCCTGCAACGGCAGGAGGTGGCCCGGCCGCTGCAGGCCTTCCGCGCCCATCTCTGGATCGGCGAGAGCGCGCGCGGTAGCGGCCCGCTCCGTGGCCGAGATGCCGGTCGTACTGCCGACAACGTCGACGGGGGTCAGGAAGGCCGTGCCGGTGGGCGTCGTGTTGGTCGCGGCGACGTGGACAAGGCCAAGCGCCTCCGCTCGGTCGGTGGTGATGGGGGCGCAGATCAAGCCGCCGCCCAGGCGCGCCATGATGGCCAGCGCGCCGGGCGTGGCCAGCACGGCCGCAAGCACGAGGTCCCCCTCGTTCTCGCGCCCGGCGTCATCGCGCACCACGGCCATCCGGCCCTCCCGCAGCGCACGCACCGCCGCCTCGACCCGCGCGAAGCGATCGGTGGTCGCCGCGCCACGGTTGGGCGCGCTCATGAGGCCCTCCCCGCGACGAGAGAGGCGTCGCCGGCGGAGTCGTTGAGAAGCTTCTCCACATACTTGCCCAGCACGTCGACCTCCACGTTGACCCGCGTGCCCGCGCGCGCGGCGCCGAGGTCGACATGGCGGCGCGTGTGGTCGATGATTTGGATCGAGAATGTGTCGCCCGCGACGGCCGCGACGGTCAGGCTGACGCCGTTGAGGGCGACGTAGCCCTTGTGGACGATGTACCGCGCGAGGTCCGGCGGCGCCCCCAGAGTCATCCAGAGGGCGTCCTGTTCCTCTCGCACGTCGACGACCGTCGCCACCCCATCGACGTGTCCCTGGACGACGTGGCCGCCGAAGCGGCCGTCGACCGGCAGCGAGCGCTCCAGGTTCACGCGGTCGCCCGCGCGCAGGTTGCCCAGCGCGGTGCGGCGCAGCGTCTCCGGCGCGAGCCCGACGATGAACCCATCGTCGTCGAGCCCCGTGACGGTCAGGCACACCCCGCTGACCGCGATGCTGTCGCCGATCCCGGCGTCCATGCGCGTCACGGTAGACCCGATCGCGAGGTCGATCCCGTCGCGCTCCGCCACCGGCCCGATCGCGCGGACCACGCCCATTTCCTCAACAATTCCCGTGAACATTCCAGACCTCCCCGCCGAACGCCACCGGAGCCCGTGGCGCGTCAGGCGCAACAAAAAAGCACCCTGGATAATCTCCAGAGTGCGCTGTTTGTGGGAGAAGCGGTACGACACAGAGACCGACGCGCGACGTATGACGCGCACGACGCGACACAGTCCACGGCGGATGCCGTTGCCACCTTCTTCCATCCGGACTGTACCGTCGGCCCTGGCATCGCACCAGATCTGCTGACATGCCCCAGGCTCATGCGCGGGACACCGCTCGCGGGCTGGCCCCTCGTCGAGGGACTTACCGCCGGTCGGGAATCTCACCCTGCCCTGAAGGCTCCATCCACAGGATACCAGGGTCCGTCATGGCGTGTCGCCCGGTCACGTTCTCGGGTAGCAGGTGAGGAGCGCATCGGCGCCCACCCGCTCGACACTCTCCAGGCGCAACCGGCGGGCGTCGTGGAGCAGGGCCGGCCCCACGCCGCCGATGGGGCCCGGCGCGTCCACGCCGCCAATGACGAGGGGCGCGGCAAAGACGAGATATTTGTCGATCAGGCCGACCTCGGCGAAAGCGGCGAGCGTCCGCGCTCCCCCCTCGACCAGGACGGATGTTAGGTGACGGGCGCCCAGAAGCGCGAGCACGGACGCGAGGTCGACACCGCCGGCCCTGCCCCGCGGGAGCACAGCCACCTCGACGCCGTCACGCGCGAGGCTGGTCCGCCAGGCGGGAGAGGACGCGGTGGTGGTCACGATGAGCGTCTGTCCCGGCAGATGACCCGCGACCACGCGCGCCGTCACCGGCACGCGGCCGCGCCCATCGAGCACGACCCGGAGCGGGTGGTGTCCCGCGCGTCCGTCCAGCCGCGTCGTCAGAGCGGGATCGTCGGCGAGAACGGTGGCGCTCCCGACCAGGATGACCGCGACGGTGTCGCGCAGCGCGTGGACGCGGCGGCGCGCCTCCTCGCCTGTGATCCAACGGCTCTCGCCCGTGCGCGTCGCGATCTTGCCGTCCAGGCTCATCGCCCACTTGGCGATGACAAAGGGCCGCCCCACGGCAGCCCAGTGAAAGAAGGCCTCGTTGAGCCGGCGGGCGTCCGCGTTCCAGCGTCCCGTTCCGGGAGTGACGCGCACGCCCGCTGCCCGCAAGGTATCCGCGCCGCCACTCGCCGCTGGATGCGGGTCAGGGGTCGCATAGTGGACCGCGGCCACGCCCGCCGCGAGGAGGGCGTCGGCGCAGGGGGGTGTCCGCCCGTAATGGTTGCAGGGTTCGAGCGTCACATAGAGGGTAGCGCCACGCGCCTGTGTCCCTGCCGCGCGTAGCGCCACGATCTCGGCGTGCGGTCCGCCAGGCGGCTGCGTCGCGCCCTCGCCGACCACGACGCCGTCACGGACCAGCACCGCGCCGACCGCGGGGTTCGGGCTGGTCCGTCCAAGCGCGCCGCGCGCCAGGTCCAGCGCGCGGTCCTCCCAGATCCGGTGTTTCACGTCCATCTCTTGGTAGCGTACCCGCTCACCCACCTATTGTGGTCGTCATCCCCGTGCTCTCTACCGGACACAGTACCGGGGGCGCCGGGACAGAGTGCCGGACGCGACCATCGTCCGTTCCCCTTCTATTCGTCGCAGCACGAGAGCGTGCGGGGGTCCTTATAGCGCGAGATGGCGACGATCTTGAGCGCCTCCGCCATCGTCGGGTAGACGTGCAGTAGGTCGATGAAGTCGTCGATCGTGGCGTGGAAGCGCAGCCCCATCGCTGTCTCGTGGATCACCTCGGCGGCGTTCACTCCGAGCATCGACACGCCCAGCACCTCGCCCGCGTTCGCGTCGGCCACCATCTTGATGACCCCGTGCGTGTCGCGGATCACCCCCGCGCGCGGGACCAGATCGAGCGGCACGGTGTTGCGCCAGCAGGCGTAGCCAACCGCGGTGGCCTCCGCGTCGGTCAGGCCGACGACGCCCACCTGCGGGTCGGTGAAGACGGCGCGCGGGATGACCCGGTGATCGACGCGGCGCGGGGCCTACCCGGACAGGGCGTTGTGCGCGGCGATGCCACCGTCGCGCGCCCCGACCGGCGTGGCCATCTGGCTGTCTTGCTCCGTGCCGGTCACGTCGCCGGCGGCCCAGATGTGCGGGACACTCGTGCGCAGGTGCGCGTCCACGGCCACGGCACCCCTGTATTCGGTACTGAGAAACGGGCTCATGCACACATTTGATGGTGCTTTACCCCCCGTCCAGCATCCGCTCACGCAGCAAGTCGATACCAGCGCGACCGAACATTTGGCGCTTGAGCGTCTTGAGCTTGTTCACAAACCCCTCGGTCTGCCCCTGGCTCCAGTCGAGCGTCAGCCCCGCGTCCACCGCCGGGCGGTCGCGCCATATCCCCACGGCGAACCCGCCCATCTCGGGCAGGTCGCTTTGCTCCGCATCATCGAGCCACCCGTCGAGCGCCGCCGCGTCACGGGCGCGGACGAGCGCGAAGAAGGCCTGGGCGAGGCGGCACGCCATCGCGGTGCGCTCCATCGAGCGGCCGGACAAGCGCCTAACCTACCCGCTGTGCATCGCGGGCGGGCGGGCCGGGCCGCCGGAGGACTGCGGCGGGGTGTGGGGATACCGCGACCTGCTGGCGACGCTGGAGAAGGGGCGCGGCGAGGCGTACGACGACCTGCTGACGTGGCTGGGCGGCGATTTCGACCCGGACGGCTTTGAGGGCAACACGGTCAACAGGCGCCTGCGTGCGCCGCGTTGATCGTTGTGATGGGCAACCGGGGGCTGGCGCTGACGACACGGCGCGGGGGCCGTAGGGGACGCGGGGCCTCCGCGCCGGCGCTGCTAGCGGAACACCTCGGGGGTTGTCTGGGCGATCTGGTGGACGCGCGCGATGGCCGCGCTCAGGCACCGCGCGAGGTCGGGCGGCCCCCAGCCCTCGGTGACGAGCGTGCGCGTCACGGTGAGGTGGACCAGCAGACTGGTTAGGTCGGTGGGCGTGACCTCGATCACGCGCTGGGCCTTGGCGAGTTGTCCTGTCGCGCGCGGGGCCTGCGCGGGGGCGACACGTCCGGCGGCCACGGCCTGATCGGCGGCGGCAGTGAGCGCGTCCAGGGCGGCGCGCAGGGTGGCGCGATCATAGGCGCGCGCGAACGCATCCAGGGCGGTGAGGACCTCCGTGCTCATGCGCCTCTCCTCTGATGGGCCGGCGCGACGCCGCACCGCTGTCTACGAGTACGCCTTAGGTATAGCACACACATTCTATCGACAGCGTGGGCGGCGCGGGGCGCGCGATGGTCGACGTACGCGTCATGATAGGGAGGGAGAGGGATAACGTCATGCGTGCCGCCGTGACAGTGCCACGCGCGCGGTCGCCGCAACGCTCCCCCCGCGACGACCATGAGCCGCCCTTTCTCCCGCGCCCGGCGCGGTCCTGTGTCGGCCGCGCCACACACGGCGCGCGGCGCGCGGAGAAACACGCCGGCCAACGCGTGCGCTCTCCGGGCATGCCCGCCCGCGTATCCGGCCACTGTGCGCGATGACCCACGTCTTTCGCGGCGCGTCTGGGACACTAGAGACTAGGGGGCTGAGGCGGCGCCGGCGTCATCGGTGTCGCCGGGATGGTCGGCGCGCCGTGCAAGGACGAACGGGGAAGAGGGGACGGACACGCGTGAAGGTGGAGTACATCCCATTGGGCGGCGCGGGCGAGGTCGGGGGCTCGTGCGGCCTCGTGCGCATCGGAGACTGGCGCGTGCTCATCGACGCGGGGATGCGCCCGTCCGCGCGCCCCGGGCAGGACCGACGGCCTGCCCTCGACCGGCTGACCGCCGAGCCGCCGGACGCCATCCTGGTGACGCACGCGCACATCGACCACACCGGCGCCCTGCCGCTCGCCTCCGAGATGGTCCCGACGGCGCCGATCTACTGCACGGAGACGACCCTGCTGCTGACGCGCCTGCTGCTCGCCGACAGCGTGCGCGTCATGGAGGCCGAGCACCTCGCACAGGAAGGGGAAACGCCCCTGTACACGGCCGAGGTGGTCGAGCGCACCCTGGGGCGGGTGCGGCCGGTCGAGTGGGCGCAGCCGGTCACGCCGCTCCCTGACCCCGCCATCGTCGTGCGCTTCCTGCACGCCGGCCACATCGCCGGGGCGGCTATGCTGCTCATCGACACGCCGGCCGGCCGCGTCCTGCATCTGGGCGACTACTCGGTGACGGCCCAGCGCACTCTCCACGGCGTAGACGTGCCGGGCCTGCCCCAGGCCGACGCCGTGATCACCGAGGGGACGTATGGCGACGCGCTCCACGCCAACCGCAAGGAGCAGGAGCGCGCGCTGGTGGCGACGGTCGCGCGCGTGGTCGGGCGCGGGGGACGGGCGCTGCTGCCGGCGTTCGCGGTGGGCCGGGCGCAGGAGGTGGCGCTGATCCTGCGCGCGGCGCGCTCCACGGGGGAGCTGCCACCGGTGCCGATCCACCTCGACGGCATGGTGCGTAGCATGTGCGACCTGTACCAGGCGCAGGTCCACGACCTCAACCCGCGTCTGCAAAACTATGTCAGGAACGCGCGCCGCCCGCTCTTCGCTGACCCCTCGCTCGCGGTGTACGCCGTCACGGCGGGCCGGCGGCGCGGCCTGCTCGACAACCCCGAGGCGGCCATCGTCATCAGCTCGTCGGGCATGATGACCGGCGGCCCCGCCCCGCTCTACGCGCGCGCGTTCGCGGCGGACGAGAAGAACGCTATCGTCTTCAGCGGCTATCAGGACGATGAGAGTCCGGGGGCGGCCCTGCTGCGAGCGCGGCAGGGCACGACCGTCGCGCTGGGCAAAGAGGAGCTGACCCTGAGTTGCGCGGTGGAGCGGTATAGCCTGTCGGCCCACGCGGACGCCGGCCAGATCGAGGTGGCGGTCACGCGTGCGCGGCCACGGACGACGGTGCTCGTGCATGGGGAGCCGGACACGCTGCGTGCCCTGGCCCGACGTGTCGCCCGCCACCGTCCCCACGTCGCGGTGAACGGGGAGGTGGTCACGCTGATCGACGCGCCGGCCCGGGCCGCGTCGGCGGTGACCTCAGGGCGACCGGCGACCGCCGCGCCGTCAGGAGGGGGGGCGCGCCCCCCGTCCCCCGCGGGCGGGACACCGGAAGACCCGCACGGGGCGGACGATGCCGTGTCCCCCGCCGACCTCGCCGCTGTCCACCGCGCGGCGTTGGCGACGGGTGGCCCGCATCGCCCCTGGACGACGGTCGAGTTGGCGCGCCTGGCGACCGGGGCGCGGTACACCCCGGCCACGCGGGTCCACGTCCAGAGGCTGCTCGACGCCGACGTGGCCTACTTCGCGCGCCAGCGCCTAGGGGCGCAGGATGTGTACCTCCCCCGTGCGCCCGAGGACGTGGCGCGGCGCCAGGCCACGCACGTCGCCCTGACGCCGGGCGACCTGGTGATCGCGCGTATGAACGCTGGCCAGGGCGAGGCGCGCCTCGGCGTCATCACCAGCGTCGTGGAGCAGGGGGCGGTGGAGGCGACGATCGTGGGGTGGAAAGGGGAGCGGTTCCCGCTGGCGGTGATCCAACTCCCGACGGCGGTGCGCCGGCCGGCCTACGTCGCGCTCCCGCGCGATGAGCGGCGGTCCGCGCTGGCCGCCGACCAGGACCGGATCGACGCCGCCCTGCGCTCCGGAGACATCGCGCACGATCTGATGGCCCTGTGGGCCGACGCCGGCGGGGGCCGGACGACGGCGGACCTCCTGGGGACGCAGGACACGGACGACGGGCGCATCGCGCTGGCGCGCGATCTCGTCATGCGTGGCGGCGTCTTCTTCGTCCGCCACGGTGATGTCTGGGAGCCGAAAGCGGAGGCGGACCTCGCGGCCCCGGAGGCGGTCGTGCGCCACCTGGCGCTCCTCGCGCGGGGGGCCGGGGCTACGGTCGCGTATCGGGACGGCCGCGGCGGCGTCCTGTCCGGCCGCGGCCGCTGGGCGCAGGTCGAGGTCGCGCTTGACGACGGGACGCGGGTGTGGTGGCAGGATAAGGACGTGCGGATCGTCGACGCGGTGTCCACGCCTGAGCGCGCCGCCGGGGAGGGGTCCGACGCTGCGGATGCTGCCGCGGACGCCACGATCGCTGGCGGCGATGACGACGAGCGGGCGGGGTAAGGCCGGGTTTCCCCGCGCGCCCGCGCGCCTGTGTGGGGCGCGTCCCCTTGACGCCGGACGTGAGGGGCGAGGCTGCTCACACAATGCCGGCTCAGGGAGCCGGGAGAAAAGGAAAGGAGCGGCTCCCCAATACTGGCCTGTCGGTGTCTACCAAGGGTGTCTTCTCGTCCTCTTTACTGCACATACAAATTCAATTCCGCTTCCCTCATTCCTTGCATAGGGCAGGCCAGCGGGGGTACAACGATGAACGAGGACAACTGGGATCGGGTGCTCGGCGACATCTTCGCGGCGATGGACCGGGACGCCGCGGCGGAAGGACAGCTCATCGCCATCGCGCCCCGGCTGTCCGACGAGCAGATCTTGCGGGCG
>JAABUZ0100004348.1_pt1 | contig 19658 bp, 23 predicted proteins | sample 5562091 | NCBI WGS metagenome assembly JAABUZ01 (sample SAMN12813069, study PRJNA571459) | rock metagenome | isolation source: Antarctica rocks | place: Antarctica: Victoria Land, Linnaeus Terrace sud | collected 2015-12-21 | reverse complement strand
GGGGATGGAGGCACATGGGGAGGCTCCTTCGGGTGACGAAAGACGACCGCGATGTACGGCCAGTCACCCATTGTCCTCCCCGACCGATTCTCTCCTCTACCACTCCCCGAATTCGCCAGCGGTATCACTTTCGATGAAAACGAGCTTCTCACTACAACCACTGGCCACCGTGGCGGGGGAATATCCCAGGTCTTGGGGCCAAGAGGCCGAAATCATCAACTTTGCAGGAGACCCTCTGTCATGTGAGCAAGTCCAGGCATGCGAGTCGGAAACTCGGTGTGTAATCACGGTGCCGACCGGCCAAACCTATTCGTCTCGCAGGAGTTCAGTTGGTTTCAGGCGCTGAAGCATTGCGCTGGCAGCGACTGCTGCAGCGACCGTTGCTAGGATCGCGAGACCAGCCAGCAACGCGATGTCGTGTACCGCAAGCGTGAAGACCGGGAAGAGAAGGAAGAGCGGCTGAAGGACGTGGACCAGCAGCGATGCCATGCAGGTCCCGATTACCACTCCCGATTACCACTCCCGCCACCAGTCCGCATGCCGCAACGCAAACGGACTCACTGACGACCAGGGTTCGGATCTCACGCGTCGACATGCCCTGGGCGTACAGCGTCACATACTCACGGCGACGCTGTAATAGGAGACCAAAGACGAAGATCCCAATTCCTGCTGCAGCCATCAATAGCGTGTAGAAGGAGTCGAGCTTGAGCAAACCACGGATGTTGAGAGCTGTCAAACTTGACTGATCTTTGTCGATTGTGGTTTCGGTGGTGTCGATGTTAAACTGATCGCTCTTGGCCGGACCAGAGTCAATCGACGTCAGCGCTCGCATGAGTTCAGCGTGGCTGCCTTCGGCAGTTCGCAGCAGGAAGAAGTCGCTGGAATTCAAGCCGGTTGCTTTCTCATAGAAGCCGAGATTGACGACAAGGTTGGCACCCTGGGTCATTCCCGGAAGACGATCGAAGAAGTCCAGAACACGCAGAGTCACCGTCACTTGCCGCTTCGTGCCACGGGCGAACAGGACCTGAACGTGATCACCTCTCTGGAGCTTAAAGTGCTCGGCCGTGCCAGATTCAATCAGTGCCCCCCGCTGATTAGACTGGAGATCTCTAAGGGCACGCGCGGCCGATCCGCCTGAAAAAAATGAGTCCGACAGCGTCGCCACCTGCCTGAACGTCGCCGGATCGATCGCCGCGAGACTAGTTTGATCTTCAGTAAACGCACTGATCATGATCGAATTGCCGCGCTTGAAGACCACTGGAGTTACCGCGGTCACTCCTGCTACTCGGAACTGGTTTGCCAGGCCCGGTGGGTGGCTGCGCTTGCTCAGGATGCTGGGCGTTACCCGGATTTCTGAGCCCACGAAGAAGCGGGAGTCTGCAGTCTTGGCTGCATCGTAGGTGGCTGCGAAGAGTGCCAGGCTCGTCCCGAGAGCCACGACCATACCAAGGGCAACGACGCCACCGGCAAGCGACCACGATCTCCTCCGCAGCGTTCTCGTCAGAATGCCGCGGAGCAAAGGGCCGAACGCTGGTGGTGCAGTGATGGGGATGCGAGATCCGATCGTCTGAAACACGCGAACGGACAACAGTAGCCCGCCCACCCATGCAGCCAGCGGTGCAAGCAGCAGGTGCGATGGCAGCGACACGGCCTGGCCGTTATAGACCGAGCCTGGAGGCGCATCGAACGCCCCGGCTCGAAACGCCACCACCTCGGCCACAACCGTAGCCGCCACGAGAACAAAGTCTATCCGCAACCGCTGCCAGGCCGGAAGGGGGGATACGACCATCTCTCCGCGCTCCTGGCCGATCTCGCGGCTCAGTGAGCGATGTGCCGGGACGTAGAGGGCTATGCCCGTCACCACGACACCGACACCCGCTGCGATAAGAGCAGAGTTTGCGATCTCGGTCAGTGCCGACTCAAAAACCGTACTGCCTCCAAGTACCACCAATACCGACAGAAGCCCGAGTGCGCACCCTAAAGCGGAGCCGATTCCAGCAATAGCAAGTGTCCGGTAGAAGAGCATGCGAAGCAGATGGCCACGATTGGCGCCGCGAATACGCAGGTTGGCCCGCTCGCGGCGTTGAGCGCTTGCGAGAATGCTGCCGGCGTACGCTGCCAGGAATGCCGCCAGGAGGGCGCCCGGCAGGCCGAGAAAGAGAAACATCCGCTTGGCCACCGCAGCGTCGTCTCTGGCTACGCGTAAGGTATTCGAGACGTTGTCGATGAGGTAGTCCTGGTTTGACGTGATGCGGTTGATCGACCGCGCAATGGCTTGGGTCTGAACGAGGGCTGAGGCCGGGTCGGACTGCAAACGGGAGCGCTGCACGAGGAGGTCCAATTCGAGAAGCGGGAGACTCTTGATGGTTGCGTTCCGTCCGCGGGCGGCACGGTAGGCCGGGATGACAATCCGCCTGAACACACCCGGATCAAGGACAACCGAGTTGGGTACGTACACAAAGTCTTCAAAACTGGTCGATAGACGGCTGTAGAACAGCGGATTGGCCCGCGACAGGTCGGTGATGCCACCGACTGGAAGTACCAGGGGAGTTGCTGTTCCAGGGAGCCGTAGTTGCACCTTGTCACCCAGCCTGGCCCCTATGGCGCGGGCAGACTCCACGCTCAAGAGCATAGCCCCCCTCCGCAACGTACCCTGGACGAGGCGGATCGAGGGATAGTGTTGCTGATAATTGCGGTCGAAGGCGAAGACGCGAACGGTATCGCCGACCGTCGCACTACCATTCCGAAGAGAATGCGGCGGCACGTCCACGAACGCGAGGGTATCGGCAGCCGCGATCCCTGGAACCCGCGAAGCTCTCGATGCCAGGTATTCCACGGTCGCATATGTTGCGGTGTTGGCTGGACGCGGAACCACTTGTTCGCGAGTAGAGATTGTCCCATGCAAGGGGATCGAACGAGGGGCACGAACGAATCGAAGTATGCGCGTTAGATAGGTCAGACGCACAGTCGCTCCCGGCGCGACGGTCCCGATATTGAGACCGGTTTGGGCAGGACCCTGCGCCAGCGGGCTACCTTGAGCCGGGTCGGGCATTGCCTTGCCGTTGAGGGTGGCTGTATGCGGGACGTAAGCCAGCGGCGCACGGGGCATGTCGCGGATGACGACCTCATTGGCCGGCACGGCACTGTCGTTCGTCACCGTGAGGACAACGCTGGAAGTCTGACCGGCCTGAAGCGGTCCCGAATGCGAAATCCTCTCGGTGAATCGCAATTGATCGCCAAGAGGAGAAGTAAGTACGCGCTGCATGTCGATGGCAAGCGGCGCGATCGCCCGCTTCGTCATCGAGGCCCCGGAGCCGTCGATGAAAAAGAGAACGCCAGAAAACAAACCAACACCGAGCATCACCCCGACGAGTGACGTGAGAGTCCGGCGCGGGTTGCGCAGCAGCTCGCGCCAGACGTAGTTAGCCAGCATGGCGCTGCTGTTCCACGAGGTGTCCGTCGCGCAGAGCCAGTTGCTTATTCAGCTGATTCGCAACCAGGCGGTCGTGGGTGACGACAATCAACGTGGCGCTAAGCTCTCGCTGTACCTGAAGGAGAAGGGTGAGCACCGCCGCTGAATTGTCGGCATCCAGTGCTCCGGTGGGCTCATCGGCGAGGATTACACTCGGCCGGTGAATCAACGCGCGGGCGACGGCAACTCGCTGGCGCTGTCCACCGGAAAGCTGATCGGGAAGCTTGTCTGCCTGATCCGCAACCCCCAACAGTTGCAGCACCTCGAGACAGCGTTCATAGCCGCCCCGATCGCCATGCAGTGCAAGTTGTACTGCTACGTTCTCGACGACGGTCAGAAACGGAAGCAAATTGTCAGCCTGGAAAATAAACCCGATGGACTGACGGCGTAGCTGCGTGCGCTCGGTCTCCGGCAGGCTCGAGATTTCCCAACCACCCAAGCGAATCTGGCCACCCGTCGGAATATCCAGGCCGCCGATCAAGCCGAGCAGGGTCGACTTGCCGCATCCGCTCGGCCCAGTGACGGCAAGACTATCGCCCGGATCGAGATCGAAGGTGATCCCGTCAAGAGCGGACACAGGCCCATCCGGCGTGGAGTAGCACATCGACACCGACTCGACTTCAACGCCAGTGATCTTGTTCACGCTGCAACCACCTTGCCGTCCGTCAACCATAGACGTCGCTTCGCCCGAGCGGCGAGTTCGAGGCTGTGGGTTACGAAAAGCACAGTGAGCCCCCGATAGTGCGATACGTCGAAAATGAGCCCAACTACCTGCTCCGCGGTGACGGAGTCCAGTTCGCCCGCCACCTCGTCGGCAAGCAGCAGATCCGGATCGTTAGCAAGTGCCATCGCGAGCGACACGCGCCGGACTTCTCCACCGGATAGTCGTCGGGGTAAGTGGTGCCGCCGCTGGTTCAGCCCCAGTTCGGAAAGGAGATCCTTGGCACGGGGCGCCGCTTCACGACCACCAGCCAGATTCACCGCCAGCTCCACATTCTCCGTCGCGGTCAGAAAGGGGATCAGGTTTCCACTCTGCAGCACGACACCGATACGGTCAGCTCGCAAGCGCGCACGACCTGCGTCGTCCAGCTTTCCGATATCCTCCTTGTCGAACACGATTCGCCCCGAGTCCGGACGCAGCAGACCTGCGATCAGAGAGAGCAGCGTGGACTTGCCGCTTCCGGAGGCGCCCACCAGGCTGGTTGTCTCACCCCGCAAAAGCTCGAGTCCAACTCCACGGAGGACCGGCCTCGGGGTCTCTCCTGTCCGATAGGACTTGGACACCTGATCCAGCTGGAGCAGTGGGGCCGAATTCTGCACACTGTAGTTCACGGTCCCTGCACCGTGGCCCTGGCTCGAGCGAATACCGAATGCTTGGTTATGCGAGCATGATTGTCCAGCCTGAGTGCCTCGGCGTTGAGCGCGACGAGTCCCTTCTGGCTGAGATGCGTGACATTCACGACGGACTCGTGATCTTTGTGTACACTCATCGAGCGAGGCAGGTTAAAAATGAGCCCGACACCGGGCGCGTAGTACTTGAACTCGTTGTCAAGTCTGGTTGCCTTTCCTTCGCGAATCACAAGCACATCCTTGAAACAACCGTAAGGCACGCACTTCGACACACCCCGCTTGACCACCTCCGCAGCATCCGCATCAGCAAACGGTGACCGCGCGATCGACCACGGTGTTGTCCGTGTAGTGGGATTAGATGGCATTAGTATCCCCGCCTGACCTCCGCCCACACCGGCAAGCCACGAGTCCTGGTTGGTCACGAAGCGGCCACCCTCGTATAGCTCGGTGTACGCACCGACGAACCAGACATTACCTTTCTTATCCTGAGCCAGGTAGTCGAGCGATTCCTGCGAAGTCTGTCCTGCGTCAATATCCTGGTCCAGCACCGCGACGGCCCGCACGTTATCAACTCGTCTCCAGACATTTGTGACTGTGGTTATTACCCGATGTGGGACGGGCCGGTCGCCGACGAGAGTGGTGCCATCTCGGACCCATTGCATTCCAGGGATCAGTGGCCACCACTTGTTCGGACGGGTAGGAGAGGTGGGAAAGTTATTTGGATTGAAACGGGTCAATGCAAATTTCTTTGTGACATGCGCCTGCGTTGCACCGCCGCAGCCCGCAACGAGCATGCAAAGAACCAGCCCAATGGCCGGTTCCGCACCCCGGAGTCTCCTCCAGAACGTCTTTACCAACTTCAAGAAATCGCACCCTCGTTCGAGATGGTCCGACTGCCTTTATAGTCGCAGCCCTGCCTCTACACCGTTCCTCAGAACACCGTGGTTGCCGCAGTGTTCTCTCTCAATGTAGCCATCGGACCTGTGAGGGACCTTGAAAAAACCTTGGAAATCTCTCAGGAAAGAGCGCGGTCCCCTGCATCCACGGCGGGCAGCGCAAGCGTGGCAGTAGTGCCAGTGCCCCTGGTACTGCCAATGGTCAGGGTCCCGCCGTGCGCTTGCACAATCGCCCGTGCTATGGACAGACCCAGGCCGGCGCCGCCCGATTCGCGGGATCGCCACTTTTCCGCACGGTAAAATGCTTCACCAAGGTGCGGTAGGTGCTCTGGAGAGACTCCGATCCCGGTGTCGCGCACCTCGAGGAGAGCGCGGGCTTCGGCAACCCGAGCGACCAATCGCACCTCGCCCCCCGGTGGGGTGTACTTAATTCCGTTGTCAACGAGAGACAAAGCAGCTTCCTCCAACAGGACGCGGTCTGCTACAACCAGGACCGGACCAGCACTCTCCGCGGACAATGCAATCCTGCTCGTTGCAGCGAACGCCTCAGCTCTTCGCACGATATTCGAGGCCAGTTTTGAAAGATCAAACACGTCATGATCGATGTCGAGCGCTGCCGAGTTCATCCCCGTAAGAGTGAGTAATTTGGCAGCAAGCGTTCCCATGTAAGTGACTTCGTCAACTATATCGTCAAGCAGCATGATCCCCTGCGGTGTCAGACGATTTCTCTCTTGCTCGAGCAGGTCGACGTCCGCCCGGATGAGGCTCAACGGAGTACGCAGCTCATGTGAAGCATCCGCAATAAATGCTTGTTGCCGGCGAATTGACTGGCGAACCGGTACGAGAGCGCGACCGGAGAGAAACAGGCCGCCGAGAGTGCCGCCAAGGAGCACAATGATGCCGAGGACCACCAGGAGCATTAAAAGGAGATGCAGGGCGTTCAGTTCTCCTTGAACGCGCACGCCCACTTCTACCACGCCAAGCAAGCTTTGGGACCCTCGACGATATGTCGCGAGTGCATGCCTGCGCATGACACCCACGTCACCTCCCAAGTCCACCATGTCCGTGGCTGACCCGCGGCGGATCGCCTGCCGGGCAAGGGATTGACTTAGCATGTGTGGCGTGTCGACGGCTTCTCTGCTGGACACGAGCAGGGTGAGTGCCGGCGAATAGCACGCCCAGTACAGGGTCTGGTTTCCGGTGTCCGAGCAAGGACGTCCCGGATTCGCTCTCCAGGAATCGCGAATCACTTCGGCGTTTGAGACAAGCTCGTCCTGAATTGGCACGGTGAGGACACGCTCTTCGCCGATGTAAAGGGTTACGCCGAAGAAGATTAACGCGAGCGCCAGGACTCCCGCGTACCAGAGCGTCATACGGCGGCGGAGGCTTCTTAGCATTCTCGCCTCGGGTACAGCGGGCATTGGATGAGAGTGGGTGCTGAAGCGCTCCAGGAACGGGACGCGGTGAAGCAGGCTGGAGAAACGGCGGATGAGATTCACTCGCCGATTACGTACCCGACCCCTCGAACCGTCTTGATCAAGGATCGAGCGTAGCCGCGGTCGAGTTTGTCTCGCAGGTAGTGAATGTAAATTTCAACCACATTCGACAGGGCTTCTAGATCGTAGCCCCAGACATGGTTGGTGATCTGGGTGCGAGTCAAAACTTGACCCGGATGACGCATCAGCAGTTCAAGTAGTGCAAATTCCTTGGCGGTTAGCTCGATGGTGCGTCCATCTCGTCTTGCGACATGACGAGTGAGATCCAATGTTAAGTCACCGACCTGTAATTCGGGAGAGGAGTCGAACGGTCGGCCGCGACGGCGTAGCAGCGCCGTGACACGGGCGCGAAGTTCCAGCATCGCGAACGGCTTCACCAGGTAGTCGTCGGCCCCCGCAGTGAGCCCTGCGACGCGGTCGTTAACTGTACCGCAGGCGGTGAGCATCAGAACCGGCGTGTCTACCCCCTCATCGCGCAAGGAGCGACACACGTCAAGGCCGTCGAGTCCTGGGATCATCAGGTCCAGTATGACCACATCGTAGGTGCCGCTGGCGGCTAGATCGAGTGCCTTGCGGCCATCGTCAGTCAGATCAACGGTATGGCGATCCTCGAGCAAAGCCCGGCGCAAACGGTCGGCCAGGCGATGCTCATCTTCCACTACGAGAATGTGCACGTTGGCTCCAAGCGACGGCCTCGTTGCGGAGTAACAAACAGCACTCTACTCCACTGCTGATGGCTGGTATCCACACGAGATCGTGAGGAGTGATAGCGCGCCCTGCAATTTCTTAAGAAAACTGTGATTCCCTCTCTTTTCCCATTGTGCCGAGAATGCAAAGATCCTGGGCAATTTGCTGCAACAGTTCGATTTCACGCAGAAGGCCCGGACGCCGCTCGTGCTCGCACTGCGGCCAAAGACCGCCATGATCGCGCCCACCCCGGCGCAGCTGGCGGCGATCAACAACCGGCAGAAGAAGAAGAAGGCGGGCAAGGCCATTAGCACCAATCAGCTTCGTTTCATGAGACGAATTCTGACCGTAAGGGCCTATAACGTCGGATTAGATTCTAGGTACCAGTCTATGGTGTACAGTCGGAAGGAGGCCGCAAGTATGAGGGATATATACACGCGGCGTCGCCTGTTGTTCAGGTAGTCTTGACTAGTCAAGACTACCTGAACAACCAGGACAGACACACAGGCGTACAAGTCCCAATCCGTGGGTAAATTCATTGTGCGTCCTCATCGCCGGTGGCGGGGGTACCCCCGCCACCGGCGCGGCTCGCTCAGCTCGCCGCTAACATCGGGGTTGGTTCCACCTCCTTCCGCTCCTCAAGCAATGCCATCGACTCGGCGCTGAAGTAGCGCCGGCTCACTTGCCACCCGTCGTGCTGCTCAGGGAGCACCGCTCCTGCCAGCCGTATCAGCGCTGCCTCATTCGGGAAGATCCCGACGACATCCGTCCGCCGACCCAGCTCGCGGTTCAGACGTTCCAGTGGGTTCGTTGACCAGACCTGCCGCCAGTGGGCATGCGGAACGCCGAGGTAGGCCAAGACATCCTCGCGGCCCTCCTCCATCAGGTCTGCGACCCGATCAAACCGTCCGCGGAAGCTCTCGGCGACCCGCTCCCACTGCTCTTTGGTCCCGGCAGCATCCGGCTGGGTAAACACCGTCCGAATCGTCGCTCCGACCATCTGCTGCGCACTCTTGGGAACGAGTGCCATGGCATTTCGGAGCCAATGCACTCGACACCGCTGCCAGCTCGCACCGTGCAGGACGGCCGCGATCGCCGCTTTGAGCCCGTCATGGGCATCACTGGTCACCAGTCGCACCCCGGTCAGTCCGCAAGCTATCAGACTGCGCAGGAAGGCGAGCCAGTAACCGTTTGCGCCCCGCCGTTGATTCGTGCATTCCCCACATGTTTTTGTTGAGCCAGAGTTTCAAAATGTCCTCTGCCGTCATGTCGATATCCTTCCGGTTGCCAGCAGGAAGGAGCCAATATTGTGCGTTCGATTCATGCTTCGATGGTTGGACCTCATATGTTGGCCTTTCCTTCTCCTGGAGAGCCCTTACTGGCAATAGCGGTGTATTCACGAAGTTCACAGCCGTTCAGGGGCCGCCAGTATCACAACGCGCATTTCGATGAGCCCCTCCGGCAATTCGGCTACTTCTTCTTCGGCTTGACCGTGAACAAGATTGCGATTTTTGGCTGTCGTAGTGCCGTGATACTGAGTTATGCGGAACGCTCCTCGCTATCTTCCCCGTCAGATTCACCTGCCGGTTCTCGTGACATGTAGACGACGATGCTGAGAATCGTTGCAAGGAAAATGGCGCTGGTGATCACTGTGCCAAGTCCCAGGCCACCGACCGAACGGGGCTGTGACAGAAAGTCCCCAATCGATGCGCCGAGTGGACGCGTCAAGATGTAGGCAATCCAGAAGGCAAGGATTGCATTTAACCGGAATCGTAGATGAGCAACCGTTACCGCTGCAATGACAGAACCGAACATGACTGCGGATAAGAGATACCCAAGTTGATACTTCTCTGCTACGAGATCTCCGGCTGCAGTGCCCAGGGCAAACGTGAACAAAATCGCAAACCAGTAAAACGTTTCTCTGCGGCGCGTAAAGATGGTGTGGATGGACAGAGTCTTTTCGCTGATATACCAGGCAGCAAAGATCACTGCCAGCGCAATGCTGAAATCGATGGTCGTTGTAAGTAGGGCGACACCAAAATTGTCGGTAAGGTTATCTGTAATTAGCGTGCCCACGATGCTGAGTAGCACCACGGCAGTCCAGTAGACGCTCGGTACGTATCGTTGTATCTTGAACTGGAAAAACAACACAACGACGAGCAGTGCACCGACGATGAGTGTGGTGTTTGTCAGGCCGAAATTGAGCTTCGTGCGCAGGAAGTCGGCACCGGTTTCCCCCACAGTGGTGCAGAGAATCTTGATGATCCAGAAGTAGAGCGTGACTTCTGGGACCTTGTTCAAAAGTTGCTGTACTAGCGGTCTATCGTCGTGCAGTCGCCTATCGTGTGACTGAGAGTTTTGAACAGGAAAAGACAAAGAAATCCCCCTCCGCGCTTTAAGCGCACGTGCATGCTGTACTGGTTACTTCGGCAAGTTGTCGCAAGGACTGTGCCAGCGATCCAGAGAACCGTACCGGACGCCTGGTGGACGCACCGAGGTTCGTGGTGCCAGGCTATGGGTGTCACGTTCCGCGCTACCCGGAACAGCTGCGCACAGCTGGAGCTGAAGGAAGGGACTGATCCCGGCTCAGTCCTGACCAGCGTGATGTGCGCGCCCTTCAGGAACAGGATCGCCAAGGCCACCGAGCCGGCATGCTTGCATGGCCGCTGCCTGCCACCACGTGCCCAGCCCTGACAGTCCGAACACTCGATGATGTGGCCGCAGCCGTCCACGCGCACGGTATGGAACACGCCGGGCCGACTGGTGGAGCGGACGCGATAGTGCTCTATTGCTCAGTGGGGGTAAGAATAGAAGCTAGGCTGGTGGTCAAAGGAGACAATCATGCCGAAGCTGTTGCTCGCCCGCCCCCGCTTGATGCAAAGGAAGAGCACCAGATCCGCAGGCTGGCAGGGAGTCGTCACGCGCCAGCCGACTGGATCCTGCGTGCCAAGATGATTGTCGGCAACTGGGAGCGCACGCGGACTACGATGATTGCCACGAAGCTGCGTTGCCATCCGCCGACCGTCCGTGAACGGATCATTCGCTTCAACGCAGAGGGCCTCGATGGCCTGGGTGATCGACCAGGGGCAGGACGGAAACCTCGACTCACCGAGCAGGAGCGAGGGACGATCATTGCGCTGGCTCGGTCCAGTCCACCGGGTAGGGCCGAGCGGATGGGCGACGAGCTCGGTGCCTGCGAGCCAGAGAAGGACGCGCAGTGGAGTCTGGATGCGCTGGCTCGGGCGGCGCACGACAAGGGCATCCAGGTGGAGCGGAGCCAGATTCGGCGGATCCTGCTCAAGGAAGGAATCCGGTGGCGGCATCCGCGGAGTTGGGCGCAAAGCACCGACCGTGAGTTTGCCCCAAAAGGGCGAGGATCGCCTCTCTCTCCACCGACCCGCCAGAGGGAGCGACGGTCCTCTCCGTCGACGAGCTTGGTCCCGTGATACGGAATGCGTAACCGATAATGCTGCTATGCACCGGTTGGCCACCAATGGAAGAGGGTGTGCTGGCGAATGCGCTCGGGCTGCTGCTGGAGGGTAAGGCAGCGCTGTGCCTGGACCTCCTCCAGGGTGGCGAGGTCGGGGAAGCGGACAGTGGCGAGCGGCTCGTTGGTCAGCGGCCAGAGGTGCTCGGCGGGCTGGAGTTCGGGGGAGTAGGACGGCTGGACGAGGAGATGAATGCCGTCGGGCACCTGCACCTCCTTGCCGGTATGCCAGCCGGCGCCATCAAGCACCAGCGCCAGCCGCTTGGTCGGTCCTGCGCCACCATCCTGAGCAAAGGCAGCCAGCATCTGGCCAAAGACGGTCGCAGTGACCGTGGGCAGGAGCCACCACTCGGTCTCCCCGGTGGTAGGCCGGACAAAGCCACAGACATACAGCCACTGGTAGCGTTGCTGGACTGGGGCGATGGGACGCTGGCCGATGGGGGCCCAGACCCGCCGTATGAGCGGCAGGAGACGGGTACCCGCAGGCGGGTGTCGATGCTCGTCGGTGGCCCACAGTTCCACACTCGCCGTCGGATGGGCCGCCTGGATGGCTGCGACCTCAGCCGCCAGATTTTTTTTGAACGCCTCCTGGGCCGCGGGATCAGCCTTGGTGTGCCGGGGGCGGGGGCGTTGGGGGCTCATACCTACTCGACGCAGGTAATCATGGCCTCGTTGCGGTCGCACCTGCTCGCGTCCGGTCTTCTCGGCGATCCAGCGAGCCACGACCGGCCCGCTCCAGAGACCACCGCCCGGGGCCGGTCCCTGGACGGCCTGTGCCAGCTCCTGTTGCTGCTCGGCCGTCAGTAATGGCCGAGTCCCCGGCGCGTGCCTGGAGGCGACGATCGCGCAGTGCCATCGGACCCTCTCGGTTGTAGCGATGGATGACCCGACGGGCATAGTCGTCGTTGAGACCGACGAGGCGAGCGGCTTGTTTCACTGTCAACTCGTCGGCAACCAGGGCAAGGAACTGCCAGCGTCGCGCTTCAACCGGGGTGGGTGCCTGACGCGACCGTTGGGCCAGTTCCTGGGTGGGGAGATGGGGATGGAGGGGAAGGGTGCGTGTCATGACACAACATACCAGATTCAGCCACCACGGATTCCGTATGATATCCCTCGCCATTCACGTGGCAGACTGGGATCTCCCAGTCCATGGCTCCAATCACCGCATCAACTCTGTGTCAGAGCCACTTCCCCACCGGCGTTTACACCAGGGGCAGAAACGTGTCGTGGTCGCTCCCTACAAGCGTCAATGAATCCAAGCCGAGCGATTCAAACTCGTGCGGTTGTCAGGAGTGGGCGAACGGATCAACGCGCCATCCGAGCCGCGCTCGCACCGATGCTCCTTGGAGACCGAGTGCCACCGAAAGAGCGTAGAAGAGGATGGCAAGCAAATAGAGGTCACGAAGGCCGAGCGCCAATGAGCTGTACTCCGAGAGCCCTCCCACCACCGCACCCATGAGGTTTGAGCCGAGTGCCGAACTGGTGTTGCCCGACCGGTCGAACCATCGGGCAAAGATGATGCCCGAGAAGAAGATCGGCCCGGCGACCCGAAGACCAGATGCGAACACCTGTACCCAGAAGGCGTAATCCAACAGTCCGGTCAAGGGCACCAGGTAATTGAAGAGCAGGACGATGAAGAGCGTGCCGTACATCCAGGATAAGGGAATATCTCGCCACCGGGTGACGACCAAAGTGGCCGCCAGGATAACCAGCAGGATGGAGCTGATCACGATGATGTTGGTGATCCAGGTCGAGCCAAAAAGCACGGCGATGTCGGTGATCCCCTTGGTCTCTTGCAGGGCGAACCCCGCTCCCAGAAACAGAAAATTCCAGTTCGCGGAGCTGCGAACGTCGATCCGGGGGACGGTCAGCCACACCAGGAGCACCGAAACGATGATGGTAAGGATCAACACGATCAAGTAATTCGAGGTAATAGTCCGATTCTGCATATACAGGTAGGGCCAGTCGTCGGTGAGCAGCGTGTTGTGCGACGAGAACTCGGATGGGTTGACGTACCCCTGGAGTTGTGAGTAGTGCCAGGTGCCGTTGGGGTCGGCTTGCAGCACCTGCCGGACAAACTGCGCGTGGCTAATAGCGGGGGAGCCGGGCGGGACATGGAGTGGGTGGCTCCCGATAAAGAAGAGGGTGTCAAAGGCGAGTTGATCGGTCTGGTACACCACCGGCGCATGGCCGAAGACGTGGACCAACAGGGTAAAGAGACGATCCGCGATCCACTTCTCGTGGACCACAAAACCAAGCGCTACCATTCCACCCGGCGTGAGATGGCGGCGCACTGTCTGGAAGTTCTCCAGGGTGTAGACGTAATTGTCCATGCGCACGCTCGACATGTGGGAGAAGACGCGGTGAGAATCCAGTTTGCCGAAGACGATGAGGTCGTACTTGGTCGATGTCTGCTGCAAGAAGGAGCGCGCGTCGGTGATGTGCACGTGGACATTGGGGTTGTTGTACGGCCGTTCCGGATGAACGGTGTGTCCCAGGCCTGCGACCACCGGGTCAATCTCCACCGCATCGATACTTGCCCCGGGTGAATTACGCAGCGCAGCCGCCACGTCGTTTCCGGTGCCGGCTCCCAGCACCAGCACGTGCTTGGGATGGACATAGGTGTACGGCAGGTTGTATTGGTGCTCCTCGGAGCGGATTCTGGGTATCTGGTTGAATCGGCCTGACAGGTTCATGGGGAACTGCAGGGCGTCCTTGTTGACCGCGATGGAATAGCCCACCTGGGCGCCGCTGATTTTTAGGGGAGTCGTTTGGATCTGATAGTACGGCGACCAATAGGTCGAGACACCGGTGGCCTGGTTGAGCGTCTGGGAATACAGTACGCCCAAAATGGCGAGCAGCGGAACCGAGGTGAGGAGCACGCGCCGCCGGCCAGCCGTGATCAGGAGCAGATACGCGAGGAATCCGATCGTCCCCCATACGAACCAGACGATCGGCGGCGTCTCGAGCCAATTGAGAAAGGCGAACCCTAGAACACCCAGCAGGCTCCCCAGGATGTTCAGCGAGTAGGCGGCGAGTGGACGGAAACCGCGTAGCGTTCGGCCCACCTCCTGGCCGAGCAACACAAAGACACCCACCATCAAGAAGAAAAAGGCCACCAACACAAGATAGGAAAAGAGACCGCCGGTGGGTAGGTACTGGAAGTGTCCCCACTCAAACTCGCCTTGCGAGACAAGTGGCAGTACAAGGTTCTCGCGCTCGAGGATCAGGACCAGGACCGTGAGGATGAGGAGCCCAGCCGGGAAATACAGGGCCAACTCGATGCGGCGCGTGGCGAGCAGCATGCCGATTCCCAGGCCGAGCAACGCGGCGATTAGGACGAAGTTCGTGAAGTACGCTAGCAGCAGCACCTGCGTCGGGATCCAGCGGATTAGCGTGAGCTCGAAGTACAGGCTCAGGAAACTGACCAGGACCAGGCGAGCGGCGGGAAGGAGCGACCCGCGCTGCATAGCGAATCGAGTCGGGATGGTTGCAGGCATAAGACCCTTCACTCTATCTAGGCATCGTACTCAAAGGGCGCCACGTATTCGGAACCCATGCTCGTTGCGTTGAGCCGTTAGAACAATCCTGACATCGACACACTCTCGAATCAGTGCGCTTCAGGCATCGTTCGGAACCGCATGACCGTTCGAACGATGAGAACCGCCCCCAGCATAATCCCCAGGGGAATAAGGATCGTGTACCAGTGACCACCGTGCAACAAGTGCACTGTTTTCGAACCAAGATGCGTGCCAACGACCAACCAAAAGGCGATCCAGAAGACGACCGAGACAACCGTGCTGGCAAAAAAAAGTCGATAGCGCACCCGTGCGATGCCGCAGAAGACGGTGATGGGAACACGCATACCCGGAATATGGCGACCAATGATGATGAACCAGGGACCATGAGTCTGAAAGCGACGTTCAGCTGATCTCAATCGAGCCTCGCTGATGTGCATGAATTTCCCCAGCTTCTGTACCAGGGCTTGCCCCAGCGAGAGGAAAGGCAATACAGCGCAGACGCCCCAGCCAGGATGGCCGCCAAAAATCCAACGAAGGCCAGCGGGTAGGGTATCGCACCCTGGAATGCGCGATAGCCCACGTAGGCAATGATCACGTCTCCCGGAACAGGGAGTGGCACACCGCCTTCCTCTGCGGCCAGGAGCAAGAATGGGACGATTATCGCAGAATGACGCAGCAGTGACGCAATGATGGTATCCGGCGTATCCAGGACATCGATCAATTCTGGCACGACGAAAATCAGAAAGAGTGCGAGAATAGCCATGACGTGTGCCATGGCTATTCTCTTGCGGGCTGATCCAGAGAGGGCTGGCAGTCGCGATGAGCGAGGTGCGGTCAAGAGGATTGAACGGCGGCCCTGTCGCGGCACGTCGTGCTCCTCTCCTCTGTGCGCGGCGCTGTCTGCTCCCTCATCCCTACCCCGCTACCAGGGGCAGTGCGACGGATCTGCTCACAGTGATCAGTAGAATCGCCACTACCGGTGACAGGTCAAAGCTGCCAAAGCTAGGTAGCCGACACTGGATTGGCGTCAGTAATGGGTCGGTCGCATCGTTCAGCATCGCTCTCAGTGGGGCGAGCGTTTGGGAATCGGGAAGCCAACGTAAAATGACGCGCACGATGATGATCAGCGTGAAAACCTTGGATCAAGGTTGCAATGAGAACGCTAAGGAGCATGAGTACGTATCCTATTAATTGTTGTCTTTGGTGTAGATTGGAGACCGGAGATCGCCGCGATGCATGAGCCGCGCGAACTCCCGACCCTATTTGAATTGTAGCGCTGTGACAGTAAGGCGTCGTGGGAACGGCATAATGACGTTTCACGACGGTCAGTTAGCCTCACCCTTAATCCTCATTTAATGACAGCTTCATGTATAGCGGACATGCTGGAGTTGCGGTGGACCCAGAAAGCGTCAGTGCTCTGCGAAGGGCACCCGTAAACTTTACCGCATCACGGGGGATAACGATGCTCTGGCTCACGGTCGCTCTGATCTTCGTACTCGCAGGGATCCTCGAAACACGACATCATGGTAGGCCGAGCATGATACGGCTGTCTACCTTGTCTCCACGATCAATGTGCTCCGTACGCCCAGCAGCCGTCCGGCGGTGATGGTGATGAAAGGGAGACTGGGTGTCTCTCAATTACAAGTGTGGAAAGATGTGACGGTCGACAGCCTGTACTTCATCCAGCTCCTGCGCCTCGATGGGTCACGGGTAGGCACACTGGCTTACCAGATGGAAGACAAGACGCCGACGAGTCTACGACCGAGGAGACTTTGGCTTGGAGCGGCACCTGCACCCGTTCATGTGGCCCGGGCCTTTCGGTATGCCTCGCCTTGTCTAATGGCATCGTTTCCCTCGACCGTACCCCGGTAAGACAGGTCCAGAATGGCTGCCCAACGGATCCACCCTCTTCCCGGCGCCACACGGGACCCATCCAGCGAAGCCGTTCGCGTCTGGCTCGTCCTGGGGAGCGTCTGCGCCGCTCTCTTTGTGATTGACCTGTTAACGGTGCAGAGCGGCTATGGCGCTCATACTGATCGCTCGATTAGCCTGACCATCCATGGGTGGTTCGGAGCTAGCGGGTTCGGCGTTTTTACGGCGATCTCAGCAGTGGGAGGCAGCCTTGGGAGCGCGCTATTGGTGGCACTCATCGCCCTCGGGTTGGTTCTTCACCGCCGATGGCGAAGCGCAACACTTCTTATCACGGCTGTGGCCGGTGGTGCGCTGGTCAATCAAGTCGTGAAAGACATCGTGGCTCGACCGCGTCCGCATCTTTTCCGAGGCGCGTTGCACGCCAGTGGGTACAGCTTCCCTTCTGGCCATGCCATGAATGCGATGATCGTCTTTGGCGTTTGTATCCAGCTGTCCTGGATCTTCACCCATCGGCGTGAGGTGGTCAGGAGTGTAGCGTTCATAGCATTGGTCCTGGCCGCGCTAATCGGTCTCTCTCGTATCGTCCTTGGCGTGCACTACCCAACCGATGTCTTCGGAGGATTCATGCTTGGGATTGTCTGGGTTGGCTGTGTCTTTACTGCAACATCTGTCCTGGAGAGGGCTTTCGCCCGGGCAGGACCCTCCATCTGACACCGGAATCGCCTTGACTACGACCCAGATGACGTGAGCTAACGAGCCAATGAGATCAGGCTAGCTCGACTGCGTATGTTCCGTCGATTGGAAGCGCTTCACATGTCGATAGATGAACCAGCTCACAAGCGCGACCAGCACCGCACCGATCAGCAGGTCGAATTGATGCAGAGTGCTGCCCACGTCATGCCAATGCTCGCCCAGTTTGTAACCGGCGTAGCCAAGCGCAGCGCACCAGGGAAGCGATCCCAGAAAGGTGAACACCAGGAACGTCCGAAAGTTCATGCGGGCGATGCCGGCCGGTAGCGAGATGAACGTCCGCACGACGGGCATCAGTCGTGTGAAGAAGATAGTCGAATCGCCGTGGTGTGAGAACCAGGCATCAGCGACGTCGGCATCGTGCTGCGAGATCATCACGTAGCGACCGTACCGCAGCAGAACCGGACGTCCCCCAGTAGCGCCGATCAAATATGCGACTGCCGAACCGATGACGCATCCCACAGCTCCGGCCAGCACCGCACCACCCAGGTTGATCTTATTCTGGAAGGCGAGGAAGCCGGCCAGCGGCATGATCAATTCGCTGGGGAGCGGGATACAACAGCTTTCGATCGCCATAGCGAGAAGGATTCCGGCGTAACCGAAGGTCAAAAACAAATTCATGAGTGTGCTGGTTAACTGGCTCGTCATAGTTCCTGTGTGACCGCCTCTAATTCGTCGTCAATCTCTTTAGCATAGGGGAGCACGCGCCATGTATCGACAGGGCGACAGTGAAGCTAATTTATGTAGGGGGTTTTTTTCGAGTAGTGTCCGGCCAAAGTCTGGATTTCGCACGGCGATAAAATGGGAGTACACTCGGTGCCGAGCGCCGGGGTCAGGAAGGTCGCCTTGTGCCTGCATCACGCCTCGGAGGTGCTCCCTACGGCCGGACGTTCTCGTCCCATTCGCGCCTGGCAGGTGCCTGATGCTGCTTCTATTCCCATATTCCCACCGGCCAAGTGGCCGCGTTGGAGAGGTCTGTATACGGCGGTCTAAACTGGGCTCTCCCGCAGATTGTGGGGAGGCGTCCTGGGAAATTTGACAGAGGTGCACACTGAGAGCATGGAGGTTCTCCCATGCTCTCAGTGTGCACCACTGTCCCATCGTCATTCGCCTGATCCGTCTCGATCGTGCTGGAGGCGTCTGGGATGATTCGTCGCGGGCGCTGTCCTACCTGCGGCGTCACCAGCGCCCGAGTGCACGACCGCTACCAATGCCACCCGATTGACCTCCCCTGGCGGGCGTGCTCCGTGCAGGTCGCGCTCACCGTTCGCCGCTTCTGTTGTGACATCCGCGACTGTCAGCGCCGCACCTTTGCCGAGCGCTTCGGGACAGCGTTCCTCCCCGGAGTTCGTCGCACCACGGACGCTGGGACACTCCTCCTCAATCTGGCGGAGGCGGCAGGAGGAGAGGCCGGAGCACGTCTGGCTCGCGCCACGGGTCTGCCCGTCAGTCCGGGTACCCGCTTGCGGGTGACACTGCTCCGTCTGCTGCGTCACTCGGTCCTCGCGTCGGCGCCAACCCCACGCGTCATCGGCGTCGATTACCGCACCGTCCAGCGCTGGGGTGCCTGGTACCGGCGGGGCGGGCTGCCGGCTCTCTGGTCCCATCGGCTCGGTGGACCGGGCAAGGCCCCGTGGCTGACGCCGGAGCAGCAGGAGGCGGTGGCGCAGGACGTGGCGACGGGGCGCTTTCGGAATGCCGTGGCCATTGGGGCCTGGGTGAACCAGACGTATGGGGTGAGCTACACCGAGAGCGGCATGGACAGCCTGCTGAAGCGCTTACGCTGTGCTCCCAAAGTGCCACGCCCGCTGCACACCAACGCCAACCTCGCCGACCAGGAGGCGTGGAAAAAGGGGGCTCCGCGACACCCTTCACGCTGCCGGGATACCGCTCGAAGCGGGTGTGGGCTGGGCGGATGAGATGCGGCTGGGCCTGATCGGGAGCATGCGCCGGGTGTGGGGACGCCGTGGCGTCAAGGTGCGGCAACGGCTCCAGATCGTCTAGAGCCTGTTTTCAAACAGTCCGCGCGGGGGAGCCATTGATACCAGGATTGGGAACGACTCGCAGTCGCTCGCCGTCACTCCGCCCCTGGGCCGTGCTCCACCAGTGGGCGTATTCTCTGATCCA
>JAABUZ0100004347.1_pt1 | contig 19662 bp, 18 predicted proteins | sample 5562091 | NCBI WGS metagenome assembly JAABUZ01 (sample SAMN12813069, study PRJNA571459) | rock metagenome | isolation source: Antarctica rocks | place: Antarctica: Victoria Land, Linnaeus Terrace sud | collected 2015-12-21 | reverse complement strand
GCTACAAAATCGATGAGAGCGGAGGTGAAATAGTCTTCGTCCCCGCCCCCGGCACCTCCCAGACGTGCCACCGCTGCCAGTCCACGGCCCCCGGGCAACGTCAGAACCAAGCGTTGTTCAACTGCCTCAACCCGGCCTGCGGATGGACCGGAAACGCCGACTACAACGCCGCCAACAACATCAAACACCGCGCCTACCAACGCGACAGCACCACACCAGCACCGAACGGTGCCCCGGCAGAGGGCCTCAAACTCTGCCCGGCCGTGGGACTCACGGACGCTGACTGCCTCGGGTACGAACCGGGGAAACCGAAACCGGCACCACCGGCAACGGGGATCGATGCGCCCGCCACCAAGGGGACGCAACGGAGACAGGAACAAGACACAGCATTGCTCACGGCCGCATCCTGACCATGAGGAACGCTGGAAGCCACCCCGTTCACGGGGTGGTAGTTCACGCAGGGCACCCGTCCGCATTGGAACTCGCCGCGCGACCCCCACGGATGGACGCCGGTTTGCATTTCAGCAAGCCGCTGCTATTCCTCGTCGCGCTGACCGTCGTCCTTGTCGCGCTCCGCGCCGTCGGGATCGTGCTGATGGTCGCGGCGGTTCTGACCGCGATCACACCGTTCACCGCGTTGCTGTGCGCGGCCATCGCCAACCCGGAGGGCCGGCTCACCGCGGCGCGGTACTGGGTGCTCGGCGCCGCCGCACTGGGGAGCGTCGCCCTGGATGCGGTCTGGATCGGCGGCGGCCTGGCGTGGCACAGCTTTCCGTGGGCCGGCTTCCTTATCGTCGGCGCAGCCGCAACTGCCGCCTACCGGGTGCTGCGCGAACCGGCTGCGGTGACCAAGACTCCGATGCACACCGGTGACGCGCGCTGAGAGCAGCAGCCCGCGTCACAAGGCCACCCCGGGGACCCACTTCTGCTCGCGTGTGGAAGACAACGCCCGACCGGTCCATGTCGGCCACATGACCCAGACTCCGCCGACTCACTCGGTCGACAACCCAGACACCGACAACCAAACCCCTTTTCAATCAGGCTCTGCGCAACCAGGCTGGGAATCGCCAGCCCGTCTACCAATAGGATTCCGAGCACCAGCCGTCGCCTCGTACGCCGAGCCCGCACCCGAGCCGGACGACTTTCTGGATCAGCTCGCACGGGACTACACGCAGGAGAAGCGACCGCCGTGTCGCATCTGCGGACGAAAGCTGGTGCGCAGCGAGGTGTCCGCCGGCCACGGCCTGGTTGCCTTCGCCTGTGGAAACCGGCAACTGGATCGGTCCGCCGACCCGCACGGCCACGAATGGCATCAGCACTACGGCGACTCCTACTGGGTCCGTCGACGGCACGGCGACTTCCGGGTGCGGGCGTTGATCCGCGAAGTCCGGGCACTACGTGCGCAGCTGCAGGCTCTGCAACGCTTTGCTTTCGGGGACCTGGCCGAGTCATCGGTCAGCGGCGGCCCGCGCGAGATGGCTGGCCGGCGACGCTGAGCTTCTGGCACGGCGTCCGCTGGCACGGCCATAGATCCTGTCGGTGGAAGACAGCCCACGACCCCTCCATATATGGGTTGTCAGGCCCGCCCGGGCCGCCCAGAACGAGGAGCCTTCCATGAAGATCAACACCAATGCCAACGTCACCCAGACCGGCTCGGTGGACACCTCCAAGGCGAAGCCGATGGGCTTCGACGAGGCCGGCATGGGCGTACTCGCCGGCCTGCTGCAAAACATGTACTCCGACACCTCGCTGGCGGTGCTTCGCGAATACTTCTGCAACGCAATCGATTCCCATCGCGCCGCCGGTACCACCCGCCCGGTCGAGGTCACCCTCCCGGCGGACATGAACCCGTCACTGCTCATCCAGGACTTTGGTCTGGGACTGTCCGAGCAGGAGTTGTGCACGATCTTCTCGACCTACGGATTGAGCACCAAGCGCAACTCGAACGATTCCATCGGCGGCTTCGGGATCGGCTCGAAGGCAGCCTTTTCGATGACCGACCAGTTCATCGTCACCGGCGTGAAGAACGGCGAGAAGACCGTCGTGCATTGCAGTCTGGGCGACGCTGGAATGGGCGAGACAAACACCGTCTTCCACGCCTTCGACTCCACCGAGCCCAACGGCGTCACCGTCTCCATCCCGATCCGCGACGTAGCCGCGATGGAGCGCACCGCCGCAGCGTTCTTCACTACCTGGCAGCCCGGCACCGTCCTGGTGGACGGCGAGCAGCCAGCCTCCATCTTCGACGGGGCCTTCGCCGTCGGCGACCGGTTCCACGTAGTCACCGGCAAGAAGGCTGCCGGTACGGCGAGCCACGGTCTAACCCTGGTGATGGGCGGAGTCGGCTACCCGGTGGACCCCGCGATCCAGACCCTCGCCGCTGGCGAGAACAGCCAGATCAAGAATGTGATCAGCCACCTGCCTACCCCTATCGGTTCCCCGACCGGCCAGCACCTGCTCATCGACGCGCGGGTCGGCGACGCCGACATCACCCCGTCCCGCGAGGCGCTGCGCGATACCGACCGGACCGTCGAGTTCGTCCGAGACGCGCTGGTCGAGTTCGCCGCCAGCGTCCGTACCCGCGTGATGGATCACGTCGCGGAGGCCCCGACGTTCCACGAGGCCGCTCGACGTTTGTTCTCCGCCGACGGAGTGGTCCAGTTCATCAAGTGGGAGGAGCGCGCTTTGATCACCTGGAACGGCAGGAAAGTGGAGCGTTCCGTCACCGTCCCGGCCTACCTGTGCGCGCAACTAGAGCAAAAGACCGACTCCTACGGATACCCCAACGGCAAGTCCGCTGTGCGTTCGACGGACAAGCTGGAGTTGCGGTTCGAGGACCTGGACTCCGTTCTAGTCGTCACCGGTGTCACCACCGACCGGCAGTGGGGACTGATCAAGCGCAAGTTCAAGGCTTACCAGACGCTGGAGAACCACCCGGCCCGCACCGTTGTGGTCGGCACGATCAGAGACACCCAATCCAGTGCCTGGCTGACCTGGGGTGGCACCGAAGCCACAGTCGAGACGATCAGCTACGACCAGTACGCGGCGAGAGTGAAGAACGCCGTCATCGTTCCTGCCGGCGAGCGCGGCCGGTTCACCTACGCCGCAGCCAGCACCCTGGCCGAAGCCAGCACCAGCCACGGGTCCGGGCTGGAAAACCTGCCGCTGGCCGAGCTGAGGGAAGCCACCGAGCTGATCTGGATCTACGAGAACCGCCTCGCCGGGATGATCGCCCAGCAGGTCGCCGCAGAGCACCCGGATGCGACCTGGATCGTGCTCACCGGCAACCAGTCTGGCAGCGCGCTGACCAAGCGTCTCCCGGAGGCGGTCCACCTAGACAAGCTGGTGAATGCGCGCGCCAACGAGATCATCGCTAGCGCATCGGAGGACGTGAAGACCGAGCTGCTCGCGAGCCACCTGAGCCACCAGATCGGTAGTTCCTACCAGGTCGATTGCCTTCTCACCCACCTGTCGCCATTGGTCGGCAGGGTCACCAACCCACGCTTCACGGCGATCCTGGCTGAGCTGAATGCCGCGCGTCACCGGCCGGCATTGTCCGAGGCCGCGACATCGGTTGCGTCCGCGTTGGGTATCCTGCAGACCAACGCGGGCACCGCTTTCGGTGACCCCAACGCGATGCCGCTACCGGCCGACAAGGCGCTTCGGGCGGAGTTCCCGATAGCGGCGATGGTGGCTTCCTCCCTGACCCAGAGCGGCTACCTGTCGGAGACCATCAAGACCGCCAAGGATCAGCTCGTCGCGCACCTCAACAGCCTGACTGCGAGCATCTGATGGCCGCCGCGACCACCGGGCGCGTCCTGGCCGAGGCCAGCCGCGACGAGCAACTCGACCTCATCGCCCGTACCCTTCGCGATGCCCGCACCGGCCGGTCAACCCCGGCAACCGATGAAGAGTGGGCCAGTAGCAAGGATCGCTTCCGCACCACCTACCGGACGCTGCTGAAGGAAGCCGAACGCATCCTGGCCGACGGCAAACTGCACGACGAGTAGGGCCGGCTGTGCCGAGGAAGATCCGCGTGGAAGACGTGTCGGTCCCGGTCCATATCGTTGGTGTGAACATGACACTCAATACCCAAGCCGACTACCTCGCCGCCGTCGAAGCCGCCCGCAAGGGCGCCGCCGCGTACTACGACACCGACGTGCAGACCATGTCGGACGCCCAGTACGACGAGCTGATCGAGCAGATCGCCGCCGCCGAGCAGGCCCACCCGCAGTGGACCGCCTCCGACGGACTGTTGACCCAGGTCGCCGCCGGAACCTCCTCCGGCGGGGACGTGACGCATCCGACGCCGATGCTCTCGCTGGACAAGGTCACCGAGGACAAGCCCGGTGAAGGCTACGAAGCTCTCGCTGCGTTCATCGCCTCTGTTGGCGGACCGGTCGTCGTGGAACCCAAGCTCGACGGCATGGCGATCCGCGCGGTCTACCGCGATGGCAAGCTCGTCCAGGTCATCACCCGCGGTGACGGTCAGTCCGGTGAAGACGTCACCGCCCAGGCCCGCAGCATCTCTGGTCTGCCCGACCAGATCAACCGCGGCATCGACATGGAGGTCCGCGGAGAAGTTTTCATCCGCGCCGACCAGTTCGAGGTCGCCAACCGCAACCGGGTCGCCGCCGGCAAACCGCCGTTCGCCAACAGCCGCAACGCCGTCGCCGGATCGCTGCGCAGCGATACCCGTACCTACGAGGTGCCGATGTCCTTCGCCGCGTACGACGTCATCGGTGACGTCGACGACCTACCCATCGGCCCCGGCAACCTCGGTGACCGCGGCACCTACAGCCGCCGCATCACCGCCGCCCACCAGAACTTCATCAGCACCGCCGCCCGCCTGATGGCTCAGGCCGTCGACAACCAGTACCTTGCGCCGCTGGACAAGGTCAAGGCGTTGCTGGCCCAGCGCGGCCAGCTCGGCTATCCGATCGACGGTGCCGTGGTGAAGGCCGACCTGGACGACGACCGTGATCGGATGGGCAACGGCTCCCGGGCCCCGAAGTGGGCGCTGGCGTTCAAGTTTGCCGCCGACACCACCACCACCGTCGTCGAGGACATCGAGGTCTCGGTCGGCCGCACCGGACGGCTGGCGCTACGCGCCCGGGTCACCCCGACGCTGGTCGACGGGTCGATCGTCACCTACGCGAGCCTGCATAACGTGTCCTGGCTGCAGGAGCAGGACATCCGGATCGGCGACACCGTCATCGTGAAGAAGGCAGGCGATGTCATCCCCCGCGTCGAGTCCCCGGTGCTTGCCCTGCGCCGCACCGAGGACGTCCCGTTCACGATGTGCGAGTACGTCGTGCACATGCTCACCATCTGGAAGTGCTCGCCGGCGCTGATCGCCGCGGCTGACAACGCCATCCACCAGCTGGACCGGGCCAACGGGCCCTACCCGTCGATGAGCGTCACCCGCCGTTCGGTGACCTTCGACTGGACCGTGACTGACCAGTACAACCAGGGAAGGGAAAGTGTCGGTGGCTTCACCATCGGTGACGACGGCCTCGTCGAGCGGGGCATGACCGGTGTCGAGCTCGACTGGCAGCTGATCGAGCACCTGCAAACCGTCATCGATGAGGCCGCCCGACGCGATTCACACTGGAAGAGAGAGGCTGATGCGCGCAGGTACGTGCACAAGGCCCCAGTGCGCTGGGTGCCGCCGCCGGAGACCGACCCGGCCGGCAACCCGTGGGACAAGAGCACGTTGCTGTGGCGCTCCACCACCCCGGAGCTGTCAGTGGTCGGCAAGCTGGTCTACGCAGTGTCCCGCGACGCCTTGGACATCGACGGGATGAGCGAGTCGATCATCACCGCCCTGGTCGAATGCGAAAAGGACGTCGACATGACCCCCGACGGCGTGCTGATCACCGAGCCGCTGGTTACCGACATCGCCGACCTGTTCACCCTGACCCTGGACGAGATCATCAACCTGACCACCACCGACGCCGCCGGCAAGCAGCGTCGCGTCGGGGAGAAGACGCTCACCAAGATCATGGCTGAGCTGAACCGCGCCAACCGGTCCGCTCCGTTCGCCCGGGTGCTCACCGCCATCGGGATGCGCGGCACCGGCCGAACCATCTGCCGCCGCCTCGTAGCCCACTACGGCAGCATCGACGCCATCTTGGACGCCGTCGACGGCAAGAGCGACCTGCAGGACGTCGAAGGGATCGGCTCGGAGAAGGCCGCACTGATCCGCGGTGAGTTCCTGGCCAACCGCGACCTCATCGAGCGACTCGATGACCTCGGCCTGGACATGGGCCGCGGCGCCGTCGTGGATCTGGACACGACCGACGACGATGTCGAGCAGGTTCGGGCCTACTTGGCCGAGAACTACGGGGCCGACAAGGTCGCGTCGCTGGGTGCGGAGGAACTCGCCGCCGCACTGTCACCGCTGTCCGGGATGACCGTCGTCGTCACCGGTTCGATGAAGGGCACGGCGCTGGCCGAATTCGGCCGCAACGAGATGAACGAGCTGATCGAAGCGCACGGCGGGAAGTCCTCCGGCTCCGTGTCGGCCAAAACCAGCCTGCTCGTCTCCTCCGAGCCCGGCTCGACCAAGACCGTCAAGGCCCGCGGCCTCGGCGTGAAGATCGTTGACCCCGATGAGTTCGCCGCAATGGTGCGGATTGGAGGGGCTAGCGCATGACGATCTTTCCCGACAACGGCGAGCGCACGCAGCCTCGTCCGGCAATGGCAAAAATAGAGTTCGTGCAGAGTATGCGGCCGGCCTCCGATGAGGATTACCTCCGGTATCGCGTAGAAGCCGTAACGCCTCCAGAGCTGTACGCCAGAATAAGCTACGAGAGGCGCGTGGACGGATCGTGGTGGATCCAGAAGATCTCACTGAACCAGCAGCGCGCCGGAATCGGCACCCGCCTCTTGGACGCGATGTTTGCATTCCATCCTGAAGTTCGCGAATGGCATCTGACACGGATGTCGCCGGAAGGGCGTCTGTTCTTTGCCGGGATCGCCGCGACGCGACCCGGCGTCACACTGATCAAGTCCACAGGAGAATTAGTTGAGGTTACCGAAACGGCGGAATGAGATGTCAGGCAATAGGCATCTCGCCGGAAGCTGCATGCAACTGCATGTGTTTCAGTAACTGCGTGGTCACCGTCAAGCCGACAAGCGCCGTTCGGATCTGATAGACCGGTTCGTAGGGCACCAAACGACGGGCCGCCGGATAGGTAGCTATGACCACCACCGAGCCGATCAACGTTGCCTACGGCGGCTTCCGGCACCGCGCACAGGTGGAAGCTCTCGTGGTGTCCAGCATGTGGCCGCCGGACGCTGACCCCGAGGCCTACCTGGACAATTCCGGGACCGCGCCTGGCGAGCGGTTCGCACCATTCTGATGGTCAATGGCGACGAGGTCATCGGGCACGTCATCGTGGAGAAGCCAGACGGACACATCGGACGGCAGTGGGCGAGGTTCATTGGCTCCAACACGGTCGAGATCGGCGCGCTGGCGGTGGATCCGTTCTTCCGGGAATGCGGCATCGGGCGGTGGCTGTTCGAGGATGCGATCCGGTTCGCGGTCGCCAACTCGTACCAGCCGGTCTGCGTCACCGCAGTCGACAACGACCCGGTCCAGCGCATGCTGTCCAAGCTCAACGCCGCACCCCGCCGCCCGTTTCTGGCAGCCGGGAACCTCCTCCAGCCGTTCGTGCTGCCAGCCGGCTAGCGGACCGAAGCGTCCAGAGGCTGCCGGCGCACGTAGTCGGAGAAGTCGTAGCCGTCGTGCACCTCGGTCGAGACGCGATGCCAGGTGCGCAGGTCGATCGGCGGAAAGCGGGTGTCGCCGTCCACAGCCCGGTGCACCCAGGTGATCGCCAGCCGGTCGGCCAACGCGATGGTCTGGTCGTAGATCTGCCCGCCGCCGATGACCATGACCGGTGCGTCTCCGGCCATCAGCAGGGCCTGCTCGATGGAGCCGGCCACCTCGGCGCCGTCAGCGCACCAGCCGGCCTGCCGGGTGACGACAATGTTCCGCCGACCGGGAAGAGCCCGACCGATCGAGTCGAATGTTCCGCGGCCCATGACGAGCGTCTTGCCAAGCGTCAGCGCGCGGAAGCGCTGCAGGTCAGCGGGAAGCGTCCACGGCAGCGCGCCGTCCCGGCCAATCATCCGATTGTGCGAGACGGCCGCGATCAGCGTCAAAGAGGTCATATCCACGATATGCGGGGGCGGGCGGGGCGGAGCTACCCCATACATAGGCAGGGACGGCGGTGTCTTCCACGACGCGCCACCCCACGCATATATCGCGAGCAGGGGTTCGACCGTTGGCGCACGGCGGCGCGGCCGACACCCGCAATCAGCTCGACCAGGCACTTGTGGGCGGCCGCCGGAGTCGGTGGAAGACAACGCCGCACCCCTCCATATCTAAGGCAGGAGAGCAGCCGCCCGGTTGCCCGAGACCGCCGCACACCCATTACCTGGAGACCCGTCATGGCGCAGTTCATCCTCAACACTCGTTCCGGTCGCGAGACCAGCCAGAGCATCACGCTGTTCTACAGCGACGGCGAGATCGATACCGTCCCGGACAACCACGCCAACTTCGCGGCGCTGCTGGGGTTCCTGGAGAGCAACACTCCCACCGGGGAAGAGAATCCCGACCTCCTACTGGCCCGCACCGCCGCCGAGCACGATGAGGTGGTCCGGGGCCTGGTGCATTTCGCCGCCAGTATCGCCAGCGAACTCACTGCCGTTTCGAACCGTTTCGCCCTGTCCGGCAACCGGATCACCTTCGACGGAATCAAAATCCGGAAGGGGATCAGCCGCCACATTCTACGCATGTACCGAGCCGGTGACGACAACTGGAAGGCCATCGTCCGGTTCCTCCAGCGGCTGGCCCTCAACCCGTCGGAGATGGCCCGCGAGAACGCCTTCGCCTACCTGGACCGCCACGACATCACCATCACCACCGACGGCCAGCTCATCCTCTACAAGGGCGTCAAGCTGGACGGCGGCTCCATCAGCAAGGGCGCTGCCTTCGTCGACGGCGTCATCCACCACGGCTCGATCCCGAACCCAGTCGGCGCGGTTGTCACGATGCCCCGCGACATGGTGAACCCGGACCGGCTGATCGCCTGCTCGCACGGCCTGCACGCCGGAACCTGGACCTACGCATCGAGTTTCGCGAAGGGCATGACCCTCAAGGTGCTGGTGCACCCCCGCGACATCATCAGCGTCCCGCAGGACGAGGACGAGCAGAAAGTGCGGGTGTGCCGCTACCGGGTGCTGGAGGCGGCGCTCCAGGAGATCGCCGAGACCACCTACGACTCGTACCTCGACGACGACGATGACGACCGCTGCGAGAACTGCTGCAAGTTCGATTGCGACTGCGACGCCCACTTGCTAGCGGCGTTCTCGACGGTATCGAGCTGATCGGCCGCCCGGATCTACCGCTCAGCCAGCTTTGGCCTCGAACACCATCTGCAGGCCGTCGTCGGGGTGGTAGGTCCAGCTGACGTTGCAGTTGCGGCCCTGCGCGGTCTGGGTGCCATCCAGCGCGCGGGTCTTACCCATCCGATCCAGCGTCGCCCCGGTAAAACCCAACTCGGTCATGAACGCGTAGACCGCGACGATCTTCCCGTCCGGATCGGTGGCCTTGTAGGTGACGTCCAGCGAGGTCGCCGTCTGGTCGAGCGCGTCCATACCGGGGTGCTTCGCGGCGATGGCCGCCAGGTTCGGCACGGCAGCGGCGTCGGCTGACTGCTTCGCCAGCACCGCCTGAGCAGTAGCGAGCCGGCTCTGCGCATCCGCCAGTCGTGGCTGGTAGAACTCCGTGGTTCCACCCTTGCCCTGGCTGTAGCCGTAGGCGACACCGCCGGCCCCGGCTCCGGCGATCAGCAGGATTACCAGCACCATCACGGCGAGCCGCAGCCCGCTGAACTCACGCCGCGGGCGACGCCCCGAGCCGACCGGTGGCTGCGATGCTCCCGGCCCGAGATCCGCCGCGCCAGGCCACTGGCCAGCAGGTGCAGCAGGTGGCTCTGGTTGTTCGAACGGTGTCCACCTCTGAGCATCCGACGACGGAGCGGCGGGATGTCCCTGCGGATCGAGATGTCCGCCCTGCGGCGCCGGGTAGCCGGCATCGGGTTCTGCGGTCGGCCAGCGGTGAGCACCTTCGGTCATGTCTTTTTTGTCTCCGGTCATCGTGGTATGCCCGTAGGCCGGGCACCCGATGCGCCGGAAACCAGGGCGACCAGTGTCCCACACAGGTACGACATCGGGCGGCGGATGATGACCGCCAGGCATCCGGTGGAAGACGTCGCGGGACCTGTCCATGTATTGGGCGACGGGCCATCCGGCCTAGCCCGCGCCACGTTTCGCGGGAGAAGGTCTCGCCTGGCGGCTCCTGCCGCTCAACATCTGGGCCGTTTCTTACCAGGAAGGCAGACCGGCCGGTAACCCGTCGTTTCAAACCGCCGCGACGCCCGTGCAGACGGGCATCGGCGCAGCGATTTGGAGGCCCACCAAAACGAGCCCCGACGGATAGGTAGTTATGCCCACCAAGACCCCGAGCAAGCCCAAAGCGCCGCCGAAGCCGGCGCTGCCGGCGCCCGGCCCGGAGCGGCCTGTGGCGCTGCCGTTGGCGTGGGACGGCGACCGGCTCCTCATCACCGATCCAGACGCGGTCGCCAAGATCGCTCGCAAGAGGCTGTCCCCGAGCACCGCCAAGTCGATGCATTCCTGTGGCGCACGCTATGCCGCCGAGAAGCTGATGCGCGGTCAGGAAGATCCCTTCGCGCCGGCCCCGTTCGGCACGAGCGTCCACCAGGTGCTGGAGAACTTCTACAAGATGCCGATGCCGCAGCGGACCCGCAGCGCGCTGGAAGAGCATGTCCGCAAGGTTCTCGCCGAATCGGCCGTTCCACACGGCGCGGCAAGCTGGCCGGGTATCGACCGCGCTCGCCACGACGAGTGGCTGCAGCTGATCACCGCCAACGCCTCGCGGATCTTCGAGATCGAAGATCCGACCACCGTCCAGGTCCGAGCGCTGGAAATGAACCTGGATACCGTCGAACTGGAGGGCGTGCCCTTCGTCGGATTCATCGACCGGGTCGACATCACCGGCGACGGAAGGACTTTCGGTTCCGGCATCGTCGACTACAAAGGCCTCGCCGTAGATACGCCAATTCCTACCCCGTCCGGGTGGACCACTATGGGTGCGCTGGGTGAAGGCGATTTTGTGTTCGGCAGCGACGGTCGCTCCACGCGAGTCACCCACAAGTCATCCGTGCATCACCGACCGTGCTACCGCCTGACGTTTTCCGACGGGTCTGCGGTGGTGTGCGACAACGTCCACATGTGGACCGTCAGGACTGCGAACAAGAGGGCGGGCGAAACTATCACCCTGAGCTCCGATGATCTTTATGCGCTACATGGCGCAAGCCTGAAAGCGGGTCGCACGAAGGCTGTGACGATAGCAAACACTCTGCCCATCGACTTGCCGACGGCTGATCTACCTATTGATCCATGGATACTTGGTGTCTGGTTGGGCGACGGCAAATCGACATCTGGCGGGGTGACGATCGGCCTGCAAGACTCGGACGAGATGATTCAGCTGCTCCGGGCACGGTGGCAGACGGTGTCGATCGAGCCAGGCACGCTGCGCAAAGGCAGCGCGTTGACGGTGTCGCTCGGTCGAAATGGTCCAGAATACAACGTCGAAAAAGTAGTGAAGACGAAGAAGGTTGTGGTTAGTAACTCTGTCGATCGTTCGCTGTGTCCGCACAATCATGATCTGCTCGGCGACGAACGACCGTGGCGTCCGTGTATCACCTGTCGCGAAATCACCTCGGAGGTGCTGGCTGCCGCGCTGAGTCATCTCCCGAAGACCAACGAGCGTCCCGAGCCAATGAATTGTCCCTACGGGCATTCGACCGAAGGCCGCCCGATGGGGGCACGGTGCAAGACCTGCGCAATGTTGAGGGGTCGGGTAGATCGTGGGACTGCGTCAGACCAAGGCGTGAAGTACAACGTCAGGCCCAATCCCAGCCGTTGCGTCTACGACCATGAATGCGGTCTGACAACCCCTAAGTCTGGTGACATTAAGTGTCCCACATGCTCCTCTATTCGAGCCGATGCACTGACAGTGGCTTTGGGTCCGGCCACCAACATTAGCGGCCGAACATTCTCCGTAAAGACATGGACGGTCGAGCGTAGGAGCCGCACGGATGCGACTCGTGCAGATCGTTCACTAATGACTAAGCTGACCGCTCTGGGTCTTACCGGCAACAAGCATGTACCCGCAATATACCTGCGCGGATCGATCAGCCAGCGCCTTGGCCTCCTGCAAGGTCTCATGGACACCGACGGCCACTGGAACCCGAAGCGCAAGCGTGCGGTGTTCGTCAACACGAACGCTCATCTGGTTGATAGCGTGGCAGAATTAGTGTTGTCCTTGGGTGTTACGGCGCAACGGTTCGCAAAGCCGTACAAAAATAAGAAACGAAAAGATCAAACCGCCTACATTGTCGAGTTCAGACCAGTCGGCTTCAACCCCTTTCTGCTGCCAAGGAAAGCCAACGCAGTCGATGCCACTCAGAAATGCGGTGTCTATTCGACCGCAAGGGCAACTCGACGTATTATCACTGCAATGGACCCGATCGAATCGGTGCCGACTCAGTGCATCACCGTGGACGCGCCTGATGCCTTATACCTCTGCGGCCGTACGCTCGTACCGACCCACAATAGCGGTAAGCAGCCCAACGCCTGGAGCGTCAAATCCGAAGACGCCCATGGGGATCAGCTGCGGACCTATGTCGCCGCGCTGACCGAGCTGGACGGCGTCAAGCCGCTGTCGGCCCACCTGCACTACACCGCCACCGGCAAGACGCGTGAGGTTCCCATCGGCCCCCGACTGGTCGCCAAGACCGTCGCCGGGTTCGTCGAATCCTGGGCGATCTTGAACAAGTACGTCGCCGAATCCGCGTTCGCCACCCAGGTGTCCGCGCTGTGTGGCTGGTGCCCACTGGTCAACTCGTGCCCCGTCGCCGCCCGGGAGGACAAGGTCGCCCGCATCGACGGCCTGCCGACCGCCGTGCAGCTGGGCATCCCGACCTTCCGGCCGCTGGCCGACCTGGTGACCGTGGATGTCGACTTCGACCTGGACGACCCGGATTACATCCCTCCGGAACCACCAAGCTGGATGCCGAGCGACCCGGGTTATCCAGACGCCGACGAGATCGCCACCATGGTCGAGCCGTCCGCCACGGACGACCCGACCGAGGAAGACCTCGACGCCGAGCTAGTGCTCGCTGTCGCCGGATCTGACACCGCATCTGCTGACTCCGCTGACCCGGAGCTCGCCGCTGTGGCCGCTGCGGCCGCCGCGTCGGTGGGAGATACCGACCTACCTGCCCATGTACCCAGTAACCACCAGACGCCGGCCGGCCCGGCCGACAGAGAAGAGATCGACATGACCGAGAAGCGCAAGCTCTACGAGGACAAGCCGTATGACGAAACGGCCAACCAGGACCTCAACCCGAACTCCTATGCGGCCACCGCCGCGTTCGACCTGACCGAGAAGGCCAAGGAGGCGCTGCTGAATGCCGGTGTCCCGCTGACCGCATCCCGGTTGTCCGCACTGGCCGGCACCTACTACTTCATCGTGGGCCGGGTGCAGGAGTCCTTCACCGGCAAGACGTCGCTGCAGGACGGCATGAACAGTCGCTTGCGGTACCTACTGAGCCGCCACCTCTTCACCGACCCGGCACCGCTGGGCGGCGACGCCGACGAGTGGCAGGCGTGGATCGCCGCGTCCATCAAGCGCATCGAGTCCATCGCCAAGACCGCGATCGCCCTGTGGGACAACGGCTTCCCCCAGGAAGACGTGTACGGCCCTCTGGTCGGCATCAAACTGCCGGTCAAGCAGCTCAAGGCTGTCTGAACAAACCCTGGGTGGGGGCCGTGGAAGACGCCGCGACCCCCACCCATATATCGGGTACGAGCACCACCCACCACCCGCCAGCCGTGCACGACGCCCGGCCAACTCGAAGGAATCAAAGTCATGGCTCTCGAAGACTCCGCCCGCATCTCCCTCATCGTCGCCGCCGCCAACATGGCCGGACCGGTCGGCAGTGATCAGTTCGCCTGGAACGCCAAGGTGCTCGACAACGCCACCCTGCTGATGGAGATGGCGGGCGAAGGTTCGAAGATCTCCAAGAAGATCAGTGGCATGGCTGCCTCGAAGGTCATCTTCGGTACCGTCCTGTCGGTCAAGCGCGAGGATTCCTCCACCCGAGGCGTCGTCACTCTCAAGACCCGCGTGTCGAAGTTCTCGCCCGACGGCACCGAGCAGGCCCGCACCGACCGCACCGGCACGAAGGAATCCCCGGAACCCGGCCGCGAGCTGGCGAAGCTGATGACCACTCTCGTCGGTCACCGCGTGCAGATCTGGATCGAGCTGGAAATGCCGGCCAATGCCGAGCCCGGCTCCAAGGGTTTCCGCGTCATCCGCCACTTCAAGGATCTCGGCCTGGACAAGGAATTAGAGCAGGCCGAAAACGCCGCCTGACCCCGCAGTACCGGGAAGAGTCTCCCCGGGCGGTGCCGTCCACAAATGACCGCCGCCCGGGGGTATTCCCCATCATCCAGCAGAAACTTCCCGGCCGGAAACCATCGGCTGCCATCAGAAATGAGAAGCGCAATGACCCAAACCATCAGCACTGCACAAGCAGTCGAATCGTCGACTGCCTCGGCCGAGTCGACCGGTGACCAGACGGCAGCGGTCGGCACCTTCACCTGCGGAGGTTGCGACGAGCGCTGGCGCGGAGTTTCCCGCTGCCACTGCGCCGGCAACCTGACCGCCCAGATCGACTTCGTCGCCATGAGCGACCCGAAAAAGGCCAAGATCATGGCCGCCAAGTACAAGAATCTCGTCCCGATCGGCGACGCCGCCCACCTGCTGGCCGCGCTGGTCCACGACCCGCTCGCCTTCGTCGTCCGCCGCCCCCGCTACACCGGGGCAGACCCGATGCTGACCGCCTCGACACAGGTTGCCTCCGGCGGCTTCACCAGGGCTAGCTGGGGCACCCTGGACGGCGATGCGGTCGGCATGGACGACCTGCTGCTGGATGGCCCTGCCACCAATCCGTTGAGCATGGTCGTCGCGCTGCGCCGCGGCACCACGGTGTTCTACCTGCGCTCGACCCTGCCGCGTACCCGCGGCGAGCAGCCCGCCACCGACCCGGCCGAGATCATCACCCTGCGGGTCTCCGCCGGCTGCCACCGCACGTTCACCGGCGAGGGTGCTTTCAGCCTGCACCAGGTCGGCGGCGAGGGCTGTCTGGACCCCGCGACGCTGGTCCGCAAGGAGGGCGCCCACGCCGGAGCCCGGCTGCTGTTCCTGAACAACGGCCTGTGGGGTAGCGAAGAGCACCCCGCTGACCCGGGCGCCGCACTGCGCGCGATGCGCGAGCGCAAGGCTGCCGCCTCTATCCAGGAAACCGAGCTGGCCAATGCCTAGAACCGGAGCCGGCCAAAAGTTCACCCTCGGCCTGGACCTGGACGGCGTCACCGGCGATTACGAATACGCCCTGCGCGAGTTCTCGGCCCGCACCACCGGCCGGTCGGTCTCCGACTACCCGCCGCCGGCGCATTGGGACATGGTCGCGTCCGGCTGGTTCGACACCACGCAGCATTTCCTGGACACACACGCCGCCGCTGTCAACGATGGCATGTTCGCCACGATGGAGGCGATGCCCGGTGCCTCCAAGGCACTGCACGAGCTGTCCGACGAGGGCGTCCGGATCCGGGTCATCACTCACCGGCTGTTGCAGCCCGGCGCGCACCGCCGGGTCGTCTCCGACACCGTGGAGTTCCTCGACACCGCCGACACCCCCTACTCGGACCTATGTTTCGTGTCGAATAAGACCACCGTCGGCTGCGACGTGCTGCTCGACGACGCACCGCACAACGTGTTGGCCGCCCGCGCAGCCGGAGTCCCGACCATCGTGTTCGATCAGCTCTACAACCGCGAGCTGCCCGCCCCCCGTGCCATCGACTGGCCCGACGCCAAGCGGCAGATTCACGAGTTCTTCGACGACTGGAAGAACGAGCAGGACCACAAGGGACGTCCCGCCGCCCGCAAAGCTGCACTGTCGGCCGCCGAGGCAAGCGTATGAACCAGCGCGGAGGGCAGATCGCCGCCGGATCGGAATTAGCACCATCGGCGGCCCTGCCGGCCGAGGCCTGGGCGTTGGCCTCTGAAACCGTCATCACCCAGCGTTTGGTAGACCACCTGCGAGAACTGACCACCGAGGCACTGGCCTTTGAGACTGGCTTCGCACTCGCACCCGACCGATACGTCCTGCGGGTGCTCGGGCTACTCGCTGACATCAGGACCGCGACCGAGCGCGCCCAGCGTCTGATTGTCGAACGCAACATCCTGTCAGCACGGGCTGGCCGCCCGTCTGCACGGCGGATGGCCGACGCTACGAAAATGTCCACCTCGACCCTGACGAGATGGGCTGCCCGGCCGCTGCGATCGACCGCGGTCGACCCAATGTTTGATCAACCGCAAGTGGACGGGGACAAGGGCTCTAGCGTCACCGCGCTGGAGGCACTGTTGTCCGAGAACGAATCGCTGCGGGCTCAGTTGGCAGCAACAACGCCGGTACCAGCGGACAAGTCAGATGGCTCGGACGGACAGGAGTTCTCGCCCGGCGAGCTGGTTCTTTACGGCCTGGCCGACCAGCCGCAGAACCGGTATTCGGCCGCTGAGATCGCCATGATGGACGAGCAGGCCGCCATCGCCGACGAGGAAGCTGAGGCACCGTCCCGGGTTGCATTCATGAAGATGCACGTGGGGCGCAGTGTCGGCACCCGCCGACACATCGAAGACGCGTGCATCTGCCCGCAGGAGCCGTGCGGTTTGATCGCCCAGGGCCGGATCGATCCCGATTGCGAGCAGCACGGCCTGGGTCGGATTCTTCGGCAGTGCCACACGCCGGCCCAGTGCGCTGCCGTCGCGGCCGCGCTCGCAGCTGCGCCGCCGGTGACAGCTGAGGAGGAGCCGGCCAACGCGTGGATGTCCCGCGAGTTCGACCGCGCCGGAAAGCGAAGGGCCCAGCTGTCACCGGGTGCCGGTCCAGTTGTCACCCTGCCGCATCAAGTTGCGGCCGACCCGCCGGCCGACCGGTGAACGAGTTGCGCGCCAATGTCGAAGCGTCACTGCGCGGCGCCCCCGAGCGGCGGCCGGCGGGACCTCCGGGCTGGTTGCGTCGGCGATTCGGCAAACCCCAACCCGCAGTACCAGTAGCCGCTCCCGCTCGAGCTCGGCAACCACGGAAGGGCAGTGCATCGTGACCACTCAGGTACATGTCACCAAGCACATCTTCGTCACCGGGGGAGTGGCCTCCAGCCTCGGCAAGGGCCTCACCGCCTCCAGCCTCGGCCGGCTGCTGACCTCCCGCGGCCTGACCGTCACGATGCAGAAACTCGACCCGTACCTCAACGTCGACCCCGGCACGATGAACCCGTTCCAGCACGGCGAAGTCTTCGTCACCGAGGACGGCGCCGAGACCGACCTGGACGTCGGGCACTACGAGCGGTTCCTGGACCGCAACCTCGCCGCCGACGCCAACGTCACCACCGGCGGTGTCTACTCCCGGGTCATCGCCCGTGAGCGGCGCGGGGAGTACCTCGGCGCGACCGTGCAGGTCATCCCGCACATCACCGACGAGATCAAGGACCGCATCCTGGCGATGGCTGCCCCGGACTCGGTCGGCTCGGCGCCGGACGTGGTGATCACCGAGATCGGCGGCACCGTCGGCGACATCGAATCGCTGCCGTTTCTGGAGGCCGCCCGCCAGGTCCGCCACCAGCTCGGCCGGGACAATGTCTTCTTCCTGCACGTCTCGCTCATCCCGTACCTGGCGCCCTCCGGTGAGCTCAAGACCAAGCCGACGCAGCACTCGGTCGCCGCGCTGCGCAACATCGGCATCCAGCCCGACGCCATCGTCTGCCGAGCCGACCGGCCGATCCCGCAGGCACTGAAGACCAAGATCGCCATGATGTGCGACGTCGACGACGAGGCCGTGGTGGCCGCCCCGGACGCACCGTCGATCTACGACATCCCCAAGGTGCTGCACGCCGAAGGGCTGGACGCCTACGTTGTCCGCCGACTCGGGCTGCGGTTCCGCGACGTCGACTGGACACTGTGGGGCGAACTGCTGGACCGAGTGCACCACCCCGCGCGCACTGTTCGCATCGCTCTGGTCGGCAAGTACGTCGACCTGCCGGACGCCTACCTGTCGGTCACCGAGGCGCTGTCCGCCGGCGGCTTCGGCAACAACGCCCGCGTCCAGATCGACTGGGTGCCCTCCGACGACTGTGTCACCCCGGCGGGCGCGGCCGCCGCGCTGGCCGGCGCAGACGGCATCCTGATCCCCGGCGGCTTCGGGGTCCCGCGGCATCGAAGGAAAGATCGGCGCAATCACCCACGCCCGCACCGCCGGTATCCCGATGCTCGGGCTGTGCCTGGGGCTGCAGTGCATGGTCATCGAGGCGGCCCGCAACCTCGCCGACATCACCGGTGCCAGCTCCGCCGAATTCGACCCGGACACCGCCGACCCGGTCATCTCCACGATGGCCGACCAGCACGCCGTCGTCGCCGGTACCGCCGATTTGGGCGGCACGATGCGCCTGGGGTCCTACCCAGCCACGCTCACTCCCGGATCCCTGGTTGCCGACATCTACGGCGCCACCGAGGTATCTGAGCGGCACCGGCACCGCTACGAGGTGAACAATGCCTACCGCGACCGGATGGAAGCCGCCGGCCTGCGCATCTCGGGCACCTCACCCGACGGCGCGCTCGTCGAGTTCGTCGAGCTGGACCGGGCTATGCACCCGTTCATGGTCGCCACCCAGGCGCACCCGGAGTTCAAGTCCCGACCGACCCGCCCGCACCCGCTGTTCGCAGCCTTCGTCAAGGCGTCGCTGAAACACCTGGACACTCTGCGGCAGGCGGCCACGCAAACACCTGATCCCGAAACGATTTCGGTGGCAGGCCGTCCCCGAAATAAGCCGGTCTCGGCCGGAACCCTCGATAGAATCCGGAGATGAGAACTATGTCGCTGAGCGAAGCCAAGAACGATCCGTCCGGCCTGATCGACTAAGTCGATTCGACCCGCCAGACCATCACCATCACCCGGGCCGATCAGCCGGTGGCAGTGTTGATTTCAGCCGATGACCTAAGTATTTGCTCGGCGCAAGCTCGGCCGTTCAGGGCCGATATAGCCGTGTTATGTGGAACCAGGTTTGGGTGGGCTTGAAATACGGACGGAACTGTCGGTGTCGGCTGAGACAATATGGGTATGGCAGAAATGGTGGGTGATGGTGGCGTAGGGGATCGCTCCCCGAGCGTTTCTGTCGCGTTGCCGGTGGCTCGCCCGTTGTTGAACGCGGACGGCAGTGTCCGCAAACCACGCTCCCGGAAACGTCCGAAAGATGCTCCGACGCACGTGGTGTCGGTGTGCCTGCGGCCGACTCCGGAGCAACGCCGGGACATCGGTGTGCGGTTGGATTCCGGCCGGAAGGTGTACAACGCCTGCCTCGCCGAGTTCCTCATCCGTAGTCGCAGGGTCCGCGCGGACCCGGAATTCGAAGCGGCGAAGAAAATGTCGACGGGCCGACCGGGAA
>JAABUZ0100004344.1_pt1 | contig 19669 bp, 21 predicted proteins | sample 5562091 | NCBI WGS metagenome assembly JAABUZ01 (sample SAMN12813069, study PRJNA571459) | rock metagenome | isolation source: Antarctica rocks | place: Antarctica: Victoria Land, Linnaeus Terrace sud | collected 2015-12-21 | reverse complement strand
GCTCATCGGTCAGGTCGGTGGGGTAGCCCCGCCGATCGGGGTGATCAGCCACCCGCCCAGCATCACCAGAGAAGATCTTGTTACCAAGCCGACACGCCGAACCAGATCAACTTTCCCAACACGTACTAAGAGATGCACATGGTGAGCGAGGACCCCGCCGTCGGGCAGAACTTGCGTGACCGGGGCCGCGAGGCCTTCCGGCGGCGGGCGTGGACCGACGCCTACGAGATGTTGTCCGTGGCGGATCGGCAGTCTCCGTTGGAGCCGGCGGATCTCGAGCTGCTCGCGGCGGCGGCGTACTTGATCGGTAGGAACGAGGCCGGCGCCGAACTGTTGACGCGTGCGCACCGCGAGTTGTTGAGGCGGGACAACCCGGTGCGGGCGGCGCGATGCGCGTTCTGGTTGGCGTTCCATCTGCTGAACGAGGGTGAGCTGGCCCGCGGTGGCGGCTGGGTCGCCCGGGCCCGCCGGTTGCTCGACGACGCCCAGCACGACTGCGTCGAGCAGGGGTACCTGCTGTACCCGGTGGCGCTGCGGGCCATCTTCGAAGGCGACAACACAACCGCATGTGCCACGTTCCGCCAGGGCCGACATCGGCGATCGATTTCACGAGCCCGACCTGGTGACGATAGCCCGGGTTGGCCAGGGTCGGGCGTTGATCCGGCTGGGAGAGCCCGCGGAGGGCGTGGCGTTGCTTGACGAGGCCATGGTCGCGGTCACGGCCGACGAGGTGTCGGCGATCGTCGCCGGGGACACGTACTGCACCGTGATCGAGGGCTGCCAGGAAACCTTCGACCTGCGCCGGGCGCAGGAGTGGACCGCGGCGCTGGCCCACTGGTGTGCGTCTCAGCCGGACCTGGACCGCTTCCGCGGTCAGTGCCTGGTGCATCGCGCCGAGATCATGGCGTTGCACGGGGCCTGGCCGGATGCGATGGACGAGGCCCAGCGGGCGTGCGAACGGTTCCTCCGCGGGCCGGGCCACCCGGCGGTGGGCGCGGCGTTCTACCAACAGGCGGAGCTGTGCCGGCTGCGCGGCGAGTTCGTGCAGGCCGAACAGATGTACCGCCAGGCGAGCCGGGTGGGCCGGGAGCCGCAGCCCGGATTGGCGTTGCTGCGGCTGGCCCAGGGCGACGTCGGTGCCGCGCAGGCCGCGATCCGCCGCGTCATGGACGAGGCCGAGGACCGGGTGAGCCGGGCCACGCTGCTTCCCGCGCACGTCGAGATCATGCTGGCCGCCGGTGACCTCGCGACGGCACGGATCGCTGCCGACCAGTTGTCGCAGATCGCTGCCTACCTCGACGCGCCGCTGCTGCGCGCGGCGGCCGCTCACGCGACAGGAGCCGTCCTGCTCGGCGAGGGCGACGGGCGAGCTGCCCTGGAGGCGTTGCGCCGGGGGTGGACGGTCTGGCACGGGCTCGACGTTCCGTACGAGGCTGCGCGCGCCAGGGCGCTTCTGGGACTTGCCTGTCGGGAACTCGGTGACCAGGACGGCGCGGCCATGGAGCTGGACGCGGCGCGTTCGGTGTTCCAGCAGCTCGGGGCTATGCCCGACGTGGTGCGGGTGGAAACGCTGGCCCGCAAGGCAGCCACCAGGACGGCGGGCACGCTCACCGGCCGGGAGGTGCAGGTGCTCCGCCTGGTGGCGACGGGCATGGCCAACCGGGCGATCGCCGCGGAGCTGTTCCTCAGCGAGAAGACGGTGGCCCGGCACCTGAGCAACATGTTCACGAAGCTGGACGTGTCGTCCCGATCAGCGGCAACCGCGTACGCCTACGAGCACGGCCTGGTCTAGCCGGCGCGTTCAGTGGCTACACAGAATCACCCACATCCCGGATGGGTGTTTCGCCCGACGCGGCACGAAAGGTGGGCTCCCTAGCGTCGCGACCGGACCGATCCACGGCCAGCGGGAGGCGACGATGAACAGCACACAGGGTGTGGGGGAACGCGCACGGGAGCGGATGCTCGCCGGGATCCCGGTCAGCGAGCGACGGTTACCGCTGGCAGGGATGTCGACCGCGGTGCTGGAGGGCGGCGATGGACCGACGATGGTGCTTCTGCACGGACCGGGCGAGTTCGCCGCCGCGTGGCTGCCGGTGCTCCCGGACCTGATCCGCACCCACCGCGTGATCGCCCCCGATCTTCCAGGCCACGGGGCGACCGGGACACCCGACGCCCCGCTGGACGCGGATCGGGTTCTCCGCTGGCTCGGTGAACTGATCGAGCACACCTGCCCGGCGCCGCCGATGCTGGTCGGGCGGGTCGTCGGCGGCGCCATCGGGGCCCGGTTCGCGGCTGATCACGGCGCCCGGCTCGACCGCCTGGTGCTGGTGGACACACTCGGGTTGACACCGTTCGAGCCCGCCCCACGGTTCGGGCTCGCATTGCATCGCTTCCTCGCGCAACCGACCGTCGGCACCTACGACCGCTTCATGGAGTTCTGCACCTTCGACCTGGACCGCGTGCGCGAGCAGCTGGGTCAGCGGTGGGAGCCGTACGCGACCTACGCGGTCGAGCTGGCCGGCACACCGAGCGTGCAGGCCGCCATGGGCGGCCTGATCGGGCAGTTCGCGGCGGCCCCGATCCCGCCCGACGAGCTCGCAAGGATCGACGTCCCCACCACCCTGATCTGGGGGCGACACGACCTCGCCACACCGCTGCAGATCGCCGAAGCGGCCGGTGCCCGCTACGGCTGGCCGCTACACGTGATCGAGGGCGCCGGTGACGACCCGCCCCTCGAGCAGCCCGATGCGTTCCTGGACGCGTTGCGCGCCGCGATCGGCGCCCCGCTCGGAGAGGTGGCCGCGTCATGACCACGATCGACATCGCCGGACGCGAAGGCGAACGGGTCAACCTGGCGCAAGATCTGCTCGATGACCTGCACGCGCGGATCGCGGGCCGCGTGCTGCGCCCCGGCGACGAGGGCTGGGACGACGCGGTGCTGGTCTGGAACGCCATGGCGGCCCGCACCCCGGCGCTGGTCCTGCAACCCGTCTCGGCCCGCGACGTCGCCGCGGCCGTCGGGTTCGCCCGCGACCACGGGCTGCTGCTGGGCGTGAAGGGCGGCGGCCACAACATCGCCGGCACCTCCATCGGCGAAGACGGCCTGACCCTGGACATGGCCCGCATGCGCGAGGTCACCGTCGACCCGGGCGCCCGGCTCGCGCACGTCGGACCCGGGTGCCTGCTCCAGGACGTCGACGGCGCCACCCAGCGGCACGGGCTCGCGACCGTGCTCGGGTTCATCTCCGAGGTCGGCGTCGCCGGCCTGACTCTGGGCGGCGGGTTCGGCTACCTGATGCGCCGGTTCGGCTGGGCCGTCGACAACCTCGAGGAGGTCGAGATCGTCACCGCCGACGGCGAGATCCGCTCCGCTAACCGCGTACAGAACGCTGAGCTGTTCTGGGCGCTGCGCGGCGGCGGCGGCAACTTCGGGGTCATCACCCGGTTCACCTTCCGTCTCCACCAGGTCGGGCCGATGATCACCGGCGGCCTCATCCTCTGGGACGCCGCGAGGGCCGACGAGGTCCTCGCCGCATACCGCGAGCTCACCGAGTCCGCACCCCGTGAGCTGACCGCGGCGGTCGTGATGCGGATCGCGCCGCCGGCCCCGTTCATCCCCGCGCCGTGGCACGGCAAGCACATCATCGTGATGTTGGTGTGCCACAGTGGGCCGAACGCGGACGCTGACCTCGCGCCGGTCCGCGCACTCGGCGACCCGATCGTCGACCTGATCACCGAGAAGCCTTACGTCGAGCAACAGTCGATGATGGACGGCACCGAACCCAAGGGCGAGCACTACTACTGGAAGACCGAGCACCTGCCCGGCCTGCCGACGGATTCCTCGAGGCGTTCCGGGCCGGCGCACTGAAGGTCCCGACGGTGTGCTCGGAGTCGGTCATCTTCCACATCGGTGGTGCTGCGAACGAACGGGCGGATGACGACGGCGCGGTCGGCAACCGCGACTCCCGCTACATCACCGGCTTCGCCGGTGCCTGGCCCGCCGGCACGGGCTCCGATGCCCATATGGCCTGGGTCCGGGACTCCTGGGAGACCATCCGCCCGTTCTCCACCGGCGGCAACTACGTCAACTTCCAGCTGGCCGAGGACGACACCGCCCGAACGGCCGACGCCTACGGGAAAAACCTCGAACGCCTGCAACGGGCCAAGGCCGCCTATGATCCGCACAACCTGTTCCGGGTCAACCGCAACATCGCACCAGCCGTCTGACCGACCCAGCGCTGGGCGACGACCCTTTGACCCGGCAGACCCTCCCCGGCCAGCCCTGATCTTGTCCTCGTCGCCGCGGGTGAAATCCCCGAACCCGAACCTGGGCCCGGTGATCCTCGATTGTCCGGCCCGACCACCGGTAGGCAGCGAACTCGCCGGGGTCGATCTTGACCTGCTCGGCCACGTACGACACCGGCGCCGGCGGCACCTCCGCCGCCGAACACCGGCCCTTGGAGTCCACGTCCACCCCTACCGCGGAGCGTCGTGGCGGTCCTGGGACTCCCACGGTCGCAGCGAGCGGTCGAACAGTTCCCAGCACCGCCGGTGCGCGGCGACCCGCCGCGCGAAGGCCGCGAGCAGCGCGGCGTCCTCGTGGCGCGTGTGCTCGCGCCCCATCGGGTCGGTGTCGGGGCGGCCGTCGGCGCCGTAGCGGGCGACGAGCAGGACGCCCAGCACCACCAGGACCCCCCAGAACGTGATCATCATGTGCTCCTCTCCGGCACCCACGGTGACGCCGAAGTGGTTGGTGCGCCAGGGCCACGTCTGCGACAGTGGCAGGCGCATTGGCAGAAGTGGCAGGAGTGAGCGTGACCGGGGAACGTCTGAGCGCGGCCGTCCTGGCCCGCCATCTGGACGCCTGGCACGACGCCGGCGGCGCCGGGTACTCCGCGCTCGCGGCGCGGATCCGGGCCCTGCTCCTCGACGGGCGCCTCGCGGTGGGCACTCGTGTGCCCAGTGAGCGCGCGCTCGCCCTGACCCTGGCGCTCGGACGCGGGACGGTCGCCGCCGCGTACGAGGAGCTGTGCGCGAGCGGCCACCTCGTGCGCCGCCGCGGCTCCGGCACCTGGACGACGCTGCCGGCGGTCGCCGGGCGCGGTCCGGTCACCCCGTTTGCTCCGATGAGCGCCCTCTCGGTCCCGCCCACCACGATCGACTTCGCCCACGCCGCCCCCGAGGCGCCGGCCGAGGCGGTGACCGCAGCCGGCCACGAGGCACTCGAGGCCCTGCCGGCGCACCTGAGCGGCCCCGGGTACGACCTCCTCGGGCTCCCCGTCCTGCGGGAGGGCGTCGCCGGCCGCCTCACCGCGCAGGGCCTGCCGACCACCCCTGACGAGGTGATGATCACTGCGGGCGCCCAGCACGCGCACGCCCTCGTGGTGCGCGCGCTCGTGCGGCCCGGTGACCGGGTCCTGCTCGAGCAGCCCACCTACCCCAACGCGATCGACCTGGTCCGCCACGCCTCGGCCCGCGGGGTCCCGGTCACCCTGGACGCCACGGCCGGCGGAGTCGGCGGGGACGGCTGGGACGTCGGGGTCCTCGCGGCAGCCCTGCGCGAGTCGACGCCGGCCCTGGCCTACCTCGTGCCCGACCACCAGAACCCCACCGGCGCGGTGATGAGCGCGTCGACCCGCGAAGCGGTGGTGGCCGCGACCCGCCGCCACGGGGTCCCGCTGGTGATCGACGACTGCCTGCGGGAGATGTGGCTCGACGCCCCTCCCCCGCCGCCGGTGGGTGCGTGGGCGGCGTCGTCGGCCGGTTCCGGGGACCACGCTCCGGTGCTCACCCTCGGGTCGCTGAGCAAGACGGTGTGGGGAGGCCTGCGGATCGGGTGGCTCCGAGCACCCCGAGCGGTCCTGCGGCGGGTGGCCGCGGCCCGCGCCTCCGACGACATCGCCACCCCGGTGCTCGAGCAGCTCCTGGCAACGGCCCTGCTCGCCCGCCTCGACGACCTGCTCCCGGCCCGGCGCGCGTGCTTCGCCGTCCGCCGCGACCACCTCGTCGCCGCCCTGGGCCGGGCGCTCCCCGAGTGGCGGGCACCCCGCCCGTCCGGGGGTCTGAGCCTGTGGGTCGCCCTCAGGGCGCCGCAGTCCAGCGCCCTCGTCGAGTCCGCCGCCCGGCACGGCGTCCGGGTGGCCGCGGGGCCCCGCTTCGGCACCGGCGGCGCGTTCGAGGGCTTCCTGCGCCTGCCCTACACCCAGGCCCCCGACGTGCTCGACGACGCCGTAGCCCGCCTCGCCGCCGCGTGGCGGGCCCTCGAGTCGCGCGGGGCCGGCCTCACGACCGTGGTGTGACCCGCGGCCCCGGGGCCGGAACCGGTGTCAGCTCTCGCCGCGGCGCGAGCGGAGCTTCGCGAGGGCCTCGTCGAGCAGGGCCTCGCCGTCCGCGTCGCTGCGCCGCTCCTTCACGTAGGCCAGGTGCGTCTTGTAGGGCTCGGTACGGCGCGCCGGCGGCGGGTTCTTGGCGTCGGTGTTGGCCGGGAGACCGCAGCGCGGGCAGTCCCACGTGGCGGGGAGCTCGGCGTCGTGGGCGAACGACGGCTGGGTCTCGTGCCCGTTGGAGCACCAGTAGGAGACGACGGTGCGCGCCGCGCTCTCCCCGCGCTCGGACTCCCCCATCGGACCGGAACCGACCCGCGTCCCCCGGATCGCGTTGCCAGTGGCCATCTCGGCGCTACCTCCGCATCGTGAGTCGGCGGCCCGGCGACGATCCGGGCCGACCGTCAACCCTGGATCTTGACCAGCAGACCGGTCCCGACGATCGCGATCAGCCACACGAGGCCCACGAAGAGCGTGATCCGGTCGAGGTTCTTCTCGGCCACGCTCGACCCCGCGAGGCTGGACTGCATCCCGCCTCCGAACAGGGACGACAGACCGCCACCCCGCCCGCGGTGCAGTAGCACCAGCAGCACCAGCAGCACGCTGGAGACGATGAGCAGGATCTCGAGGAAGAGGCGCATCTCGGGTTCCTGACCTCCGCGTTCGTCCCGGGCCGCGGGCACCGAGGGCACCGAGACCGGCGTGGCCACCGGCTCGGCGTGCGAGCCGGATCGTGTGCGGTGACAATACCCCGCCCCTCCGACCGGAGGGGGCGGGGTCACTCCTCGGACGAGGGTCGGACGGGCCCGGACGCCAAGGGGCCGCCGGCCGCGAGTGCGCAGAGCTCGGCGAAACCCTCGGGGTCGAGGCTCGCGCCGCCCACGAGGGCGCCGTCCACGTCGGTCTGGGCCACCAGGTCGGAGACGTTGTCGGCCTTGACCGATCCGCCGTAGAGGATGCGCAGCGCGTCGGCGACGCCGGCGCCGTGCACCTCACGCACGCGGGCGCGCAGGGCCGCGCACACCTCCTGGGCGTCGGAGACGCCCGCGGACTTTCCGGTGCCGATCGCCCACACCGGCTCGTAGGCCACCACGATCTTCACGACGTCGTCCGCCGAGAGGCCGTCAAGCGCCCCGTCGAGCTGCGCCGTGCAGTACCGCACGTGGTCGCCGGAGTCCCGGACGTCCTCCCCCTCGCCGAGGCAGAGGATCGGCGTCAACCCGTTGCGCAGCGCCGCGACCACCTTGCGGTTCACCAGGGCGTCGTCCTCGCCGTGGATCGTCCGGCGCTCGGAGTGCCCGACGACCACGTAGGTGCATCCGAGCTTGGCGAGCATCGGGCCGGCCACGTCTCCGGTGAACGCGCCGGAGTCCTCCGGGGAGAGGTCCTGCGCGCCGTAGCGGATCGGCATCGAGTCCGCGTCGACGAGCGTCTGGACGCTGCGCAGATGCGGGAACGGGGGGAGCACGGCCACGTCCACATGGTCGTAGTACTTGGCCGGCAGCGCGAAGAAGAGCTTCTGCGTCACGCCGATGGCCTCGAGATGGTTGAGGTTCATCTTCCAGTTGCCGGCGATGAGCGGCGTGCGCGGCATCGGCGGATCAGCCCTCCTCGAGCACGGCGATGCCGGGCAGCGTGTCGCCCTGCAGGAACTCCAGCGACGCCCCCCCGCCGGTGGAGATGTGACCGAACGACTCGTCGGCGAGGCCCGCCCCGCGGATCGCCGACGCCGAATCACCTCCGCCGACGACGGAGAAGGCCTTCGACGCCGCGATCGCCTCGGCGACGCCGGTGGTCCCGGGCGCGAACGGGGCCAGTTCGAACATGCCCATCGGGCCGTTCCAGAACACCGTGGCCGCGCCGGACAGGCTCTCGGAGAACGACGAGACCGTCCGCGGCCCGACGTCGAGCCCGATCCACCCTTCGGGGATCGCCTCGACGCCAACGGTGCGGGTCTCCGCGTCGGCGGAGACCTCCGCGGCCACGACGACGTCGGTCGGCAGCACGAGCGTGTCGCCGTACCGGGAGAGCAGGTCGCGGCAAGTGTCGATCATGTCGGACTCGACGCGCGAGCCGCCGACGCCGTGGCCCTGGGCGGCGAGGAACGTGAAGCACATCGCCCCGCCGACCAGCAGCGTGTCGACGGTGGGCAGCAGGGTCGAGAGCACCCCGAGCTTGTCGGAGACCTTCGACCCCCCGAGCACGACGACGTAGGGCCGGTCGGGCTCGCCGACGAGGCTCCGCAGCACGTCGGTCTCCCGGGCCACCAGGTCGCCCGCATAGTGCGGCAGCTTCCGGGCCACCTCCACCACCGACGCCTGCTCGCGGTGCACCACGCCGAATCCGTCGGAGACGTACGCGGCGGGGCCCCCGCTCGAGACCAGCTCGACGAGCTCGGTGGCGAGCTGGTCGCGCTCACCCGCCGTCCCGGTCTCCCGCGGGTCGTAGCGGACGTTGGCTAGCAGGCCAACGCCCCCGTCGGCGAGCGCCGCCGCGACGTCGTGGGCGGACTCGCCCACGACGTCCTCGGCGAGGGACACCCGCGCGTCGAGCAGCTCGCCGAGGCGCGCGGCGACCGGGGCGAGCGAGTACCTCGGGTCGTGGTCTGCGGAGCCGGCGCCGCCCGTCGGCCGGCCGAGGTGGGCCATCACGAGCACCTTGGCCCCGCCCGCCACCAGCCGGGTGATGGTGGGAAGCGAGGCCCGGACGCGGCCGTCGTCGGCGATGACGGGCGGGCGGGACGTGTCGCTGTCGTCGAGGGGGACGTTGAGGTCGGCGCGCACCAGCACGAACCGGCCTGCCACCCCCTCGGCGAGGAGGTCGTCGACCGTTCTCATCGTTGTCACAGCCGCATCAGAGCTTGGAGCCGACGAGCGTGGTGAGGTCGACGACGCGGTTGGAGTAGCCCCACTCGTTGTCGTACCAGCCGATGATCTTGACCGTGCGGTTCCCGAGGACCTTCGTCATGCCGGCGTCGAACGTACAGGAGGCGGGGGTGCCCACGATGTCGGAGGAGACGATCGGGTCCTCGGTGTAGACCATGATGTTCGACAACTCGCCCTCGGCGGCGGACCTGAACGCAGCGTTCACCGACTCGACGGTCACGTCGGACTCGAGCGTCGCCGTGAGGTCGGTGACCGACCCGTCAATCACCGGCACGCGCATCGCGATGCCGTTGAGCTTGCCCTCCAGCTCGGGTAGGGCGAGCGCGGTGGCCTGGGCGGCGCCGGTCGTGGTGGGGATGATGTTGGACGCGGCCGCCCGGCCGCGGCGCAGGTCCTTGTGAGGGGCGTCCTGGATCGTCTGGTCGCCGGTGTAGGCGTGGACGGTGGTCATGAAGCCGGTCTGCAGACCGAACGCGTCGTGCAGCACCTTGATCATGGGCGCCACGCAGTTGGTGGTGCAGGAGGCGTTGGACAGGATGGTCTGGCTGCCGTCGTACATCGAATCGTTGATGCCCATGACCACCGTGAGGTCCTCGCCCTTCGCCGGGGCGGAGATGACGACCTTCTTGGCGCCGGCCTTCAGGTGCTTCGAGGCCGACTCGCCGTCGGTGAAGATGCCCGAGGACTCGATGACGACGTCGACGCCGAGGTCGCCCCACGGCAGGTTCGCGGGGTCCTTCTCCGCGAGCGCGCTGATGGTGCGCCCGTTGACGGTGAGCGCGTCGTCGGTGGCCTCCACGGTGCCGTCGAAGCGGCCGAGGACCGAGTCGTAGCGCAGCAGGTGCGCCAGCGTCTTGGTGTCGGTGATGTCGTTGACCGCCAGCACCTCGATGTCGGCGCTGCCCGCGGCCCGCTGGACCTCGAGCGCGCGGAACACGTTCCGCCCGATGCGACCGAACCCGTTGATCCCGATGCGAATCGTCACTGCGCCTCGCCCTGCCTTCTGTGATCGCGATCGACTCGGCACGCGCCACTGTGCGTCGTCCGTGCGTTCCCGCCGATCGCGTCAGCCTAACGGGCTCGACGCCGGCGTCCTCGCGCTGCTTGGTGGCGGCCTCTACCGCTTCCGCGACCTCCGCCGGGTCGGCGGGCCGGGTTGCTCCCCGGCTACTCCATCACCTCGAAGCACGCCTACGACGTCGTGGCCCGGCCGCACGACCGCGGGGGGTCCTCCGGCGCCGAGCTCGGCATCAGGATCAACGACGCGGACGATCGTGGCTCCGGTCCCACCCGCGGCTGCCGACGAGATGGCCGATCCAGAACGCACGATGTTCGTCGGCGACGAGGTCTCCGGATCGTGACCATCTCGTGAGCCGGGAGGACGCTCGGGCAGCATGGTTTCGCCCCGAGGATGTCAGACCCCTCGGCTAGCTTGCGGGTATGGATGCGACTCGTCAGCAGCGTGCGCTCCCGCGCGACGACTTCGACGCCGTGTACGAGCAGATGATCGTGCGCTTCGTGGCGCCCGCGCTCGGCGCCGCCCTCGACGACGGGACGCTGAGCCGGGCCGGCCTGGAGGTCTTCCTACGAGAGAGCGTCGGCGACCCCAACGGCGTCGTCGTCGCCGCAGTGTCAGCGGTACTGCCCGTCGCCGGTGGTCTCGGGCTTGACGAGCTCGCCGACCAGGTGGCTGACGAGCTCGACCGTGCCGAGCTGCTCGAGAGCCCCACCGACACCGGTACCACCACCGGCGCTGGTCCCATCGTCGGGAGCGGCGCGGTGCTCGACGTCGTCGACCCTGCCGGCCAGCCCCGTCCCGATGAGGACCTCGGCCGCACCAACACGCCCTATCTCTCCTCGTCGACTCGCGCGGACTCACCCGCGTTGGACCGCCCGCGCGGCCTCGCCTGTGGCGGTGCCCCGGAGAGGTCGAGCCTCCGCCGGGCGGCCCCGGGATTGTCGTCTGCACCGGGTTGGGGGCCCCGAGTTCGACGAGCAGCGCCTGTACCTGGCCCGCGAGGTCCACGTCGTGGTCGCGCACAAGCTCACGGTGGCCCTCGGCCCGGGTGCCGTCTCGGCGCGCGGTGAGGAGATCACCATCCCACCGCCCCCCCTGATCTCCGCCGAGAGCGAAAGGCCCCCGCTCTGCTCGCTGGGCCTTCTACGGTCGGATCATGTCGGACACTGATCAGACCGAAGGTCTTCGCGCGGCGGAACGTCGACTACAGGCCGCCCAGCTTGCCTCGGACGTCGAGACGCTGACCGAGCTGCTTGATGATGAGATGGTCTTCACCTGCCCGGACGGCAACCTCTACTCCAAGCAGGACGACCTCAGCGGGCATCGCAGTGGCCACCAGGTGCTGAACCGCGTCGACGAGCTGGAGCTCCGGGTGCTCGCCACTGGAGCAACCGGCGTCACCTGGTTCCTCGGAACGCTGGAAGGCACGATCGGCGGCGAGCCATTCATTGCCCGGATGCGCTACACCCGAACGTGGGTCCCATGACGGTCAGGCTGGCTGGAAGATCGTCGCGGCTCACGCGATGATTCTGAGCGACGGCTGAGCTGAGCGAGACCTAGGAACACTCACCAGCCGGGTCCCGCAGAGGGGAGCGGCCTACGAGACCCCTCGCCAACGGCCCGTGCCGATGTCGCGGGCCAACTCATGAGGTGGAACGACCAGGACCGGGCAGCGAGCGCGGCGGGTACAACAGCGCACGAGCGAAGAGCCCGCGACCCGTTCGAACGGGCGTCCTGGCGACGAGCCAGCGACCACCAGCAGGTCGTCCTCGCGGTCGGCGAGTTCGACCAGCTGCGGGCCCAGTGCGCCGGTCACGGTGGCAACGTGGACCTCGACGCCATCCGGCGGCGCTCCCATCGCAGCGGCGAACGCGTCCAGCGCCCGCTGCTGTCCGCCGTCGGGACCGGCGGCCGGAGCCACCAGCGGGGGCCGCCCGCCTGTGTAGCCCGGAAGGCGGGTCCTACGGGCATCGACAACGTAGAGCCGCGCCGCATGCTGGGTGGCCGTCTCCGCCGCCCGGCGCAGCGCGGCCAGGCCGGTCGGGTTGCGCTGCAACCCAACCAACACCCGCTGGAAACTCGTCACTATTCCACGGTGCCCGCGCGCGCCGCGCACGGCCATCGTCCCCGGCCGGTCATCTCGTCCCGCTCGCCCATCCCTCTCCGAAACAGTTGTAACTGCCGAGGACGTATAGCCCACCCGACAACAGGTGCGGGGAGGATGAACCGACGACGGCGGCCCTGGACCTGTCCCCGGACGAGCTGCTGACCACCACCCGCGCCGTGCGTCGCCGGTTGGACTTTGACCGGCCAGTGGAGCTGGGCGTGGTGCGCGACTGCGTGCGGATCGCGCTGCAAGCCCCCACCGGATCCGCTTGACGACGTGCTGCACGTCGACCGGTGGTGAACCGCATTACCTTGAGGCACACGCGCTTAACGTCCTGCCGGCACAGCCGCCCGCAGCCTGTAGCCCTGCTGGCCGCGTCGCGCTTGAGGATCGGCTTACAGCACGGGTTGATCAGGTGACGCCGATGGCCGGCTGCGGTCGGCGTAGGGGTCGGTGGCCGGTGGGTCCGAGTTGGGCGAGTTTCGGCGTCGATGTCGACGGTGATGGTGCCGAACAGCCTGATGCTCTCGATCTGGGCCGGGGAGATATGGGTCAGCAGCGCGTCGTCGACCTGGCGGCCCTGGTCGCGGAACTGGGCGACGGCCTGGCCGAGGTACTCGGCGGTCCAGGTGCTGACGCGTTGGTCGCGATGGTCCGACACCAGGCCTGGTCGGTCTGCTCGACGAGGTGGCGGCGGCGGACGGCGCCTTCGTGGGCGTAGAACACGCCCGGCGCAGCGCGTGGATGCTCTCGCCCTTCCCTGGCCAGATAGCGGGCGGCGTAGACCGTTCGGCGCAGCAGCCCGTACTCCTTGAGCGCGGCGGCGAGGGTGTCCAACCGGTCGGCGCGGGAGAGCTTGCCCACGATCAGCGAGGCGGTGACGTGGCCGTACTTCAGCGACGCGGCCAAGCGCAGCATCTCATCCCAGTGCTCGGCGATCAGCTCGGTGCTGATCCGCCGGGTGAGTAGCGGCCCGACCCTGGGGTAGGCCTCGCAGGTCTCCGATCCACTGGCGCATCGCCCGAGAGTGATCTTGCCGAGGTCCCGGATGCGGGGTGAGAGCTGCAGGCCGACCAGGTCGAACAACGCGAAGTTGATCGAGCTGGCGGCGTGATCCAGGACCTACGGGGCCTCCCCGTTGGTGGCCACGATGAGCTTGGTGCCGAACACCGCGTGCTGGTCGCTGACATGGGTATACGAGGCGATGGTGGAGGGCACCGCCCGGGTCCGCGCCGACCTCACTACCTCGCCCGCCACGCTGCTCGACCCGCACCGCCGCTCCCGGCGACCGATCGCCGGGAACCTTCGCCCGCGTAGAACGGACGAAGGCGACCCCGATCGACGGACGATCAGCTCACGGCGAGCTTCTCCGAGGCCATCTTGGTGCCCTCGACCCGGTTGGCGATCTTCTGGAACGCCACGTCACGGGCGTAGTCCGGCGACCCGTGGTTCGGCTTCTCGTCGATCGAGAACGGCGAGAACCCGCAGTCGTCGGTCGAGCCCATCTGATCCTTGGGCATGAAGTTCGCGGCCCGGACGAGGTCGTCGCGAACCTCCTCCGGGTTCTCCACCCGCGGTTTCAGCGGGTTGATCACGCCGAGGTACGCCATCTGCGCGACCCCGTTGGCGTCGCGGAGGTTCTCCCCGATCGACTTGAAGACGGGGTCCTTGTCCCGCTCGGACTTGAGCTGGATCAGGAAGTAGCCCGCGTTCATCTTGAACATCGTGGGCAGCAGGTTGTTGTAGGGCACGTCCGCCGAGTGGACGGAGTCACGGTCGCCACCGGGGCACGTGTGGAGTCCTTGACCGCGGCGTCCTGCTCCTTCTCGAGCGCGCCCTTGTCGATGTCGCCCTTGTCGTAGGCGGCGTACGCGTCCTGCAGCTTCTGCGGTCGAGGCAGCGATCCGACCGGCTCCGTCGGGATGCCGGTGGTCGCGCGGGGGTCATAGCTCATCACGGTGCCCCGACCGGGTTCGTCCCGGCCCGCTGGCGCGGCTACCTCGACGCGGCCGCCGCGGCGGGCAACACCACGTTGACGGATCGCGGTAGTGGCTGCGCCAGCGCCGCCGCCACCCGATCATCGCTCACGGTGAGCACCCTGCCCCCGGCTTTCCTGAGCCTGGGATGAACTCCTCGACACCAGCGCCGGGCGACACCGCCAACCTTGCCCACCGGCCGCCGGCTCCGACTCCTTGGCGGCGCCAGCCCGGAGGCTCCTGGCCGGGCCCGCGCCGCGGTGGGAGGTGTCCCCGCCGGCCACAGACGTCGCACCAACCGTCCCTGGTCGTCCACACCCTCGACGTCGCGATGATCTTCTGTCCCGGTCGTCCCGGAGGAGACAACACCGGACCTCGAGCGGTGGAGGAGACCGATCGACCTATGGATCAGTGCTGGAACGGCACGGCATCGCGCCAGCCCCACAGACTGCTCACCCACCGATCGGGGCAAGATCAAGGACTAGGTTTCGACCTTCGGCTCTGGGCCGTGCCGTGCTCACCGGCCGGCGGCTCGGACACCGGAGTGGACCGAATCCCAGCCGATGCGTCCTTTAGGGCGGTGGGGGCAGACAACGCTTCCACCCACCGCCCGCTGGGCCCTCCAGCACCAGCGTGGGGGCGTAGTCCCTGCGTGGCGAGTTCGCGGTTCGCAGCGGTGTTGGGTGGGCGTTCACGTGGGCGACGTCCCTCGGGTGATCCACTGCGGTTGACTGCTCAGTATGCCGAGTATGACGAGAATGCTGCGGCGCGCGAGGGCCGGCAGCTCCCGCGAGCCGAGCGCATCGGCTGTTGCACCCGGCTCGACGTCGCCGTCGAACCGGGTCCGGAGTGTCGTGGGCAGGGCGGCTCGCCCGGTGCGCCCGACGGGTCCGCTGCGGGTGCTGTTCGTTGTCCCGGACCTCACCTTCGGCGGCGCTGAGCGGCATGTGCTGACGTTGATGCCGCGCCTGGACCCGGCCCGGTTCATCCCGTCGCCCTGGTGTGCATCGGCGGTGAGGGCGAGATGTTTCACTATCTGCCCGGCACCGGGATCGAGGCCACGGTGCTGCATCGCCGCAAGCGGGAGATGCTCGGCGCACTCCGGGACCTGGTGCGGCTCATGCGCCGCCAACGCCCGGACATCGTGGTCACCCGCGCGTTCAACGCGGAGGCTCTGGGGCGTCTGGCGGGAGTGCTGGCGCGGGTGCCCAGGCTTACGGTTTGGGTGCACAACTGCGGCGACCTCGCCCCGCGCGGCGCCCTGCGGCGCATCTCCGACACCCTCTTGCGCCCGGTCACCGCGGCGGTCTACGGGGTCGCGCACGGCCAGCTGTCCTACCTCACCGAGGAGCTCGGCCACCGACCCGAAGTCGTCCGGATCGTTCACAACGGCACCGACCTCACCGAGGCGCCCACGCCTCCGACTCGGGCCCAACTCCGCGCCCGTGCCGCCGAGCTCGGATTGGACCCCGAGGCCCCGATCGTCGGGATCAGCGCAGGGCTACGGCCGGAGAAGGACCACGCGACGTTGCTGCGCGCCATGCGCCGAGTCGTCGACGAACTCCCCGACACCCAGCTACTGGTCCTCGGCGACGGGCCGCTGGAAGCCGAGCTCAGAGCGCTCACCACTCACCTCGGCCTCGCGGACCACGTGGTCTTCGCCGGCGGTCGCCACGACGTGGAACGGCTGTTACCGGTGCTCACCGTGTTCGCCCTGAGCTCGTTCACGGTGGAGGCGTTCCCGATGGCGCTGCTCGAGGCGATGGCCGCCCGCCTGCCCGCGGTGTGTACCGACGTCGGGGGAATCGCCGAGATGATCACCGAGGGTGAGACGGGACATATCGTCCCGGCGCGCGACCCGGCCGCGCTGGCTCACGGCTTGCTGTCCGTGCTGGGCGACCGCGACCACGCGGCCATGATGGGTCGCGCGGCGCGCGCACGGGTGGCACGGGAGTTCACCCTGGAGCGCTCAGTGGCGGAAGCGCAGCGTGTCCTCGAGGAAACCGCTGGCCGCGCGAATCAGGGCGGGCAAGCTCGTGGCCGTGCTGCGCCCGCGGCTGATCGGGCGGGCGGAGCCTGGGTCGGCGTGGCTGGGTCGCCATTGCCCGGCCCGAAACACGATCTCGCCGTGGGCGGTGCCCGCCCGACGGCGGGCGGGGGGCACGGGGAGGGGGCGCAGTAACGCCGCCGGTGCAGTAGGCCTTGGGGGCGCGGCGGTGGGTGTCGTGGCCGAAGAGGTGCTCGGGGTCCGTGCCGCGGCACGCGGCGTGGGCGCCCCAACTCGTCCTGGCGGTCCCGTCCCCCGGCGGCCGCGTCGCAGTGCGCGGGCGCTCGCGGAAGTGCCCGGGCGTGGGCGAACGGCAGCCGGAGCTGAGGATGGACGCGCCGTTCATGAGGTCGCCGTGTCCTGGTTGCCGGCGAGTTGTGTCGTGGGCGCCCCGAACGGGTGGACTGGACGCCTCGCCTCCCAGATACGCCCGCGACGCTCCCACTGCCTGTCGTTCCTTCCGCCCCGAGAGGTCATCTGGTGCCCCCCACGCCGTCCCGCCGTGCCGTCCTCGGCGCGGGCCTCGGCGCCGCCGCTGCGGCCGCGGCGGTAGCGATCAACCCGGGGGTGGCCAGGGCGGCCCCCCGACCGTCGTCGCCACTGCGACCCGAGGTTCACCGACGAGAGCAGCGGCTCCTCGGCCGACGACCACCCGCACGCCGACACTACGACGAGTTGGGCGGGTTCTTCGACCACGTCGCCCCGGGAATCGCCCCCGACGCCCACCCCGAGCAGGGCCTGGGACTGCGCGGGTTCCGCGTGCCGGCCCTGGTCGTCTCACCGCGCGCCCGGCGTCGCCATGTCGCGCACGGCGTCTACGACCACGCCTCGGTGCTCAAAGCCGTCGAATGGCGATGGGACCTGCCCCCGCTCACCCCCCGCGACGCCGCCGCGGCCAACATCGCCGAAGTCCTCGACTTCTCCCGTCCTGTCGACCTCACGGCGCCGCGTTTCCCCGTCCCTGCCTTCGTGGGCACGCCCTGCCCGCCGAACACGCCCGGCCTCCCCCGAGCAGGAGTGGACCGCCGTGCGCGATCTCGCCCGCGCCAACGGATGGACCCTGCCGTGAGCCTCGCCCCCACCGGTCGCACCACCACCGCAGCCGTCGTCGTGGCGTTGCTGGTCGTGCTCGGGACGGGCCTGACGCCGGGTCCGGCGGCGACGGCGGCACCGGAGACGGCAGCCGCGTCCGCTCGGGCCCCGCACGTCTTCGTGATCAACCTGGAGAACAAGGGGTTCGACGAGACCTGGGGGCCGTCGTCGCCGGCGCCCTATCTCAGTCGCGACCTGCACAGCCAAGGAATCCTGCTCACCCAGTACTACGGCACCGCGCACAACAGCCTGCCCAACTACCTCGCCCAGATCTCCGGGCAGGGCCCCAATCCCCAGACCCAGGGCTACTGCCAGCTCTACAGCTCCTTCGTGGGCGCCGGCACCGCTCCGCCGGGGCAGGCCGTGGGCCAGGGCTGCGTGTACCCGGCCGGCGTGCCGACCCTGCCGCAGCAGATGAGCGCGGCCGGGCTGAGTTGGAAGGGCTACATGCAGGACATGGGGACCCCGTGCCGGCACCCCGCCCTCAACAGCCCCGACAGCACCCAGCGGGCCAGAATCGGCGACCAGTACGCCGCGCGGCACAACCCGTTCGTCTACTTCGTGGGGATCACGTCCTCACCGGACTGCGCCCACCGCGACGTCGACCTCCATGCCCTGCCGACCGACCTCGCGCAGGTGTCGACGACGCCGAATCTGTCCTACATCACCCCGAACCTCTGCGACGACGACGCGCCCTGTGTCGACGGCCGCCCCGGTGGCCTCGCGTCCGCCGACGCCTGGCTCCGCACCTGGGCACCGAAGATCCTGAACTCGCCCGCGTTCCGGCAGGACGGCGTCCTGGTCACCACCTTCGAGGAATCCGACGGGCCCCAGTCCGACGCCACCGCCTGCTGCGGTGAAGGCCCCAGCCCCAACTCACCCCTCCCCGGGATCACCGGCCTCGGCGGCGGCAGGGTCGGAGCGCTCGTCCTCACCCCTTCGGGTCCGCGCAACGCCACCGTCGCCACGCCCGCCAACCACTACTCGATGCTGGCCGCACTCGAGGACACCTTCGGCCTGCCCCGCCTCGGCTACGCGACCACCGCGACCGCGCTCTCCCCGCTGCGACGCCGGTGACTCCGGGCCGCCACCTCGTGTCGTATCCCGGTCCGCGGTGCGCCCATCACTTACCGCGGCGACAGCTGCTCGGTTGGCTCGGGATCGGAGCGGCGGCCGTGTTGACCGGATGCGGTCGAGCGGGAAGGTCGGCGGTGGGCGCCGGGCCGAACGGTGCGACGGGGGCGGCGGCAACCGCGCTCCCGACCGCGATCCCGACCGCGAGCTCCCTCGACGGTGCTCCGGAGAACGTCGGCACGGGCCCGCCTCGGGTGCTGACCCACGGGCCGAGCGGTACCCGCCAGATCGCGCTGACCGTCGACGACGGGTACTGCGCGGACTGCGTGGCCGGCTACGCCGGGTTCGCGGCGCGCACCGGTCTTCATCTGACCTTCAGCCCGAACGGAGTCTACGGACCGGTGTGGGCGCCGCAGGCTGCGCTGCTGCGGCCCCTGATCGAACGCGGGCAGGTCCAGATGATCAACCACACGTTCACCCACCGCGACCTGGTTCGGCTGCCGGCCGGCCAGGTTCGCGACGAGCTCGAACGCAACGAGCACTGGATCGGTACCGCCTTCGGCACCGACACCCGGCCCTACTTCCGGCCGCCCTACGGATCGTCGAACCCCCAGGTCGACGGGCTGGCCGCCGAGCTGGGCTACGACCGGGTGGTGATGTGGAACGGCTCCTACGGCGACTCCACGCTGGTCACCCCGCAGTACCTGCTCGATCAGGCCCGCCGCTATCTGCAACCCGGGACCATCCTGCTCGGTCACGCCAATCACCCGACCGTGCTGGGCCTGTTCGACCAGATCCTGCAACTCATCCGCGACCGCGCCCTGGAACCGGTCACCCTCGACGAGATGTTCGGCACCCACCGCGCTGCCCCGACCCACTGAGCACGACCGGCTCGATATCGTGACGCGCCCCCGGGCGCACTCGAATTGTTCTCGGCTCCACGTGGACGCAGGAAGAGCCAACGGCTGTCGATGTCGTGGTGCTCACGGTCTACCCGAGCAACGACTGGGTGCCGCGAGCGAGCAATCGTCAATACCTGTGGATCAAGATTTTTTAGGCGGCTGCCGTGAGGGGGTCGCCGCTGGGGTGAGCGTCGGGTCGTTCGACAAGTTTGCCGGCCTCGAAGCGGGCCCCAGCCCGGACGAGA
>JAABUZ0100004343.1_pt1 | contig 19691 bp, 18 predicted proteins | sample 5562091 | NCBI WGS metagenome assembly JAABUZ01 (sample SAMN12813069, study PRJNA571459) | rock metagenome | isolation source: Antarctica rocks | place: Antarctica: Victoria Land, Linnaeus Terrace sud | collected 2015-12-21 | reverse complement strand
TGCGGCAGATCGTAGAGGGACTGAGCGTCGACCACGAGGTACTGCTGCCGACCCACCCCGGCTGGGCCGGGCAGCCACGAGACCCCGCGATCAGATCCGTGCCCGACCTCGCTCAGCGCTGCCTGAGGCGTGCCGTAACGCTGGCCGATCTCAGCGTCCAGGCGACGCTCGTGCCGTGGCAGGGCGTCCGGAGCCGCAGCACCACGCAGCACCACCAGCTCGGCGGCGAACGGCCCCAACCCCTTGATCTGCTGGACCGAGCGGAGGGCGTCGTCGGGGTCGACGGCCCGCAGTGCGGTGCCGTCGAGGCGCCCGTCGAGCGCGGCGTCGGCGACGGCGTGCAGATACTCGGTCTTGCGGCCGGGTAGATCGAGGTCCAGGGCACGGAGAACTCGTGGAGCCGGGAATGCTCCGTTGTCGCCATGGCGGTCGAGGAGATCGCCCCGGAGTCGGGCGGCCTGCACGATGCGGATGCGCTGGGACAGCACCGACCAGGCCGCGGCCTCGTACGGTGAGTGGAAACCGCACGGACGCAACCGGGGTAGCTGATCCTGCGCGTCGGCGATGACCGGGTCGCGGCGAGCGACGTCCGGCCAACCACGCGCGTCGACGTCCAGAGAGAGGAACCGACGGACCTGGTCAGCGGCGGTCTGCAGGTCGCCGTCGCCGGCCAAGCTGATGGTCGCGAGGTGGTCGAGTTGGGTGACCTCCGCCTCGGCCCATGACCAGTCGGCCTCCACCCGGAACACGGTGCGGATCCCGTCTCCCGCTCGCTGGTCGTCGAGCGCAGCAGGGCTGAAGCCTTCCCAGAAAGCTCGACTGGTGGTGAGGGACCACGGGCCGAACACCTCCGCGTCCACCGTGTTTCGTCTCATCGCCGTGCCTTCCTGGTAACGAGGTGGTGGCGTGTCAGGCCCGGTCGTGGATGGTGACCGCGTAGCCGTCGGGGTCGGAGAAGGTGAAGGTCCGCCCGAAGGGGGAGTCGAACGGGGCGACGGTGATGGAGACACCGTCAGCGGCCAGGCGGTCGTGCAGGGACTGGGCGTCGTCGGCGTGCAGCCACAGCGCCACGCCGATCCCGGGGTTCGGCCGGGCGGCATCAAGATCGACGCCGGGCAACGGTTCCCGGACTGCGAAAGAGACCGGCGTGGTGTCGAACACCACCGCACCGGGCGGAGCGACGGGCGTGCGCTTCAGCCCCAATCGGGTCTCGTAGAACTCAGCCGCGCGTTCGACGTCGCGCACCTGCAGAGCGATGAAGGTCGGTCCGGTCACGGTCATGATGAAACTCCTCTTCGTCGTGTCAGTAGATTGACACAGCGATTATGTGTCAGAATGTTGACATGAGTCAAGTGGAGGCCGTCGGCACCGTGGACGAGGCGGTGGGATACGTGCTGAAACAGGCCACCACCGCCCTGCGCACGGCGATGGATACCGTGCTGCGTCCGCTGCAGCTGACGGTCCCGCAGTATTCCTGCCTCGAAGTACTCGATCAACGACCGGGCCTGTCCAGCTCGGAGTTGGCCCGGGCCACGTTCGTCACCCGACAATCCATGAACCTGGTCCTGAAAGGCCTGCAGCAACGCGGCCTGCTCACCCGGGCCGCCGTCGCCGAGCACGGCAAGGCCCTGCCCACCGCACTCACCGACGCCGGCCGGGCGCAGTTGCGTGCGGCCAGCGTCGCGGTCCGCACCATCGAGAAGCAGATGCTCGCCCCACTCACGCCCAGCGCGCAACACCGTTTACTTGCCGACCTCGCCGCATGCGCCACCGCGCTCACGGATGAACCTTGCACCGCGGTGCCCGTAAGCGGAACGCTGACCGCACACGCAGCGGTCCGCGACCGGACAGGTAACCCCCGAGGCGGGTGGAGACTGCTGCGTGCATAAGCACCGCCTGACCTAGGGATGCGCTGATTTTCTGGGGTGGTCGGGGTGGCGTCTGGTTCTGGTGCTGTGATCGCGAAATGATGTGGCATGCGCAGCATGCAGCCGAGTTTCACTGATGTCGAGTATGGCAACCGTCGGCGGGTCTCTGGTCGTGAGCGGTTCTTGGCCACGATGGATGCCACCATCCCGTGGGCGGCTTGGGTGGGGGTGATTGAGCCGTTCTACTTCTCGGGTAAGCGGGGTAGGAAGCCCAAGCCGCTGGCGACGATGCTGCGGATGTACCTGCTGCAGGTGTGGTTCTCGCTCTCGGATGAGGGGGTGGAGGACGCGATCTACGACTCCTATGCGATGCGGAACTTCCTGGGGCTGGACTTCACGGTCGAGCAGGTCCCCGACGCGACCACGCTGCTGCACTTCCGCCATCTGCTGGAGAAGCACAAGCTCGGCGAGAGGCTGTTCGAGTCCCAGAACGAGATCTTCGAGAACGAGGGTTGGATCATGCGCGGGGGCTCCATCGTGGACGCCACGATCATCGCTGCGCCGTCCTCGACGAAGAACACCGCCGGTGAGCGTGATCCCGAGATGCACCAGACCAAGAAGGGCAACCAGTGGTACTTCGGGATGAAGGCCCACCTCGGCGTCGATGCCGGCACCGGATACGCCCACTCGGTGTCCGTGACCGCGGCCAACGTGCACGACCTGGACGAGACAGTGAACCTGGTGCGTGACGATGACGAGGTCGTCTACGCCGACGCCGGTTACCAGGGCGCCGAGAAGCGGCCCGAGATCGCCGGCGACGGGCACCTGTCGACGGTGCAGTTCCGGATCGCCGCACGCAAGGGCGCACTCGCCTCGATGCCCGCCCACGACCGTGAGATCGAGGCCCGCAAGGCGTCGGTGCGGGCGAAGGTCGAACACCCGTTCCTGATCGTCAAACGCGACTTTGGGTTCACCAAGACCCGCTACCGCGGCATCGCGAAGAACCTCAACCACCTGCACATGCTGTTCGCCTCGGGGAACTGGCTGATGCGCGCCCGTGCCGTCGCCCTCGCGGGGTGACGGCGAGGCGTCAGCCTGCCCGAAACACTCTCAACGGGCCGAAATGGAACCGGGATGACACGGCGCAGCCCCCTGCGCACCCGACCCGAGCCCCTCGACGCCCTCCCGGCCAGACTCAACGGTCGACCACGCCCCACAACGCCGATAATCAGCGCTTCCCTAGTGCCCGGCAGCGGGGGTCAACCGGCTTTGTGGAACACAGCCTGCTCGAGTCGTTCGATGCGGGCGGTCGCACCTGCGGCGAGGCTGTCGTCGTCACGGCGCTGCTCGATCCACCGTCGGATGAGTGCTGTCGGCTTGGTGTGCTCGACACCGGCCTGCTCGCGGACCCAATCCAGCAGGGACTTGGGCAGGCGTAGAGATGTGGTGACCATGGGGTCGGGATCGACCTCGGTGTCCCAGATCCCGTCTTTCATGTCCTCGGCGGTACTGGCGGTGTCGTAGTGCTCACGAATCTTCGCTAGCTCCTGGTGATTCATAGTGGATGTGCTCTCCCGGGTGTGGGGTGGGTCATCGTGCTTGGCGGGTGAAATTGCGGCGCTCGACGGGGTCCATGTCGCGGGCGGTGACGATGTAGTCGCGGCCGTCCAAGGCCTCGGCGAGGACAACCAGCAGGTAACGGCCTGCGTCGGTGGTGCCGTAGACCAGCTCGACCCCTTCACGGCCTGCCTTGGTCAAGCGTGGTCGGGTGTGGACGGTCTGTTCCACTTCGGCGGGTGTCACCTGGTGGCGAGCCCAGATGTGATCTTCAGACTCCTCGCTCCAACGAATCTCCCGCACACACACAATATAACACAACGCAGTACGATTGGTCGGTGGCCAGAATGTGGCGAACCCTTTCAGGTAGTCCTGCACTCCTCGCTGCCAGGGCGTTCCCTGTCCGGCGTCCAGTCGGTGGCAGTGGGTGCATCGCACTCAATCCCGACGCTCAACAGGCAGCCGCCGGGAGTGATTCTCGATGGCCCTGCCAACGATGACCCCCGCCCAACGCACCCAGGCCTTGGCAAAGGCCGCCGCGGCCCGCACGGCCCGCAAACAGCTGCTGGATCAACTGAAAGCTGGAAAGGTGGCTTTAGCTGATGTGCTCGCCCGAGCCGACACCGACGAGCTGGTCAAGAAGACCAGGGTGGTGGCCGTGGTGAAAGCGTTGCCCGGGGTCGGCGCAGTGCGCGCCAGGCAGCTACGAAGCAGGCGAAGATCGCCGACACACGTCGGGTGGGTGGTCTCGGTACCCGACAACGCGAGGCCCTGATCTCCGCAGCCTCACAGCCGGCCAGGGCGACGCCGTTTTCAACGGCGGACCCTGCGCAGGACCCATGCCGTTCTCGTCGGCGGCGACGACACGAGGCCGTCCGGGCTGTACCGCCCTTCGCGGGGAACTGTCAGCGGCGGAGGCACCACGCTGGGGCACGGCACATTCGCGTTCACCACCAGCGTCCGCGACGGCCAACAGCTCCTCGGTGCGGGCGCGGGCCTGGCGGTGTTGCAGGTCCGGGGAAGCGGGTCAGGTCCCACTGTCGGGCTGACAGGATTTGAACCTGCGACCCCTTGCCCCCATCCGTCGGCTGCTGATTCGCACACGTCCGCCTGAGTTCATCTGCGCAGGTCAGACGGGAGACGCGACGACAGCGAGCCGGAGCGAACGGCTCTGAACACGGCTCAATGGTGGTCAGGAAGCGCCGGGCTTCATCCGGGTGGGCGGCTGGAACCGGGTCATTCCCGTCGTCGCTGAGCGTAACAATGTTCGATTGGGTCATGAGGGGGTCGCTGAACGCGGACCGGACGAGTTCATACCATCCCGGAGGCCGCAAGCGGTTCGTAGTCCATGCCCATGAGCAGCGTCTGCATTTGGCGGCGACGGACGCCAATGTTGGAACCCTCGATCACGGGATAGGCGAGGGCTTCGTCGAGGTAACGCTTGAGTGGGAAGTTGTTGTCGTAAGCCGACACCCCGACGACCCGGATCAGGTCGTTGATCACCTCGACCGCGGTTTCGGACCCGTAAACCTTGGCATGCAGAGCCCATTCGAGCCCGTTCGGGTCCCCGGATAGCGCCGCGTCCAACGCCCGCCAGGACAGTAACCGGCTCGCCTCGATCCGGGCCTTGGCGTCGGCGAGGACGTCGGCGACAGCCTGGTGCGCGATGATCGGGACGGAGCCGCCGCGGCGCTCGGTGATCGCGAAGCGGTACGCAACGTCGAAGGCCTGCCGCATGGCCGCCACTGAAAACGCCCCGATCGCCGCGCCACTGCCAATGAAGGCGTTGCGGGTGAGCTCGACACCCTGGCCCTCCGAGCCGAGCAGGTTGGCCCTGGGCACCCGAACGTCGTGCAGCCGGACTCGGGCGGTGAGGCAGCCGCGCAGACCGGGCAGGTCGTAGAGGTGCTCGACCTCAATGTGCCCGGCCAGTTGCTCGCGCTCGGCGACGATCAGTGACACGCCAGCGGGCGCGCGGCAGACCACGGTCATGACATCGGGACCGTCGCCGTCCCAGCCGGGGAGGTGCGACGCCCAGGCCTTGCTGCCGTTGATCACATAATGCTCACCGTCCGGCTTGGCGGTGGTCCGGACGCCCTCGGCGGGCGCGGGCGCGTCGAAGTTGGCGCTGCCGCCGGGCTCGGAGTAGGCCATGGCTGCGACTGGGGCGCCACCGTCGGCGAGGAACGGCGCGACAAATCGCTCGATCTGCTCCGGCGTGCCCGCCTGGTAGACGGGCACCAGCGCGATCAGCGGGCCGGCCATCGAGATCACGAAATCCGGGCTGTACGCCGCCCACTCTTCGATCAAGATGGCCGCGTCCACACCGCTGCCCGCCGCCCCGCCGAACGGGACGGGGATTAGCCCCTTCAGGAAGCCCGCCTCGACGGCCTTCTCGAACACCGGGCGGGCGAGGTCGGCCCGGCGTGCCGGGTCCGGCTCGTTGCGGACGGCCTCGGCGAGGCCGCGCAGGTGCTCCTCGGCGAACTGCCGGGCGACCTTCTTGAGCTGCTGCTGCTCGGGCGCCAGCGAGAACGACACCGTCATCTGTGACCTCCGTCATTGGTGTGGATCGGCTGCCAGTCTCACACCGACGGCACTGGATGTCTGTTCATTTCGTGCGCGGTCGCTGTGCATCTCGTGCGGTCAAGCGCCGTACGTCGGTGGGCGAACGGCCGAACTCCCGACGGAACGCGCGACTGAACGACGACGGCCCGTCGAACCCGACCGACGCCGCGATCTGCGTGATCGTCAGACCCAGGCCGGCGTCGGCGAGCAGCATCGCCGCGCGCTCCAGACGCCGGCGCCGCACCATCGCCGCGAACGTCTCCCCTCCCGAACTCACGACCGTGTGCAGCGTCCGCGGCGAGATACCGAGCCGGCGGCTCACCGTCGCGACGCCGAGCGAGGGATCGCAGAGGTCCGCATCGACCTGCTGCTCGATCCTCGTGCGCAGCGCCGCACGTCGGTCCGTCGGGGCTCCCGCCTGCTCCCCGGCAACAGCGCTCACCGCGGACACCAGCGCTAACTCCACTTCCGGCGCGCCGAGAGCGTTGTCGAGGTCCCACATCGACGACATCACAGCCGCAACGACCCCGCCGACCCCGCGCGCGTCGAAGCATCCGGCGGTGAGTCGGCGCACCGCGTCCAGACGCCCACCCAGCAGACCGTGGGGGATGCGATAGGACACCATCCCCCACGGCAGGTCGAAGTTGAAGTGGTAGGGCTCCGCCGTGTCGACGACGGTGAACTGACCGGACCGGATCAGGGCATGACGGCCGGCCTGCTCCACCGCGCAGGTCCCGGCCGTCTGCAGGTTCACGAACAGGTAGGCGCCGTCGGTCCTCGCGACCTCTCGCGGGCCGTGCGAGGTCCGCTGCGGCTGCGAGGCGATCCGCGCCCGCACGACGTGAGCCAACGGGCGCGTCTCCACCAGGCTGCGGAAACCGCCCGCGTCGCCGAGCCGGGACGGCGTGAGAGGGACGAACGCCTCGCAGATGACCTCGCGCCAGTACCCGAACTGCTCGGGTGCTGGGCGAGTCGCCACATCCCACACCGCCATGCCACGCCTCCGTGCTCGGACGAGTTCCGACATCATCATCGCCCCGGAACGTCACGACAGACTCATCCGCGTGCCACGCCTGGGTCAACGGTCCGGCCCGCGGCCCGCGCCTACCAGCCGACGGCCGCTGGTCCGTGCACGTCCGAGGACAAAGGCCTCCCGGGCGGGGCCGACGATCCAGGGGTGGTCGAGGCCGACCAACGCGGGACCGACACGTCGCGGAGCGGGCCCAGCGCGCTCCTCCACGCCCGCGACCCCCCGGCCAGGCCACCGGGGACGGGGCCGCAGCGGCAGCAGGACCGCTCGCCGTCGACCCCGATCAGTCGAAGACGACGACGCGATGTTGCGGACGGCGTCGGTGACTGGTCCTCAGAGGACGACGGTAACGACCTTCTCCTCGGTGTTCGCGAGGATGCCGCTCCAGCCGAGTTCGCGGCCGATGCCGCTGGACTTCATGCCGCCCCAGGGCAGGGCGGCGTCGATGGCCGCCCAGCCGTTGACCCACACCGCGCCCGCCCGTACCTGCCCGGCGAGGGTATGCGCCGCGGTGACGTCCTTGGTCCAGATGGTGGCGGCCAGCCCGTAGGTGGTCGCGTTAGCGATCCGGACAGCTTCCTCCGGGTCGTCGAAGGGGATGACCGTGCCGACCGGGCCGAAGATCTCCTCCCGGGCGATGGTCATGTCGTTGTCGGCGTCGGCGAAGATCGTCGGCTGCACGAAGAAGCCGGCCCGGTCGGGTCGCGCACCGCCGGCGACCAGGCGGGCGCCCTCCGCGCGGCCCTTATCGATGTAGTCGAGCACTCGCTCCTGCTGTTTCTTGTTGACCAACGCACCCATGGTGGTCGCCGGGTCGAATGGATCGCCGAGTACCTGCTGCGAGGCCGCACCGGCGAGCGCGTCGACGACGTCGGAGTACAGCGAGCGGTGCACCAGCACCCGCGTGCCGGCGGCGCAGGTCTCGCCCTGGTTGAAGAACAGCCCCATCGCGGTGCCGCCCACGGCCGCCTCGACGTCGGCGTCGGCCAGGATCACCTGCGGCGACTTGCCACCCAGCTCGAGGGTGACCCGCTTGAACGCGCTGGCCGCGGCCATCCCGATGGACCGGCCCACCTCCGGGCTGCCGGTGAAACTGATCTTGTCCACGTCGGCGTGGTCGACCAGCGCCTGGCCGGTGACAGCGCCGAGCCCGGGCAGCACGCTGACCACGCCGTCGGGGACGCCCGCTTCCTGCAGCAGCGTCGCCAGGTGCAGGATCGACAGCGGTGCGTCCTCCGGGGGCTTGACCACGACGGTGTTGCCAGCGGCGAGGGTCGGCGCCAGCTTCCACGCCGCGATCATCAGTGGGGTGTTCCACGGGACGATCGCGGCGATGACGCCGACCGGCTCGCGTCGCGTGTAGGAGTGCGTGGGCCGCCCGAAGTAGCCGTCGGTGGGGATAACCGTGCCGGTGATCTTGTCGGCCCAGCCAGCGAAGTGCCGGAAGGTGCGGGCGGCGTTGGGCACGTCCAGGACGCTCGGCTGCATGACCGGCTTGCCGATGTCGAGCGCCTCGAGTCGGGCCAGCAGTTCGGCATCGCGCTCGATCAGATCGGCCACCCGCGCCAGGATCTGCCCGCGCTGGGAGCCGGGCATCGCGGCCCACTCCCCCGACAACTGGGCGCGGGCCGCGGCGACGGCGGCGTTGACGTCCTCCTCCGAGGCGGCGGCTACCTCGACGAGGATCTCCTCCGACGCGGGGTTCAGGTCGGCGAACGTGCCGGCGCCGCCGTCACGCCACTCGCCGGCCACGAAGAGCTGGTGCGGAAGTGTCTCGATACCGGTCATGGGGGTGGTTCTCCTCACCGCTGTGCAGACCGCGGCCCGAACGGGCCGCCTCCTCCAGCGTGCAGCCGGTCACAGCGAAAGCCTTGCGCATGCGCGCACACCCCCTGTGTAGGCGCGACGAACCGGCGGCGGACGGGTCAGCGCGTGAGCGCCACCCGCTCTGCACGGTGCGCGCTCGGCGTCGTCCCGTAACGAACGCGGAACGCCCGGCTGAACTGCGCGGCGTCGACCAGGCCCCAGGAAGCGGCGACCGCCGCGACCGACCGGCCGGCCAGCCGAAGATCGGGGAGGTCGTGCCAGCACCGGTCGAGGCGCCGCTCACGGATCCAGCCGCTCACCGTCATGCCGCGCCGCTCGAAGAGCTTCTGCAGCTGCCGCAGCGAGACGTGCACCGCGGCGGAGACCTCCGCCGGGCACAAGCCGGAGTCGGCCAGATGGTCGTCGATGTAGCGCTGCGCGGCCAGGACGATTGTCTCCCAGCTCTGCTCGGCAGGTCGCGCGCCATCGCAGCCGGCGAGGCACGCGGCCACCAAGTCGACGGCCGCGTCGCTCAAGTACACCGCCTCCGGGCCCTGGCGGGCGCCGCGCGGGTCGAGCCCGCGCAGCAGCGAGGAGGTCAGCGCACCGCTGCCCGACGCGCCGGGGATGGTGACCGCGGTCAGGCCGTCGACGTGCGGTGCCCGGGTGACCAGCCGCCGGCGCGGGAGCACGAGCACGAGCATCTCAAAGTCGTCCTCGAAGACCAGCTCGTAGGGCCGGGAGGTGTCGTAAACGGTGAGGTCACCGGGTGACAGGACAGCCTCCCGGCCGTCCTGGACAACAAGACCGTGCCCGCGCAGCTGGACCCCGACCTTGAACAGGTCGGCTTCGCTGGCGCGCACCAACCGTCTCGTCCGGCGCACGACTTGGGGGGTGCCCGACACGACCGACAGCTGCAGGTCCGCGACTGCATGGGCCTGCACCCGGCCCGCGAACTCCGACCTGTCCCCGAGCGGTGTCGTCTCCAGCGGGACGAACGTCCTGCTCAGTACCTCCTGCCAGGCGTCGAGACTGCTGAAAGAGTCCTCGACCGCGACGGGGGCTGCTGCGCGCACTCCCGCTCCTTCCCGTCCGCATTACTGACCACTTGGTCGGTAATCGGGAGGATACGGCTCTGCGTAGCCTGTGTCATCCCCGCAGGGCACCCCCAAGCACGTCGCCGGACGGGGGGTGACCTGGGGCTTGCAAGGCGCGCAGGCACGGGCGCGATACTGCACCGCATCACTGAACGATCGCTCGGGAAGTCACCGGAGTTCGCGCAGGACCTCGTTGACCGGGCCCGGTCCGAGGGGGTCGACCGGACCAGTCCGGGCGTATTGCTCACCGGGTTGGCGCCTGAGTACCAACGGCGCAGGATCGTGCGTCAAGCGCGGCCAGGGGCTGGTTGGCTCTGCGCGAATTTTTCGTTCGACCCGATGACCCCCCTCGAAGGCCCGGATGCTGCCCCGGCTGAGCTGCGGAACGGTAGGGCGGATCACGATGCCCTCACCGAGGCCTCACCGAGGGTGCGGCTCCGCCGGTTTCGCTGCACCTCTCGTCAGAAGGTCGTGCACGGTGAACCGCTCGAGTTCGGTCGCGACAGCCCCGAAAACCACTCGATCGACCGCGGACAACGACTTCTGGACACTGCGGCCGACCTGACACGCCGGGTCAGGTCCGTGCAGTCCGAGTACCGGGTCGGAACCTTGAAGGAGCCGCCAGACCTGCCCGAGCGTGACGTCGCGGGCGTCGGCTGCCAGCTCCCAGCCTCCGTGCAAGCCCGGTCGTGACCGCACCAGGCCGGCCTCGCGCAATGGGCCGAGGACCCGACGCACATAGACAGAGTTGACGTTGGTGGTCTGGGAGAGTTCCGCGGAACTCACGGGTCGGCCTTGGAGGCCGCCCGCGAGGTAGGTCAGCACGTGCACGGCAACCGCGAACTGGGTGTTCGTTGATCGCGCCATGCCCCCATATTGCCCTACCGCAACCATTGAAGTTACGATTACCTAATCCGTAATCATGATGAGTGCAGATTGGAGCAGAGATGACGATCGGTATCACTGGAGCCTCCGGCGCCCTGGGACGCGCCAGCGCCGCTTTCGTGCTGGAGGCCGTCGACCCGCGAGAGGTCGTTCTCACCACTCGGCGCCCGGAGTTACTTGCCGACCTTGCCGCACGCGGTGCCGAGGTGCGACGAGTCGACTTCACCGATCCGGGCACGCTCCGTGAGGCGTTCGTGGGCGTCGATCGGCTGTTGCTCATCTCAACCGACGCGATCGGTTCGCGCCTCGAGCAGCAGCGCGCGGCCATCTCGGCCGCGACCGACGCAGGGGTCCGGCACTTGGTCTACACCTCCGTCCCCGAACCGGTACCGGCCAACCCGGCACTGGTGGTCGCCGATCACGCCGGCACGGAGCAAGCGCTGCGCGACAGCGACCTGCAATGGACGATGCTGCGTAACAACCTCTATGCGCACATGCAGGAGCGGGGCATCGAGCAGGCTGCCGCGTCGAGCCGGCTGGTGACCAACGGGGGTACCGGCGCCACCGCCTACGTGACCCGTGAGGACTGCGCGGCGGTCGCCGCCGCGGTCCTGACCCAGGACGGGCACGAGGGCCGGGCGTATGACGTCACGGGACCCGAGGCGTTAAGTGCCGCCGACCTCGTCGCTCTCGCACGCGAGATCGGTGGCCGCGACGTCGAACTCGTCAGCGTCGACGATGCCGAGTTCATGGCCGGCTTGCGGGCAGCCGGGCTCCCGGACGAGGTCGCGGAGCTCGTGACGTCCTTCGGCGCAGCGACTCGCGGCGGATTCCTCGCGAACGTCAGCTCAGTCGTCGCCGACCTGACCGGCCGCACACCGACGTCACTCGCGGCCGTCGTCCGGGAGGCGGTGAACTCCTGACCGCGCGAGCACCAGACAACGACTCAACAAGACCCGTCACCTGCCGCGCGCCGATCCGTCGTGTTGACGAGAGCCCGACCAGCGTCGCTGACTTCGCTGCCGACCAGATGACAGACGGCCGGCCACGCGCGGTGGGGATCACTGTCGCCTATCGACCTCGGCCTCCCGCCGCTCCACGAACAAAGGAATTCAAAAATGCCGACAGGAACGAGCACCGATACCCAGGCGGGTGAAGCGCCAGCACGGAGCGTTGCCGTTCTGTTGATTTTGGGGGCTCTTGTCGCGCTCGGACCCCTGTCTACCGACGCCTATGTGCCCGGCCTACCCCGCCTGGCCGATGATCTGCGCAGCTCTGCTTCCACAGCGCAGCTGACGGTGACGACATGCCTGATCGGCCTGGCCGTCGGGCAGCTCGTGGCCGGCCCGCTGAGCGACGCGTGGGGGAGGCGGCGGCCTTTGCTTCTCGGACTCTCCGTCTACGCCGCCGCAGGTTTGCTGTGCGCCTTCGCCCCCACCGTCGCGGTCCTCATCCTGTTCCGCGGCGTGCAAGGCGTAGGCGGCTCCTTTGCTCTCGTCATTGCTTACGCAGGCGTTCGTGACCGCTACGCAGGGAAAGCGGCCGCCCGCTACTTCTCGCTTCTGCTGCTCGTGACCGGACTCGCGCCGACACTCGCCCCTCTCGCGGGCGCTCAAATCTTGAAGCTATCGGGCTGGCGCGGAATATTTGTCGCGCTCGCCGTGCTGAGCGGCGCCGTGCTCATCGCATGCATCGGCGCGCTACCGGAAAGTCTCCCCCCGCACCTGCGTCAGTCAGGCGGCCTACAGGCAACTGGCTCGGTGTACGCCCACCTGTTGAGGGACAGGCATCTCGTGGGTTACGCGCTCACCAACGCCTTCGTATTCGCGGCCATGTTCGCCTACATCTCGGGTTCCCCTTTCGTCCTGGAGGACATCCACGGCCTGTCCCCTCAGCAATACAGCATGGTGTTCGCCGCGAACGCGTTCGGACTCGTCGCCGCGGCACAGGCCAGCGGAAAACTCGTCCGCCATATCGACGCGCGATTGCTGTTGGCAGGCGGCGTGATCGGTTCAGCGGCCGGTGGGGTCGCGCTCCTCGTTGTCACCAGCACCGGCGGCGGGCTCTGGCCGATACTCGCCGCCTTCTTCACCGTGGTCACGAGCGTGGGATTGGTACTACCGAATGCCGCCGCCCTGGCCCTCGAAGAGCACGGCTCCAACGCCGGCGCCGCGGCCGCACTGCTCGGCTTCGCCCAGTTCCTGTTCGGCGGTCTCGCCGCACCGTTAGTGGGAATCCGCGGACCCCACAGCGCGATACCCACGGCCGCGGTCATGGCCGGGCTCGGAGTCGCAGCGTTGATCACGCTTGTCACACTCGTGCGGCCTGCCATCACACGCCGCGCCGCCGCCGACTGATGACATCCCCCTGGACCATCCGACTCTTGCTACACCCAGCGGGTGACGCCGGTGCCGTTCATGTCGAGCGCGACCGCGGTGAGCTTGGGGTCGAGGTCGTTGACGTCGAGCGCGTCTACTCCAGCAACAAGATCCTCATCGCGGATGAGCAGAAGGAGCACCAGCTCGGAGCGGTCAAGATGGTGGCCGATCTCCAGGACTGGGGAGGCGGCGAAGTACCGGGAGCGAAGCTGAAGACGGTCATCGACTCCGCGTCACCACCCGACCATCCCAGCCCTACGGGCCAGAACATGGCGGCAAGCGATCCGGGGGTGTGGTGTGCCGGGATCAGGCGGCGCCGCCATTGGCGTACAGAACCTGCCCGTTGACCCAGCGGCCCGGTCCGGCGAGAAACGCTGTGACTTCGGCGATGTCTTCTGGGGTGCCCAGGCGCTCCATCGGATTCAACGAGGCGATGTGGTCGATGACCGGCTGCGGTTTGCCTTCGAAAAACAGTGGCGTCGCGGTGGGGCCCGGGGCGACGGCGTTAACGGTGACGTCGCGTCCGCGGAGTTCTCGGGCGAGGATCAGGGTGAGGGCCTCCACGGCCCCTTTTGAGGCGGCGTAGGCGCCGTAGGTCGGCATCTGGAGTCGGGTGATCGAGGTGGAGTAATTGATGATGGCGCCGCCCGGTCGGAGGTGTCGCGCCGCGAGCTGGTCGACGATGAAGGTACCGCGGACATTGGTCCGCTGGATGCGATCGAAGGTGTCCAGGTCCATCTCGGCAATCGGCGCCAGCGGCATGATGCCTGCCGTGTGGACGAGGACGTCGATGCCGCCGAAGGTATCGCTGACATGGCGGAACAGCGCAGCCATCGCCTGCTCGTTCGCGACATCGCCTCCGAACGACGTCGCCAACCCCCCGCCGGCGATCACGGCATCGACCGTCTGCTGGGCCTTACTGGCGTTGCCGCTGTAGTGCACGAGCACGGTGATGCCGTCGCGAGCGAGACGTTCGGACACCGCGCGACCGATCCCACCCGAGCCACCGGTGACAATCGCGACACGAGACGTTGCCGACTTGGGCATTGTTGCACTCCTACTGATGTGGACGTGATGTACATTTCGACTGTAGACCTAAAAGGACGCGACGTCCATTAGAGCGGATCGTTGGCCAACCGCGGAGGAAGGAGTTGTGGGTGAGCGAAACCAGGACTGCGCCGTCGGTGCGTCGCGGGCGCGGTCGTCGCCCCGCCGCGCAGGTGCGGGCCGGGGTCCTGGCGGCCGCCGCCGGCCTGTTGTTCGGCGAAGGCATCGCCGCGGTCACCTTCGAGCGGGTCGCGGCTGCCGCCGGTTCGAGCAAGATGACCCTGTACAAGTGGTGGCCCTCACCCGGTGCGTTGGCCGCCGAGGCCTTCTTCGCGCATAGCGAGGAGATGCTGGAGTTTCCCGACACCGGCGACATCGAGGCCGACCTCACCGCGCAGCTAGGCGCCTTCGTGTTGCTGTTGGCCCGCGACGGCGCCGGCGTGGCGATAGCCGGCCTGATCGGCGCAGCCCAAACCGATCCTGACCTGGCCACGGCATGGTCTGACAACTACACGCGACCGCGCCGCGCACTCGCGGTACAGGCACTGGAACGCGCCCGCACCCGCGGCCAGATCCGTGAGGACGTCAAGCTCGACGTCCTGGTGGACCAGCTGTGGGGGGCCTGCTACCACCGACTCCTCGTCCCGGACGCGCCACTGGACCAAGACATCGCCGAAGCGCTAGTCCGTAACGTGCTACACGGTGCCGCCGCACCGCACCCGTCCGGCACTTAGATATCGCGACTTCTCCGGGCGTGAAACGCGAGCAGGGGCCGGGTCCCACCACCATCTGCTGGCCCACTCACGCACCGGGGCTCCCGGTGAGCCCGACGGTGCAGGCGGCAAGGTCGGCCAGTAACCGTCGCCGAGCATTCGGCGCCAGAGGGGCGAGCATCCGCTTCTCCACAGTGCGGACCGCGACGCTGGGACTGCCGGACGACCTGGTCGGTCACGGCCGCGTGGTGCGTCTGGCCGTGGGTGTCGACACCGCCAGCGACAAGAGGACCCATCGTGGTCCCGCTGGTCATGCCGTACCTCCCCCGCTTGCACCGGTGGGTCGGCACCGACGGCCGGGCAGGCGGACAAGACAGTGATAGGTGCCTTTTGCCGGAGACGGCATTCTCGGACAGCTTCCGGGACGCGACGACGTGGCCATCTACGGATGGCTGCCACCCCGGCCGGAGGGCTGCCAGTTTCAAGAAAGTGAGACATCAGTTTCCAGGCCTTCGGCCGCATGGGTCGGCGAACGCCGGACCTCATCGCCTGCCCGGTCATCGTTGCGCCGATACCAGGCCACTCGCCAGGTCTCGCTCACGACAGCCGCAGGGTCGACTCGAGCTCGCGCTGCCGACTGTCACGAGAAGAGTGCTAGGCCAGCGTCAACGCTGCGATCAGCGTGATGCTCAACCAGTGCTCGAACTCGTCGGGCGTCCGGCCGGCCCGGTCGATCACCGCGTCGTAGACCTCCGGGCTGGCCAGCGCCCACAGCGTCAGGAAGACCGTGTCGGCGTCCAGGTCCGGACGCAGTGCCGACGGCGGGATCTCCGTGGCCGCGGCCCGGAGCGCGGCGTCCGCTTGCGACTGCACGGCGAGCCAGTCCTCGGCCAGGGTCGGTTCGACCGCCACCGCCTCGCGGTAGAGGCGGCGGTAGGCCGTCGTCCGCGTGGTCACCGCGACGAACACCCGCGCCACCGCCCGCAGGTAGGTGGTGATGCCCGGGTCGGTGCCGACAGCGGCCGTCAGCTCGGCGCGGACCGCCGCCGGCCAGTCCTCCGAATCGGGCCCACCAGCGGCCGCGGTCGCCGCTGCTCGGAAGACGTCCCGCTTGCTGCCGCACACCAGGTAGAGCGTCTGCAGCGAGACCCCGGCCTGATCGGTGATCGCGGACACCGTGGTGGCGGCATAGCCGCGCTCCCGGAACAACCGGTCCGCCGCTTCAACCAACCGGACCCGAGTGCGGCGCCGGCTCTCCTCCCCGGCCTCGCGCCGCCGCCGATACCGGTCCTCGACCTCCTCGGACTGCACCGAGCCAATCTATCTCATCACAGTCCCACTCAAGTTGAGCTACCCTCCAGTGGAGCGATGCTCTAATGCGCGTCGTCGAAACCGCGGAGGAGACGGCATGACCCAGCAGGACCATGTGGCAGTGCGGACGCTCGAACCCGGCCCTGCTGTTCTCGCCGTCCACGGCGGAGGCGGACCGCCCTCGATGCGGCAGATCGTAGAGGGACTGAGCGTCGACCACGAGGTACTGCTGCCGACCCACCCCGGCTGGGCCGGGCAGCCACGAGACCCCGCGATCAGATCCGTGCCCGACCTCGCTCAGCGCTGCCTGAGGCGTGCCGTAACGCTGGCCGATCTCAGCGTCCAGGCGACGCTCGTGCCGTGGCAGGGCGTCCGGAGCCGCAGCACCACGCAGCACCACCAGCTCGGCGGCGAACGGCCCCAACCCCTTGATCTGCTGGACCGAGCGGAGGGCGTCGTCGGGGTCGACGGCCCGCAGTGCGGTGCCGTCGAGGCGCCCGTCGAGCGCGGCGTCGGCGACGGCGTGCAGATACTCGGTCTTGCGGCCGGGTAGATCGAGGTCCAGGGCACGGAGAACTCGTGGAGCCGGGAATGCTCCGTTGTCGCCATGGCGGTCGAGGAGATCGCCCCGGAGTCGGGCGGCCTGCACGATGCGGATGCGCTGGGACAGCACCGACCAGGCCGCGGCCTCGTACGGTGAGTGGAAACCGCACGGACGCAACCGGGGTAGCTGATCCTGCGCGTCGGCGATGACCGGGTCGCGGCGAGCGACGTCCGGCCAACCACGCGCGTCGACGTCCAGAGAGAGGAACCGACGGACCTGGTCAGCGGCGGTCTGCAGGTCGCCGTCGCCGGCCAAGCTGATGGTCGCGAGGTGGTCGAGTTGGGTGACCTCCGCCTCGGCCCATGACCAGTCGGCCTCCACCCGGAACACGGTGCGGATCCCGTCTCCCGCTCGCTGGTCGTCGAGCGCAGCAGGGCTGAAGCCTTCCCAGAAAGCTCGACTGGTGGTGAGGGACCACGGGCCGAACACCTCCGCGTCCACCGTGTTTCGTCTCATCGCCGTGCCTTCCTGGTAACGAGGTGGTGGCGTGTCAGGCCCGGTCGTGGATGGTGACCGCGTAGCCGTCGGGGTCGGAGAAGGTGAAGGTCCGCCCGAAGGGGGAGTCGAACGGGGCGACGGTGATGGAGACACCGTCAGCGGCCAGGCGGTCGTGCAGGGACTGGGCGTCGTCGGCGTGCAGCCACAGCGCCACGCCGATCCCGGGGTTCGGCCGGGCGGCATCAAGATCGACGCCGGGCAACGGTTCCCGGACTGCGAAAGAGACCGGCGTGGTGTCGAACACCACCGCACCGGGCGGAGCGACGGGCGTGCGCTTCAGCCCCAATCGGGTCTCGTAGAACTCAGCCGCGCGTTCGACGTCGCGCACCTGCAGAGCGATGAAGGTCGGTCCGGTCACGGTCATGATGAAACTCCTCTTCGTCGTGTCAGTAGATTGACACAGCGATTATGTGTCAGAATGTTGACATGAGTCAAGTGGAGGCCGTCGGCACCGTGGACGAGGCGGTGGGATACGTGCTGAAACAGGCCACCACCGCCCTGCGCACGGCGATGGATACCGTGCTGCGTCCGCTGCAGCTGACGGTCCCGCAGTATTCCTGCCTCGAAGTACTCGATCAACGACCGGGCCTGTCCAGCTCGGAGTTGGCCCGGGCCACGTTCGTCACCCGACAATCCATGAACCTGGTCCTGAAAGGCCTGCAGCAACGCGGCCTGCTCACCCGGGCCGCCGTCGCCGAGCACGGCAAGGCCCTGCCCACCGCACTCACCGACGCCGGCCGGGCGCAGTTGCGTGCGGCCAGCGTCGCGGTCCGCACCATCGAGAAGCAGATGCTCGCCCCACTCACGCCCAGCGCGCAACACCGTTTACTTGCCGACCTCGCCGCATGCGCCACCGCGCTCACGGATGAACCTTGCACCGCGGTGCCCGTAAGCGGAACGCTGACCGCACACGCAGCGGTCCGCGACCGGACAGGTAACCCCCGAGGCGGGTGGAGACTGCTGCGTGCATAAGCACCGCCTGACCTAGGGATGCGCTGATTTTCTGGGGTGGTCGGGGTGGCGTCTGGTTCTGGTGCTGTGATCGCGAAATGATGTGGCATGCGCAGCATGCAGCCGAGTTTCACTGATGTCGAGTATGGCAACCGTCGGCGGGTCTCTGGTCGTGAGCGGTTCTTGGCCACGATGGATGCCACCATCCCGTGGGCGGCTTGGGTGGGGGTGATTGAGCCGTTCTACTTCTCGGGTAAGCGGGGTAGGAAGCCCAAGCCGCTGGCGACGATGCTGCGGATGTACCTGCTGCAGGTGTGGTTCTCGCTCTCGGATGAGGGGGTGGAGGACGCGATCTACGACTCCTATGCGATGCGGAACTTCCTGGGGCTGGACTTCACGGTCGAGCAGGTCCCCGACGCGACCACGCTGCTGCACTTCCGCCATCTGCTGGAGAAGCACAAGCTCGGCGAGAGGCTGTTCGAGTCCCAGAACGAGATCTTCGAGAACGAGGGTTGGATCATGCGCGGGGGCTCCATCGTGGACGCCACGATCATCGCTGCGCCGTCCTCGACGAAGAACACCGCCGGTGAGCGTGATCCCGAGATGCACCAGACCAAGAAGGGCAACCAGTGGTACTTCGGGATGAAGGCCCACCTCGGCGTCGATGCCGGCACCGGATACGCCCACTCGGTGTCCGTGACCGCGGCCAACGTGCACGACCTGGACGAGACAGTGAACCTGGTGCGTGACGATGACGAGGTCGTCTACGCCGACGCCGGTTACCAGGGCGCCGAGAAGCGGCCCGAGATCGCCGGCGACGGGCACCTGTCGACGGTGCAGTTCCGGATCGCCGCACGCAAGGGCGCACTCGCCTCGATGCCCGCCCACGACCGTGAGATCGAGGCCCGCAAGGCGTCGGTGCGGGCGAAGGTCGAACACCCGTTCCTGATCGTCAAACGCGACTTTGGGTTCACCAAGACCCGCTACCGCGGCATCGCGAAGAACCTCAACCACCTGCACATGCTGTTCGCCTCGGGGAACTGGCTGATGCGCGCCCGTGCCGTCGCCCTCGCGGGGTGACGGCGAGGCGTCAGCCTGCCCGAAACACTCTCAACGGGCCGAAATGGAACCGGGATGACACGGCGCAGCCCCCTGCGCACCCGACCCGAGCCCCTCGACGCCCTCCCGGCCAGACTCAACGGTCGACCACGCCCCACAACGCCGATAATCAGCGCTTCCCTAGTGCCCGGCAGCGGGGGTCAACCGGCTTTGTGGAACACAGCCTGCTCGAGTCGTTCGATGCGGGCGGTCGCACCTGCGGCGAGGCTGTCGTCGTCACGGCGCTGCTCGATCCACCGTCGGATGAGTGCTGTCGGCT
>JAABUZ0100004341.1_pt1 | contig 19696 bp, 15 predicted proteins | sample 5562091 | NCBI WGS metagenome assembly JAABUZ01 (sample SAMN12813069, study PRJNA571459) | rock metagenome | isolation source: Antarctica rocks | place: Antarctica: Victoria Land, Linnaeus Terrace sud | collected 2015-12-21 | reverse complement strand
CGGTCAATGAGCCGCACGAGCATCTCGCCGTCCGCGTAAGCGCTGACCGGCGAGTGGCGGTCAACCGTCGTCACGCCTGCTTCCTTGCAGACCTCCAGAAACTGCTTCTGCTGCCCCTCGATGTCCCCGGTCTTGTCATCTGTCGTTTTGCCCTTGTAGAGCATGTTGAACGCAACGCGTGCCATTCGCGGCCTCCCATCTTCCTCGCGCCAATCGTACGAATCCCCCTACCAAATCTGAAGGTATGGAGGCGACCGCCCCTTCATCAATGCAAGAATCAATCCGCCGCCATTTCTTCGCGAGCAGATAGGGGAATCCGCGCAGCCGTTTCCATCAGCGCGGTGGCGGCGAGGCGGCCGCTGGCGACGGCACCCTCCATGCTGTCGTAGAAATCCTGCGTCGTGTAGCCGCCCGCGAGGAAGAGGTTAGAGATCGGCGTCGCTTGCGCCGGGCGCAGGTGGTCAATACCTGGTTTGGGCCAGTAGACCGATTGCGGAATCCGGACGATCGTGCTCTTGACGATCCGCGCCGGTGGACCGGTATCGGGAAAGGTCGCGTCCACATTCGCCTTCGTGCGCCGCACAATCTCGTCATCCGGCAGGTCCATTAGGTCGCGCGCGGGGGCGACGCAGAACTCCATCCGGCTCTTGCCACCGAACGCATAATCGGGCGTCGTGTTCGCGAGATCGGCGTAGACCGGGATGCGACCGTCCGGACAGAAAAGAATATTGTCTACGTGTGTCACCTGCCGGTCGAACCAGAGTTGCACGGTGATCACCGGCACGCCCTCGAACTGGCTGAGGCCCGCGAAATACCGTTCGTCCCGCCGCCACTGATCCGGGATCAGCCGGTTCAGTTTGTGTACCGGCAGCGCGAGCATGAACCAATCGCCGCGCACTACATCGCCGCTATCGAGTTCGAGGCCGATGATGCACCGACCGGGGCCTTCATGGATAGCGCGGATCGGCGCGCCGGTACGGATGCGGACGCCGCGCGACGTGAGATAGTCCGCGAGTGGGCCGATCAGGCAGTCCTGTGGCGAACCTGTGAGGAAGCCCATCTTCGAAGCGTCCGGCTTGCGGAGAAACTCGCCGCAGACATCGAGGACGATCTTTGCGCTCATCTCCTCGGGCGGGAGGAATTTGAGGGCGAGCGCCATCGGCATGAACATCTTCTGGAGCATCCGGTCGGAGATACCAAACTTCTGGTGCCACTCGGAGTAGGTCAGGCCGTCCTGCCGCGCGCGGTATTCCGGCGAGCCAAAGAGCATTGGGCCAAGCGCCTTCGCGAGGGATACCTTCTCTGGCCAACTGAAGTAGTGATTGTTGAGGACGGCGGGCAGCAAATGAAGCGGCGCGGGAAATGGCCCGGTACGAAAGGCGAACCGCTCGCCCTCGGCCAGCGTGTAGGTCAGCACATGCTCTTTCCAGAGGATGTTTTCGTAGATGCCGAGTTCACGCATCAGATCGAAAATCTCGACGTACGCGCCGAAAAAGACGTGCAGGCCGGACTCGACCCAGTCACCCTCGGCGTCTCTCCACGACGACACTTTGCCGCCGAGGATTGGTCGCTGTTCGAGCAGTTCGACCTGATATCCGGCGTCCACCAGTCGCTTCGCGGCAGCGAGGCCCGCAAGACCGCCGCCACCGATGATTACTCGCTCGCTCTTTCCGTTCCACTCCATACCGCATGTCCATTCTGTGTGATCTGTACGACCGTTTTTCGTTCTCTCTCTCAGTGTACCGCTTCGAACTGGAACGGATCACCTATCCAAACAGAATGACTCCGTAATCTTGACATACATTGTATCAAAGTGTATGATCGCTATGTCAACGACTACCTGGCACATCTCTGCCTGTGTAGCACGAGGAGGCACAGGAATACATGCAAGATAAAGGACCCCTCTATGTGATTAGCGTCGCGTCGCGGTTGCTCGCGCTCCACCCGCAGACGTTACGCAAATATGAACGGGCAGGATTCGTTGTGCCATCGCGGACGGGCGGGAACTTGCGGCTCTATTCGCCGGAAGACCTCGCGCTGCTTCGGCAGGTGAAGCATCTTGTGGATGAGCGCGGCGTCAACCTCGCGGGGGTGGAACTTGCTCTGACCGTCACGCGGCTGGCGGAGCGGCTGCTCGACTGTGCGGAGCATGAGGGCAACACGGTGAAACTTCGCCGCGACATGCAGGAAACGGCGATGCAGATGCTGCGTACATTAGGAGCAATGAGCAATGAGCGATGAGCAATGAGGGGATCAACAGCTACACTCACTGCTCATTGCTGACAAGCGACGATAGGAGCACAGGATGTTGAACCGATTCACAGAGAAGGCGCAGGAGGCGACCCTCGCGGCGCAGGAACTGGTGGTTGCGAAACAGCAGAGCCAGATGGAGCCGGAGCATTTGCTCGTGGCGCTGCTGGCGCAGGAGGGCGGAGTCGTGCCGCAGGTCTTCCTGAAGATGACTATCAATCCTGGCATGCTGCTCGCCGAGGCCGAGGCGGAAGTGAACAAATTGCCGCGCCTCTCATCTCCGGGCACGGCAAACGTCTCTGGTCGGGCGCAGAGCGTCCTCGTCCGCGCTGCGGAGGAGGCGGGCAAACTGAAGGACGAGTACGTGAGCACGGAGCATCTGCTCCTTGCAATGCTCGATCCGAAACTGGGTGGCGGTGTGGAGCGGATTGTCCGCGCGCATGTCGTGACGCGGGACAAAGTACTTGGCGTCTTGAAGGAGATTCGCGGCAATCAGCGCGTCACGGATCAAAACCCGGAAGGGAAGTACCAGGCGCTCGAAAAGTACGGTCGCGACCTGACGGAGATTGCCGAGCGCGGCAAACTCGATCCGGTGATCGGGCGCGATGAGGAAATTCGCCGTGTTATTCAAGTCCTCTCGCGCCGGACGAAGAACAACCCGGTGCTGATCGGCGAACCGGGTGTCGGCAAGACAGCGATTGCTGAAGGGCTTGCCCAGCGAATCATTCGGGGCGACGTGCCGGAAGGATTGAAAGGCAAGCGGATCGTCCAACTCGACATGGGATCGCTCGTCGCGGGGGCGAAGTTCCGGGGCGAGTTCGAGGAGCGCCTCAAGGCCGTCCTCAAAGAGGTGCAGGAAAGTGAGGGGGGGATTATCCTCTTTATTGACGAACTGCACACCGTTGTTGGGGCGGGCGCGGCGGAAGGCGCGATGGATGCGGGCAATATGCTCAAGCCGATGCTCGCGCGCGGCGAGTTGCACACGATCGGCGCGACGACGCTGAACGAGTACCGCAAGTACATCGAAAAGGATGCGGCGCTCGAACGGCGCTTCCAGCCGATTCTCGTCGAGGAACCGAACGTCGAGGACACAATCTCGATCCTCCGCGGGCTGCGCGAACGGTACGAGGTGCATCATGGGGTGCGCATCCAGGATGCCGCGCTCGTCGCCGCCGCCGTCCTGTCGCATCGCTATATCGCCGATCGTTTTTTGCCGGATAAGGCGATTGACCTCATGGACGAGTCGGCGGCACGGCTGCGAATGGAGATAGACTCGATGCCCGCCGAACTTGATGAGGTCGAGCGGCGCATCATGCAACTCCAAATCGAGCGCGAGGCGCTTCGCAAAGAGAGCGATCCCGCATCGAAGGATCGCCTAACGGTCATCGAACGCGAGATCGCCGATCTCTCCGAGCAGCGGGACAGCCTTAAAGCACAGTGGACGAGCGAGAAATCGGTCATCACCAAGCAGCGCTCCGTTAAGGAGCAGTTGGAGCAAACACGGCAGCAGATCGAGGCAGCCGAGCGCGCGGCGGACTATGGCCGGGCGGCGGAACTGAAGTACGGCACGCTGACGCAACTCGAACGCGAGCTGGCAGAGACGCAGCAGAAACTCGCGGAGCAGCAGGCACATGGCCAGATGCTCGCCGAGGAAGTGACGCCGCAGGACATCGCGGAGGTGATCGCCCGCTGGACCGGCATCCCGGTCTCCAATCTGCTGGAAAGCGAAGTCGCGAAACTGATCCACATGGAGGAGCGGCTCCACCAGCGCGTTGTCGGGCAGGATGAGGCGGTACAGTCGGTCGCGAACACGATCCGCCGCGCCCGTGCTGGGTTGCAGGACCCGAACCGCCCGCTCGGCTCATTTATCTTCCTCGGCCCGACGGGTGTGGGAAAGACCGAACTCGCCCGCGCACTGGCCGAATTCCTGTTCGACAGCGACCAGGCGATGATCCGGCTCGACATGAGCGAGTATATGGAGAAGCACACCGTCTCTCGCTTGCTCGGCGCCCCCCCTGGTTACGTTGGCTACGACGAGGGTGGCCAACTGACCGAGCGGGTACGGCGGCGGCCGTACAGCGTTATTCTCTTCGACGAGATCGAGAAAGCGCACCCGGATGTCTTCAATGTCCTCCTGCAACTGCTCGACGACGGGCGGCTCACCGATGGACAGGGTCGCACAGTGGACTTTCGCAACACCGTCGTCATCATGACCTCCAATCTTGGCAGCCAGACGCGCGCGGAGGAGATGCAGGAGCAAATCCGCCAGGGCATGGAGGCCGTCAAGGGCATGCTGCCGGACGAGATGGCGGACCAGTTTAACACGTCACTCGTCAAGAGCGACGCCGAGGAGCGCGACGAGGACGATGTGCGGCGTGGCTACATGGCGTCACTCCGCGAGCATTTCCGGCCGGAGTTCCTGAACCGGATTGATGAGATCGTCATCTTCCACCCGCTCGACCGCGAGGCATTGCGGAAGATCGTGGACATCCAGATGGCGCATCTGACCAGGCGGCTTGCGGATCGCGGCATCGAACTGACGATGACCGATTCGGCGGAGAACTACCTCGCCCTGCGCGGCTATGATCCTGTTTTTGGGGCGCGGCCCCTGAAGCGGACGATCCAGAAACGTGTCCTCGATCCGCTTGCCCTCAAGGTGCTCGATGGTACCTTCCGTGACGGTGACCACGTCATTGTGGACCTGAAGCAGGGCGAACTCGTCTTCGCGCACGCGGAGACGCTGACACTGGCGGACTGATGCACTATAGACGCCACCCGCTGTCGTTGACAGCGGGTGGCGTGTCCGTATACTTACCGGCATCAGTTACGAGTGGGGAACGGGGATGATAGGGATGTGGGATGCGACATCCCGCGATGCGTGATGAGGGAAGCGGGGAGGCAATGCGGCTACTGCTATGTGCGGGAATCTCGTCACGCGGACGGATCGTTAGTATAACGGTTCTCGGTCTGCTCAGTGTCAGTCTGATCCTCTCCGCATGCGGGCGAATTCCGGAGTCGGAGGCGGCAAAGAGCCGTTTGCCGACGGATACGCCGACAGTGATCGCCGCCGCGCAAGTTTCCGGAGGGTTTAAATTGTCTGAGACACCAACCGGGAACGCGTCTGCCGGTCAGAATATTTATGTCCGCAGTTGCCAGGCGTGCCACGGGAATAACGGCGTCGCGAACGATCCGTCGCAGGCATCGCTCGTCGGCAACGATGGCGTAATCGTCAAGACGCAACTGGATACGACGGCGAAGTTCGTTACTGCATTTATGAACAATGACAAGCATGCCGGTTTCAAAGACGATCCGAACCAGAACCTTACCCCGGCGCGCCTCGGAAACATCTTCGCCTTTTTGATTGCCCAAATGAGTGGCTAATGCAGTAGTCGGTAGTCAGTAGTCGGTAGTCAGTTGGGATCGGACCCGTTCTGACTACTGACTACCGACTATCGACTACTCGAAAGGGATTTCATGCAACGGCGGACGGGGCGAACTCGCGCATCGCGAGTCACGCCCGCCACGGAACAAATTGTTGGTCCCGCGATGACCCTGCCAGTCGTCCTCGTGCCGGAGACGGTTGTCTTACCGCAGATTTCCGCGCCCCTCGTCCTCAACGACGAGCGAGCGGAGGCGGCGGTCGCACGCGCCTTCGAACGGGATCGTCGCATCCTGATCCTCGTTGAACACCACGCGCCGGAGCCCTCGACTGAATGGATTGACCGCCTCGTCCTGCGCGACGACGAGCCGGTTCCCGACGCGGATGGTGACGCATTCGATGCGGAGCATGGCAGTCCCCGGGCTACCGTCGGCGTGATCGCGGAACTCTTGCAACCGATCCGGCGCTACGGTCCCCCTCAATATCTCGTGCAGGGTGTCTGTCGTGGCGTCGTTGAGAGCATCGTGCGCGAGCGACCGTATATCCTCGCGTGGGTCCACGAACAGACGGATACTGACGTGCACACCGTCGAGGCGGTGGCAATGATGAGCGCGGTCATCGCGCTTGTTGAGCGATACATCGCGCTGCTGCCGAACATTCCCGATGAAGTGATGGAGATGGTACGGTCCATTGAGGAGCCAGGCCACCTCGCAGACCTGATCGCGTCGTCGCCGGAGTATACATCCGCACAGCGCCAGCAGATCATCGAGGTCGTGGATCCACTTGCTCGATTGACGCGCGTCCATGCGATGCTTGCAGATAAGTTGGATGTGCTCGATCTGCGTGCGAAGATCGAGACCGAGGCGCAAGCGAGCATGGATCAATCCCAACGCGAGTATTACCTGCGCGAAGAGTTGCGGGCGATCCGCCGCGAACTTGGTGAAGCGAGTGAGGAATTCCTTGCGGACGATCTGCGTCAGCGAATCGCCGCCGCTAACATGCCAGATGAGGTGCGCACCAAGGCCATCCAACAAGTTGAACGTCTCGAAAACCAGCACCCGCAAAGCCCGGAAGTCGGGCTGCTGCGGACGTATATCGAGTGGCTGCTCACCGTGCCCTGGAGTGTCGAGACTGAAGACAATCTCGACCTGAAGCATGCCGCTGCGGTCCTCGATGAGGATCATTACGGGCTGGAAAAAGTGAAGGATCGCGTCCTCGATTTTATCGCAGTGCGCGCACTTGCTGGCGACAAGATGCGCACGCCGATCCTTTGTTTCGTCGGGCCGCCTGGTGTCGGTAAGACGAGCCTTGGCAAGTCCATTGCCCGCGCGCTCGGCCGCAACTACGTGCGTGTCTCGCTCGGCGGCGTTCGGGACGAGGCGGAAATTCGCGGTCATCGCCGTACCTACGTCGGCGCGCTGCCGGGGCGGATCGTCAAAGCGCTCTGCGATTCCGGGAGCCGCAACCCGGTCTTTGTCCTGGATGAAGTGGACAAGATCGGCACGGACATCATCCGAGGGGATCCCGCCTCCGCAATGCTCGAAGTGCTCGACCCGGAGCAGAACAATGCCTTCACGGATCATTACATGGAAGTGCCGATTGATCTGTCGCGCGTGCTCTTTATCACGACGGCCAACCTGCTCGACCCGATCCCGCCCGCGCTGCGCGACCGGATGGAAGTGATCGAAATATCCGGGTACACCGATGTCGAGAAGACGCAGATCGCGCGCGGATTCCTCCTGCCGAAGATGCTCGTCAGCCACGGCCTGACGCCGAAACATCTCAAACTCCCTGATGCCGCGCTACGTCACCTGATTCATGAATACACGCGGGAGGCGGGCGTCCGCAACCTTGAACGTGAACTCGGCGCGCTTGGCCGCAAGATCGCGCGGCGCGTCGTCAGTGGCGAGACGGGATCGGTCACGGTCAAGGCGGACGCCCTGACACACTATCTCGGCGTGCCGCGCTACGAGTTTGGCGCGGCGGAAGAGCGCGCGGAGATCGGCGTTGCGACCGGCGTTGCCTATACGGAGTTTGGTGGCTCGCTCCTGCCGATTGAGGTCGCGCTGGTGCCGGGCAAAGGCGACGTGCGCCTGACCGGCCAACTAGGCGACGTGATGCAGGAATCCGCCCATGCGGCGATGACGTACGCTCGCTCCCGCGTGGTGGCGCTGGGCATTGACCCGACCCTGTTCGAGACGCGTTCCATCCACGTCCATGTACCGGAGGGTGCGGTGCCGAAGGACGGCCCGTCGGCGGGCGTGACGCTCGCCACAGCGCTTATTTCGGCCCTCACCGGCCGAGCGGTGCGGCACGATCTCGTGATGACGGGCGAAATTACGTTGCGTGGCAAGGTGTTACCGATCGGTGGCCTCAAAGAAAAAATGCTCGCCGCGCACCGAGCGGGTATCAAGACCTTTCTCATGCCGCGCCGCAACGCGAAAGACCTCACCGATGTGCCCGCCGAAGTGCGAAATGAGATGGAAATCATCATGGTCGCGTATGTCGAGGAGATTCTCGGCCACGCGCTCCTGCCACATAACGTGTCCGGCCCCATGACGCCGAAGGCGAAACGGTCGCCGCGACGCGCGACGAACAGCGACGCCTCCTGGACGCCACCGGCACCATTATCGGGCGCAACCTCGTGCGATTGATTTTCGCTGTCGTGCAGCGCGGCGACCTGCCAGAATTACTGAAGGCGCTGACTGACGCGGGGATTCGCGTCACCGTGATTCGCAGTCGTGGCGGCTTTCTGCGCGTCGGCAGCGTTACGGTGATGATTGGGGTGGATGGCTCACTCGTCCCGGAAGTCTTCGCGATCATCAAACGTGTCTGCCGCCATCGTATCCGGCCCTCACTACCGATGTTCCCGACGATGGAACCAGGCATGCTGGTGATGCCCTATCCGATCGAGGTCGAGGTCGGTGGCGCGGTCTGCTTCACGCTCAAAGTCGCGCGCTTCGTCCGCATTCAGGGTCAATCTGCGTGGTAAATCTGTATCGTAGGGGCGGTGCTCGAACCGCCCTCCCCGGCATTGGCATCGCGCTTTTGTGTCAGTGCCGTGGCCATCCAAGAGGGCGCTTCGAGCACCGCCTCTACTGCATGTCACGCGATTCTCATCATGCCGTCTCGAATTCGCGCGTTTCCGGCAAGAGGATAGCGAGGGGAATACCGAGCAGTGGAATGAGCGTCAGCACCTGGATGACGTGTGGCAGGCCAACATGATCGGCAATCAGGCCGACGAGGATCGTGGCGAGCGCGCTGACGGTGTATTCGGCGGTGATCGCCAACCCCGCGCCAGTCGCGCGGTCGTGCGGCATCAGTTCCTGCATCGCGGCGAGTGTCACGGGTGTCGTACAAAGGAGGAGCAATCCGGCAAAGAAGAGCGCGACGATTGACGGCACGCCGCGTAGCACGGTGAAAAGAAAGAGCGGTAATGCCGAGAACGAAAGCGAAACCAGAATGATCGGCTTCCGCCCAACGTGGTCACTTAGTGTTCCACCGATGAAACCGCCGATGACGCCCGCGAAGAAGAAGACCGAGGTCGCGATGCCCGCGTAGGTCAGTGGGTCGCCACGCTTCTTCAGATATTCCACGATAAAAAGCGCAAAGGCATTGAGGACGACCCCGCGCACCATAATGACGCTGAGCAGGCGACGGAGCGCCGGGCCTTGTGTCCGCAGTGCGCCGAAGAGGTCACGGCGCGTCCGGGGCACTGTCCGAAGGCGGATCGGCGCGAGGCCGAAGAAGGTCACGATGCCAATCGCGAACGCCGGGAAGAAGGCGAGCGCCGTGCCGTGCAGCCCGAAATGATTGATGATAAAGACGACGACAATCGGGCCGATGCTCCGACCAAAATCGCCGCCATTCATGAAGATGGACATTCCCAAACCCGACCGCCTGCCTGCCGACGCGGCGACCGTCGCAATCGCGGGCGCGTGGAACAGCGCGCTCGATAGGCCGCTGGCGAGCAGCAGAAGCACGACGATAACCGCGTTCGGCGCGATGCCGAGCGAGCAGGTAACGAGCGCGGTAGTGATCGGTGTGATGATGAGAAAGAGGCGAACGCTGGTGCGGTCCGCATAGTAGCCAACGACGGGCTGCGAGAGCGAGAAAAGGCGTTGCGCGGGCTGCAAAAATCCGGCGAGAAAGAGGGAGAGCGCGAATTTATCCGTCAGGAGTGGGATGAGCGGTGCGAGGAAGGCGGGATACATATCGTGGAAGAAGTGCGCCGCCGTGATGAGCAAGATCGTGCGGCGATTGAATGCCGGCACCGCTGGTTTCAAGGTCGCGGATGCCGATTCGGCAGCGGCTATCGTCGCCGCGTCACTGATTGACATGAGAGCAGTTTCCTTCCCCACGCGGCACCATGGTATCGCACGGTAACGGTAGCATGATCCCTTTATCGCTCGCAAGCGCTCGCAATCGCGCAGGGGCAGGTATCACGTTGTTGGTAGCGTAGGCTTCAGCCTGCATCCCTCTCGCGGAGAACGCAGGCTGAATCTGCCCAAAGGACACCCGTCCACCGGGTCAGGGGGCGAAACGCAGGACATAGATACTACTGTCGGTCAGTGCGTTGAAGACGATGCGCGTACCGTCGGGGGCAACGTTCCATTCGTCCTGAGCGATGCGGAAGGGCAAGGCAGCACGGTCGGTCAGTGGTGTCGCCCCAAGCGTCGCGGCATCAATGCGGATGAGTTGATCCGCGCCGTTATCCGTTTGAAAGGGGAGCATGAGGAGGGCTTTGCTGTCTGGCGACCAGCGCACCCCGCCACCGAGCGGTAGTTTCCGCTTCGCGCTGCCGTCCGCATTAACGATAAAGAGGCCATTGTCGTCGGGGTTCGCTTCGAGCGTCGCAAGGTAGGCGATCTGCGTGCCATCCGGCGAAAGGCGGGCGCCGCGTGGCGAGAAGGCGTCTACGATGCGTGTTAGCGCACCCGTGGTAATGTCGAGGATGTAGATGCCCGGATTACCGCCGTCCGTGTCTCGCCCGGTGAACAAGAGGCGTTGCCCATCCGGGAACCACGTCACATCCGCCGCCCGAACGGTATTTCCGCGCGATCGGGCATTCGAGCCATCCGCATTAGCGACCCAAACGCGGACGAGCCGGTCCACATTGGAGCTTGGCTGTGTGCCGGGTGCGAGTGCAAGCCATGCGACTTGCCGCCCGTCTTGCGAGAACCAGACGTACGCGGCATTGTTGGCGATAGTTGCCGTGCTCTGCTTGCCGAACTCCTGAATACGGGTCACATGATTCGCGAAGTCCGGGAAGGCGATCCGGCTGCCGTCCGGGGAGACGGTCGCGGCAGACGAGAAGAAGACGGTCGGTGGCCCGCTTACGTCCGCCGGGACGGCCCAGGTTGCGGCGAGTGGTTGATTCGGCGCTGCGTCTGTGTAGAGGACGCGCGTGCTGTCCGGATGCCAGACCGGGTTTCGGCAGCAGCCGCCATTGGTCAATTGCATGAGGGTCGGCGCGAACGGCTGTAGCGTGACGGTTGGTGATGGCGTAGCTGGCATGGTCGCGGCAGCAGGTGACGCTGGTGTGTCGGTTGCGACGAGTGGTGTCGCGGTCGCTGCATCCTGCGCGGCAGTTTGTGCGTGCGGCGTGACGGGGAGCGGTGACGGTGCAATCGTCCCTGGTACGATTGTGGGCCGGACTGGCGGTAGCGAGGAAGGCGGCGCGGTGTGCGTCGTCCCATTGCTGCATGCGACGAGCAGGAGAAGGGCAATGAGCGAGAGGAAACGCGCGCTACGCATACGGCTCCCAGGTGGGATAGTTGACAATAATCCCGCCGCCGAAACGAATGTCCGGTTGGTCACGTAGCGTCGCCCACTGGCGCGGATCGCCGAGGTTCTGCGCGAAGTGCGTGCCGCCCGTGCCGACGCCAAGCATTAATCGGTCCCAGTCCGCCGGAATGAGGTTCATTGGGTTGGTCGTCCCGCTGACGCCGTTGATACGGATTTCCAGATGTAGATGTGGCGCGCGGTCGCAGGTCGGGCTATACGGATCACCGGAATGGGCAACGACATCCCCGGCCTTCACCTGTTGCCCGACACGGACAAGCGTCGTCCGCTCGCGCAGATGCCCGTAGATCGAGACATAGCCATTAGCATGCTGAATCGCGAGGTTGTGCGGCGCTGATCCGTATGGCCCGTCAATGCCGAGAATCGTGCCGTCACCGATGGCGAGCACATTGCGTCCGCAGCGGGTCGCGAAATCAACGCCGAAGTGAACACCCTGACCGGCGGCGTAGAGATCGGGCCAGTTGCGCTGCGCCCATACGGTCGTGCCATATCCCTGCGAGACGAACCATGTGTCCGGCCCCGACGGCTCCGCGAACGGCAACCGGAACTGCAGCGCGTCCGCTTTCGCCGCTACCGGCGCGGAGAGGGGCTGCACCGCGTCGCTGACAAAGACCGTCCCCGCGATGATCGCGCCGATGATGAGAAGTTGCAGGATGGCGTGAATCTTATGTCGCATAGATGCAGTATACAGAACGAGGTCGAGATGAGCAATGCACGATCACCAAAATCCGCCAAGAACGCCAGGAAAACACGTAACGCAGAGTGCGCAGAGGCCGCAAAGACCATAGAGAAGGGATTTTTTAATTTCTTCTCTGTGCCCTCTGCGCGCTCTGCGGCATCTGCGTTCACTCTTTCTCTTTCTAGGCGTCTTGGTGATCCAATTTCCCTTCTATTACCTACGCACGGCGGATCGTGCGACGGAAGAGCAGCGTACCGAGCAAATAGAAGCCGATCGCGAACGCGCCGAGGGCAATAAAGGTGTTGGGGTTCGCTGGAATGCCGCGTAGCATGATGTTCTGCATCGCCTGCACGCCGTAGGTGATCGGTAGCGCATATGAGAGAACACGCGCCCACGGATAGAGGGTATCAATCGGCAGGAAGAAGTTGCCAAAGAAGACCGACGCCAGCAGGATCAGCATCGCATACTGAACTGCCTGCGTCTCAGTGGTGGCGATAGCGGAGATGACGAGACCGAGCCCAAGCGCGGCGGCAATGAGGAGCGCGATGACGGCGGCAAACGCTGCATAACTCCCCAGCAGTGGGACCTTTAACGCGAAGCGCAGGAGCGCCGCGAGAACCGTACCCGTCAGGACCGCGACGAGCGCATAGCCGATGAACTTGCCAAAGACGATCTCCGGTGTCGCGCTCGGCGTGACGCGGAAGAGTTCGGTCGCGCCGCTCGTCTTCTCGCGTACGAGGGTGAGCGCAGTAAGGGTGATGCTCACATGTTGCAGAAGCAGGGCGAGTACCGCAGGCGCATAGAAGGCGATGAAACTGGGAAGTACAGGAGCCTTGTTGTTGACCTCCGCCTGGAAGGGCGCGACGAGGACATCAGCAGGCGGCAACTGGAGCGCCTGTGCTCCCTGCTCGGCACTCTGGCTGTTTGAGACGAGATCGCTTGTCGCCTTGGTATCCGGTTGGCCCGTCGCGAGATTCTGCGGCAGGGTTGCGGTCAGATTCCGGATAATCGTGTCTACGTTGCTCAACGACTGATCAACAGCCGCCTCGCGTTTGACGAGATCGTCGTTCGCGTTGGCGGGTGCGTTGAAGTAATGCTCCGCACCGGCGAGCAATTGCTCGCGCGTGCGGAGATCGGATTGGTTGTTGACAGTGATTGTTTGCATCTGGGCGAGCATGTCCGCCGCGCCTGTCGCGTCCCGTCCGCGTACGCGGTCTGTGAACTGGGTAGAGGTCGTCTGTATCTGCTGCGCGTATCCTTGGAGCGGCGGGCCCGACGTATCCTGATTCTGGCTCTTTGCTTGATTGACAACAGCAATCAGCACACGGCGGTTGAGTTCGTTTGCCTCGACGTAGGAATAGAATTTGAGGTAGTTCGACCGCACCGGTTCCAGTTCGTTGTAGGTCACATTGACGAGCGCGTGCTTGCCGTCCCGAATCTGTTGGTATGCATCGGACGGCAACGCGACGATAACAGATGCCTGCCCTGCGTTGAAGAGGCTTTGCGCTTCTTCAGGTGTGCGGACGACGCTTTGCAACGTGAACGGGAACTGGAACGCGTCGGCATAGTCGGCGGTGTTAGTGGAAAGTCCCGTCTGCACCGGCACGACGAGGACGGTTGGCTGCTGGACGACCTGCCCTTTGAAGGCGGTGCCGAACAGCAGCAGAATTGCGAATGGCCCAACAACGAGACCGAGGAGGAGGCGCGGCTGTCGGAAGATTTCGTGCAGTTCTTTGCCCGTAAAGGCGACGCCGCGGACGACGCCACGGAGGGGCCGGTCAAGCAGCCACGGGCGGTGATGTGGAGTCGCGCGGATTGCCATTGTGTTGATCCTGTTCAGCGTCGCGCGCCCCTGAAACGAGGCGCACAAAAACATCATCGAAGGTTAGGATGTGCGGCTCCATCGAGACGCAGCCGCCCTCTTCACGATCGCAATATTCGGAGAGCGCGGGCAGATCGGTCGAGACATTGGTTACGATAACGCGGATGTCCTCCGGCCGATCGAGAGGCTCGACCCCATGGACGAAGGGGAGCGCCTGAAGTCGCATGACGATGTCCGGGCGTGGCTGATCGAAGTGGATGTCCAACATGTCACCGCCGGAGGCGGCGTGGCGCAGTTCATCGGGCGTACCGGCAGCGATGATCGCGCCTTCATGGACGAGCAGCACTTGATCGCAGTATTCCGCTTCCGCAACATACTGCGTCGTGATTACCATCGTCTTGCCATCTTCCCGCGCGCTCTTGAGACCGTCCCAGATACTCGTGCGGAGGATCGGGTCAATCCCGGCGGTCGGCTCATCGAGTACGAGAAAGTCCGGGTCATGCATCAGCGTGGCGGCGAGGGAAAGCCGCCGCCGCATGCCGCCGGACAAGTCCTCCGCGCGGCGCTTGCGCGCATCCATGAGATCAACGAAAGGAAGTAATGTCTCGATGCGCCGCCCCGTCTCCCACCACGGCATGCCATAGAGCGATGCCGCGAATCGGAGATTCTCTTCCACCGTTAAAGCCGGATACAGGACGAAATCCTGCGGCATGTAGCCGATCCGTTCACGATCGCCGCGCCGTAGTTTCCACGGATCCCGGCCGAAGAGGCGGACGGTACCGCTGCTCGGCTTGTACATGCCGAGCATCATGCGGATCGTCGTTGTCTTGCCGCTACCGCTCGGGCCGATGACGCCGAGGATTTCACCCCACGGCACTCGGAAGGTAATGCCATGTAGCACTTCCTCCTTACCAAACCTCTTGATAACATTTTCAAATCTGACTGCTTGCTCGTCCTTTGCGGATCGCCGTACGCCGGGCAACCGACGCCGCCTCGATACCTGTGGGCCGGGAGGCGTCCCTAACTCCTCCGCAGGCTCGATTGCCGACTCTGGTTGTTGCATAATCGTACTGTCTGCCATCAGGAGAACCCCCGCATAAACCACTGGTATCCGGCGAATCAGAAAGCACGATTGATGCCATGATGGAAAAGTAACCAAGATTGCACGAGCGAATAAGGGCATTCATTATCCGGTCGAGGTGATCCGGTACACCCTGCCAGTGTCATCGTCGGTTACATACATCGCACCATCGCTGCCGATTGTCATGCCGACCGGGCGACCCCAGACCTGGCCCGGATTGTTTGCGCTCCCCGGTAGCCAGCCCCACGCGAAGTCTTCCGGCTGGCCCGCCTGCCCATTGACAAAGGGCACGCGCACCACCTTGTAACCCGTCTTCACCGAGCGGTTCCACGAGCCGTGATAGGCGATGTAAATGCTGTCCTTATAGAGCTGCGGCGCGTTGAATTGATCGCCGAATGTCAGGCCGAGCGCGGCGGAATGCGCGGGAAGGGTGACCTCAGCGGGAACCGCCTGCGCGCAGCGAGACGGGTTTCGATATTCAGGGTTCGGCGTCGTCCCATTGTAGCAATATGGGAAGCCGTTAAAGCTCCCATCGCGGACAATCCGCAGTTCATCCGGCGGAATGTCGTCGCCGATGCTGTCGCGCCCATTGACCGTCGCCCACATCACGTTCGTGCCGGGTTGCCACGTAAAGCCTACCGCATTACGTAGACCGGTCGCAAAGAGCCGCCCGTTCTTGCCGTCGGGATCGTAGACACTGATCGCGGCGCGGCGGTTGTCTTTTTGCTCGCAGACGTTGCAATCCGAGCCGATTGCCAGATACAACTTGCCGTCCGGGTCGAAGGCAATCGTACGTGTCCAGTGATCCGTGGGCGGCGGCAGATTGGGGATGACGACTTCCTTGCTGCCCTGCGGTTGCATCGCATTGTTTGGTGCGGAGAAGCGCGCAACGTCATTCGTCTCGCCGACATATACCCAATCCTGATAAAAGGCGATGCTGGAAGGCTGCCGGAGATTGCTGGCGAAGACGGCGGTAGTGTCGGCCTTGCCATCATGATTGGCGTCTGGCAGGATAAGGATGCGACCATTGCCATCGGCGACGAAGAGCATGCCGTCCGACGGGCGCACGGCCATGAAGCGGACCGGGCCGAGGTTCTGTGCATACACATCAATGTTGAATCCGGCCGCGAGCATCACCGTACCACCGGGTACGGCGTGCGCTTGCGGCGGTCCAGTCGGCGCGGTAGGTGTGGACGGCGCAGTCGTTGGAGGCACGGTCGTGGGTGTGATGGTCACAGTTGATGCGGGAGATGTGGTGATGCTCCCGGTGTCGGTTGTTGGCAGCGGTGACGGTGATGACGGAATGTCCGTCGGTGTCCCGAGGGGTGGCGTCCTCGCGTCGCTCGCTATGTCGTTCGATGCTTGCGTGCGCGTGATGAGAGTCGCCATCGGAGAGGCGGCCGGAATGGCGGTCGCTTTGCTACCGCCGCACGCCGTAAGGAGCACGATGCAGCAGCCAATCAGGAAGAGAGGCGTGGTTCGGGATCGTGGCATGGCAAACCTCCGACGCGGCACGACTGCACCCGGAGCAATCGCAATTATACCGCATATCTGAGGCCATCGTCCGCAGGTAACGCGCTCATCGGTCAGGATGAAAATGCACCGTGGATGATAACGGCGACGCCAAGCATGAAGAAGCCGACGGCGACGGCAACGGCGATATTGTCTTCCTCGAAGATTTTCGTGCGAATTTCATGCGGATGGAGTGCGTCAAACAGCCAGTAGCTGAAAAGCAACAGCGCCATGCCGGTGAAAGCGTAAATGATGGCACTGACCCAGATGCGCAGTTCGTGCCCAAAATCCACGATGCTCCTCCACTCTTTCCCACATGACCCGCCACGATGTGCGATACATTGCTTCGGTAGTCACGCAAAGCATAGCACATGATGGCGTCGCCCTTGCATATCGCCGACTTTCACGGTGGGCTGGGTCAACGTCCGTTATCGTGCCCGTCTGTTGGTGGCGGTGAAGGCGGTGGCGCCGATGGTGGCGGATTCGCTGGTATCGCCGGGGTGGGCTTTGGCGGCGATGCCGGTGGCGCGGATGGCGGCGTCACGGGATTCGGCGTCGCGCTGAAGGAGAACGATGAGAGCAATGCTTGCATGCGCCCGCTATATTCATCGAATCGAGACGGAGATGTCACATAGACGAACTGATAATTCATCCCGCTGTGGTACGCGAAGACGAAGACGGACCGGACGCGTGTGCCGCTGTCTAAGGTCTTTGTGACATCGAACCGGTATGCGGGTGTGCCGCCGAGCGTGATTGCTTGTTCAGAGACAATCGTGTACTTCCGATCGGTAATGAGAAAATCTCGTTGAGATGCCACATCCGCATTGAAGGACGGGGCCGTACTGCTCTCTCTGCTGTCCACATACAGGTAAAAGTATGTCGCGAGGGTCCCATTCAGCGCGCGTGCATCGAACTCCAATGCCGCATCTCCCGGATCCACGCTTTGAAAGTCAATCGGGACCGTGAATGAGAAACGTCCCTGTGCATCGCGGTAGACCGCGCTCCCATCCGAGATCGGCGCGCTCGGCCCGGTCGCTCCAGCACTGAGAAAGGTAAATGAGGACAAGACGCTACTCGTCTGGCCGATCAGCGCGTCATAATCTCCCTCCTGCGCAGTGAAGGTGAGGATGTAGAGCGCCTTACCATTGATCACGACGATCTGTGAGATATGGAAACGCGTTCCCTGCGCATTCGTGAAATAGTCGAACTGCCGCGCCGGTTGCCCACCGAGTGTGAGGGATGTGATGCCATTCGGGCCAGGCTGGCTATCCGCCCCCGTTGCATACCGCTTTTGGAACTCAGCCGTCACGGCGTCGAGCGTTTGCGTTGCGTCGCGCACCTGCACGGTGAAATTCGCGCCTGCCGGGCTCGACGCAACGAACCCCACGACGACCGGTGCCGTCAATTGCGCGGTTGTTGGCGTGTAGCCATTGGGGACGGTGAAACTGAACCGCTGCTGTGAATCGGTGTAGGTCGTTGCCGCCGCGACCGGCACGGCGAACGCACCGATCATCATCATAAGCATCACACTGATGCCGAGTATGCGTCCGAATCGCATTCTCCCGCTTCCTCTCATTATCCATGTCAGGGTTTTCCTACGACAATGTTAACGTACGTAAACCATGATACAGGACGATAGATGAGCATACAAGGCATGATCGCTCACGTACGAACCAAGCATCAACGCGATCTGAGGCGGGCTGAACCATTGAGCCGCTCAGCCCCCATCCCTGCCCCTCCGCCTACTATGCGGTGAAGGGAATTGACACGATTACGGCGTGACTTGACGATTGAGTTACCCCGCTCCCGCTTACGTGGGCGGCGATGGGTACCAGTATTACTGAAATTCGAGCACCGCCCCTACGCCGGTATCACGTCATCGCTATCGCTATCGTGAAAGAGTATTCGGTCTGGGTAGTGGGCTTTCGCCTGCCACAACATAGTCGTTTGACAGGCGAAAGCCCACCACCACTGTACAGACTCACTTCCTGAGATCCAGCCAATGACCGTGCGTCGCGCCATTGCTTTGCTGTCGCGGATCATCGAATGATTCGGTCGTTACTTCCCAACGCACATCGTAGCGATCTTCAAAGATGACAATCGCTGGACGATCGAGAAGCACTCGACAACCGCAGTTCGGCGCGGCATGGCGTATTCGGTCGATCTCGTCCGCGCCCACTCGCAGCCCAAGATGCGACAGTCGCCCGCCTGGTTCCACATTTGGCTTCGCTTCAAGGGCGAGATTGAACCGATCCCGGCAAAGCATCACGAGGGTGAGGAAAATCCCCGCAGCTTCCGCGTCATCCCAGTTGGAACCTTCTGGGAGTGAGCGCCATGTATCGCCGATTTTCGCCTCACGAAACGCGACAGTGAGACCGAACAAGTCGCAGTAGTATGATTCCGCTTCTTTGAGTGGGAACACGCGCAACGCACTATGTGTCACTGAGTATCCAGACACGGAGTCCTCCTATCATTGCGCCAATGTCTCCGCGAGATTGAGGAAGTAGGCGGCGATCCACTGCTGGGCGTCTTTCATGCCCTGCACGGTCGCATACTCGTTCGGGCTGTGGACGCGGCCACCATGGCCGAGGCCGCCCATCGCGACGGGAATGTTGAGCCACTCCTTGTCGGTGAAGAGATAGAAGGGTGCGGAACCGGCGAGGTGGGGCCAGATTTCCGGTTCATGGCCGAACTGGTGGTAGGTCTCGATCATCGCGCGCACCGGCGGATCGTCAATCCGCGTTTTCGCCCACGGATAGGCGTCGAGGATTTCCACTTCGATGTCCGCGAAGCCATGCCGGTCGAGATGGGCGCGAATGCGCTCATAGGTCGTTTGCGGGTCCATGGTGCGAACCATGCGGACATCCACTTTCGCTTTCGCCTCATGCGGGATGATCGTTTTCGTTCCTTCCTGCCAGTGTCCGCCGACGATGCCGTCAATATTGAGCGTCGGCTGGTAGAGATACTTGCGCAGGAGCGGCACGCCGTCGAGGTCGTACTTGAAGCGGCGCACCTCGTCGCCGCGCAGTCGTTCGTCGGGATCGAGCGTCGGCGCGAGGGTGGCGAGCAACGCCTCATCGTGGGCGTCCGCCGGTTCGACCTCATCGTAGAAGCCTTCCACGAGGATGTGCTTCTGGTCGGTGGTAATCATCGAGGAAAGGGCATGCG
>JAABUZ0100004340.1_pt1 | contig 19697 bp, 20 predicted proteins | sample 5562091 | NCBI WGS metagenome assembly JAABUZ01 (sample SAMN12813069, study PRJNA571459) | rock metagenome | isolation source: Antarctica rocks | place: Antarctica: Victoria Land, Linnaeus Terrace sud | collected 2015-12-21 | reverse complement strand
CAGTCTCCGTATCTCCAGGAACGCGATCTCCAACAACTCCTCGACCAGCATCCGGAGCTGCTACCTGGCGCTCAGATGAACCCCGAGGTCCCACGCCGCTTCCTCGTGATCCGGAGTGAAGCCGGTGGCCCCAATGAAGAAGGTGGTGCAGCATGGTGGGCGATCGACCACCTGTTGGTCGATCAGGATGGCGTCCCTACCTTCGTGGAAGTGAAGCGGGCATCTGATACCCGCATTCGCCGAGAAGTGGTGGCCCAGATGCTGGAGTATGCCGCCAATGGCACGGCCTACTGGACCATGGAGACGTTGCGGGCCTGGTTCGAGGAGTCAGAACGGAGCGGAGATCGAGACCCCCAAGAGACGCTCCGGGTGCATCTCGGCGATACAGATATGACGGATGATGAGTTCTGGTCCCGGGTGCAGTCTAACCTGCAGGCAGGTCGAGTTCGCTGCATCTTCGTGGCTGACACCATCCCGGCCACGCTTCGCCGCCTCGTCGAGTTCCTCAATGAGCACCTCGACACCGTCGAAGTCCTGGCCGTCGAGCTTCCTCAGTATGTTGCCCCCAACACCCCTCTCCGAGCGGTGGTGCCGCGTCTCGTTGGACAGACCGAGCGTGCTCGGGCAGTCAAGGGAGGACCGCGGCCCGAGAAGCGACAGTGGGATCAGGAGACCTTTCTGGCTGATGTGGAAGCGCGTAATGGCCCGGATGCTCTCGCCCTCGGGCAGGAGTTAGTGGCCTGGGGGCAAGCACACGCCGACAAGATCTGGTGGGGGAACTTGCAAGGCAGATGGCTCCATGATCATGGCGGTGCACGGGACCGACGGTGATCAGTTTTTCTTCAGCCTCTGGACCTTTGGCCGAATCGAGGTCAACTTCCAGTACCTCAAGAACCGGATGCCATTCAGGGATGAGGCATCACGTCGAGAGTTGCTGGATCGGCTCAACGCGCTGCCCGGCGTCCAGATCACGGACGACAAGCTGACCAAGCGACCGTCGATCTCGTTTGATCTCTTGCGAGATGCGGAGGTGCTCAATGGGTTTCTCGCCGCCATGGAGTGGACAGCCACGACGATCAGGCGAGGGAAGCAAGTTCCGACGCCTGATCTGTAAATCCAATAGCTGGTCGTCACTCACATCTGATCATGGCAATGGGAGGCGCAACCATCGACGTGCTCGTGAGTGGGTTCTCGGGAACGGACGCGGTCGACGGTCGGCTTGACAGCGACGACCGCCCGATCGAGTGGCAGCTCTCGTATGACACTTCCTGACTGGCCAAGCACCGCGAACACTCGACCCAGCGCTTCCGGGTCAATCCGTCCCTTCTCGCTCAGGTAGACGATCTCCGCCGGGGTGATCGCGGAGACGCCAATCTGATCGCCGGCCACTGCCGCTTCCGCGATCAATGCGCCAGCCGAACTCGACGCGCGCGGATCGTCATTCAGATACCAGATGACCGCGTGCGTCTCGGCACCGGCGCAAAGCATCAAAACTCGCGCGGAAAAGAAGCACAGGCCTCATGCCGAGCGACATGAATCTCCTCGGCAGAGGGTGCCGGCCCGAGATCTTTTAGGATGCCGAGCAACGAGCGGCTCCCACCACCTGGTCGAGCGGTGAGATCACCTTCGACCTCTGGTGCGACACGTTCAATCAGGCGAATCTTGTCGATCGCAGAGAGCTGTTTTGCGAGGTCGAGCACCTCATCCAGCGTCGCCTCAGCAATGAGCAAGAAACCGACGAGCTCGAGGTACTCGTAGCCCACCAGGCGCTACCGGTTGGCGAGCCGCTCAAGGATTCGCTGGTTGCGCTGTAGTGACGCCCGGAGCCGCCGCTGGAAGTCTTCGTCTTTGCGCCGCTGCTCGATATGGGCAGCGATAGCTGAACGAACGGCCTCTGCCACCGGTACGCCATCCGCCTGAGCTACCGCCTCGAGCGCCTCCGCTTGCTCCTGCGACAGACGCAACGTCATGCTCTTACCATCCATGCATAACCCTCCTACTGGCCGATGATACCACCTCGGTATCACGGTGGCTAGATACCACGCACGCTCGACCAAATCGCTTCCACCGAACCTACTCGAGTTGACCGGAGCCATGATCTGTCAGCACGTCTCCGACATGGCAGCGCCCTCGAGCCGAAGGTCGAACCGAATAAGCCGGCCTCCCACCGCGCTCCGCCCGATTCGGGACTATCTGGCCGATCGATTCCAACAGCACCGCCATAAGTGCAGTCTGATCCCCGTGCGGCGGGCACTGAACGAACAGATATCATCATTCAGTAGCCGAAGAACTCGGACCTCTGGTACGCAATAATGGAGGCAGTCTGAAGAGCAGACGTTCCATTGATTTTCCATCGCTCGCCATTGCCCGGCGCGGCACAGCATGAAGAAAGCGGGAGAGTAGTTACGAGCGACGACGCTGAGAGCATCGACCAACTCCTTGAGGAACTGCGCCGTATGGAGACACGTTCTGATCCCGCCCTGCTTGATCGGATCCGTGGTCTGGGTCTGGCTGCCGTCCCATCGCTGATCGCGTATGTCACCGATCCCGAGGAATATGAGGTCCGTGAGGACGCCGAGATCACGGGATGGGGGCCATACAGTGCGATTGACCTCCTGGGGGAACTACACCCGATGGAGGCCTTGCAACCATTGGTATCGCTTCTTCCCTGGGAAGACTACGACTTCCTGGGGGATCCGCTCATCCACGCACTCGGCCAGTTTGGCCGCCCAGCTATGGAGCCCGTCACCGCAGTGCTGGCAGACCGCAGCCAGATCGTCTGGTCACGGGGGACGGCCGCCGAGGCACTGGAAAAAATGGCGTTAGCCTATCCCGAGTTGCGGAATGAGGTCGTCGCGACGCTGACTGCACAGTTGGAGACCGACGAGGCGGACAATGACGGCCGGGACATTCTCCGAGGCTTTCTGCTGCAGAGCTTGCTGGAGCTACAGGCCGAGGAGTCGCTGCCCTCGATCATCCGAGCCTTTGAGGAAAGCGACATCGATCCGTTCATGGTGGCTTGGAGCGACGTGCGCCACGAGTTGGGCGTTCCGCTTGATGTGGCGACCCATCTCGACGAATCGTCCCCGGACCGGGGGTCGCTCTTTGACTTTCTGCCGTTGATGCCTGCGTCTGACCAGCCATCTATTTCGGCTTCCCCATTGCCCGCAGGGCAGATTGCGGAGCCGTACCAACGTGAGTCAGTCAAGGTCGGGCGCAATGATCCCTGTCCGTGCGGCAGCGGCAAGAAATACAAGAAGTGCTGCGGGCGCTGAGCCGATCCTACAGTGTACCCAGCCGGCGTACCAGCAGAGGACGGACCTCCGCAATGCGGTCAAAGTCGCCGTCAACGTGCACTACCCCCATCCGGTGGTAGAGGGCTGTTTCGGCGATGAGCAAGTCGGGAATCGGGGTTCGGTGCCACATTCCATGATGATGGGCGAGGTCGTGCTGAAGCCGGAGCGTCCTGTCGAAAAGGTCTCCAGGCGGAGGAACGATCTCGAAGGCAGCCTGTAGATCCTCCCGGAGCGTATCGTAGTCCCGAGCTGAGCGGGCCGAGTAGAGCGGGCCGAGTAGAGCTGTTCGAGCTCACCGATCGGGCACACGAAGAGGAGGCCGGCCAACTCCTCGAGAGCCTGACTCACCAGGGGATCGTGCGAACGAGCCGCCGCGCTCTTGTCAACAATCCACCCGGCTATCTCCACATCTCCTCCGAGATCAGAACCGCCGTATCCGCATGCGAACTCAGCCGCCGAAGATAGCTCAATTGCCGCGCCGCTCGATCGGCCTGGTCATCGTCGGCCGACTTGGCAACTCGTCGAAGCGCTTCCTCGACGGTTGCACGCGTCGTCTGATTCCCAAGCGCTCGTCTCGCCCGCGCAAGCAGATCATCATCAATCTCGATGGTGGTGCGCCTCTTCATATGTACATACTATCAGAGCTACTGTACATATTGAGCCGGCGAAGCGTAGGTACCGGACCAGCACAGTGCCTCGTTCGCGCTTGTCCAGTGAGAGTCGACACCAGCCTTCGCAACCTAACGCCGCCCCCACGGGAGTCGAAGAACGTCAGAAGCACCTGCGTGGGGTCGAGGCTTCAATGCGGCTCCGACCGGGTTCACTCGTGTGCGCCGGCATGCCATACCTTCGTTATAGTGGGATCCAGCCGGCACGATCTCATGGGATCGGGTGCACGGTTTGGTGTGCGGCCCGTATAGTCGAACATGCGAGGACACGTGTCCATGGTTCGCCATTTCGTGCAGTTCATTCTGGCCCTGCTCGGTCTGTTTGGTCAACTGGCACCACGTTCATACGCGGCGGGGCATCCTCGACCCGGTGTTCCTGAGCACCATCGAGGGCGACACCATGGCGCTGGACGGGCACACCAGGGCGACGATCTGGTCGCACCGCTACCGCGATGTTCCCTGTTCCAGCACGGATAGCCTGGGCTGCGAGGCGCACACCACACCGGCCATCGACCCGAACCGTCGATATGTCTATGCCTACGCCCTGGATGGACGAGTCCACAAATTTGCCGCGGGCACCGGCACGGAAACCATGAGTGGCGGGTGGCCGGAGATGGCTACGGCAAAACCCACGCAGGAGAAAACCGCCGGCGCCCTCACCATCGCGCTGTCGGGCGGCAACACCTACGTCTTCATCGCGAACGAGAAGGGTATTTCGGCCATCCGGCTGCGACTGGATAGCGCGGGGAACCCGAGCCTGGTCAATGCCTGGACCGTACGGACGTCGTGCAGCAGCATGCTGATGGTGAGCCAGGTACTGTTCTGCTCCGGCGGCTTCGAGCACAGCCCGCCTTCAGGTACGCTCTGGGCGCGCGATCCCCGCACCGGCGCCGCCCTCTGGCACGAGCACATCGGCGCCATCCACTGGCAGGCGCCCATCGTGGCCAACGGGGTGTTGTATCTGCCCGACTTCGTGGGCTACCTGAACGCGTTCACGGTGGGCCGGCGGTAGACGGCGAGCGAGAAGCCACCCTTGACTGCTCACACATCCATGACTACACAGCTCTTGTAGACCGGTTTGGGGGCAAACAGGGCTACAGGCAATGCCGCTCCACTCCAGACCAACCGCACAAAAAAGGAGCCCGCCGCAATGCCGCGGACCCCTTTGTGCTTCCGGCTTCAGATGGATTACATTCCGGCGCAGGCTGATGCCGGCATGTTATTGCACAGCTCGGCTCTGGTCACGTACCCGTCCTTGTACATCTGATGGACGACCATCTTGATGTTGTTCTTGGTGATCACTGTGATCGGATCGATCTTGGTCGGAGTTGGACCGGCGCCGGTGGTGGTGGTCTTGGGCTCGTGAACTCGCTTGTGCTGCAGGAACAGGGTGGTCCAACGCGCGGCGGCCTCGGCCTCAAGATGCACCGGCTTGTAGATGGTCATCCCCTGGTTGCCCAGCAGAATTTGCTGCAGACCAGCAGTCGTGCCGTCCTGGCCGGTGATCGCCACTTTCCCGTTTAGATTCTGCGCCTTGAGCGCGGTCACCGCTGCACCGGCCATGCCGTCGTTAGCAGCGAGCACACCGTTCACCTTGTTGTTCAGCTTGTTCAACGCCGACTGCATCTCCTTCAAGGCGGTGGCAGCGTCCCAGTTCGGCGTGAAGATCGAGTAGCCGAGCTTGTAATACCCACTTTTGATCAACGGCTGCAACACCGACATGGCGCCGGCGTGGAACAGAAGGGCGTTGTTATCGGTGGCGGCCCCGGCAAGCTCGACCAGGGTACCGCCCTTGGCCACGTGCGACCTCAAGTATTTTCCCTGGGCCACACCAACGCCGTAGTTGTCGAACGATACGTAGGCATCTTCCCGAGCGCCGGTAATCAGGCGATCGTACGCGATCACTGGTACGCGAGGGCTGTTGGTATGGGCTGAACGTATAATCTGGGCAGCCTGTCCGGCATCGACCGGCACATCGATCAGGACCTTGACTCCATTCGTCAGGTCCGACTGCGCCTGATTTTGCTGGGTGGTCTGTGCCGCCTTGGCATCGGTGACGATGACCTGGATGTATGGCAGTACCTTGTGGACTGCCTTCTTGAAGGCCGCTTCATCGAGCTTCCAGCGAGCCGACGAGGTGAAGTCGGACATCAGGAACCCGACCTTGCCACGGATCGGGGCCTCCGACTGGGCGACGGAATGAGCAGCGAATACATGGCTGGACACCGGAACCGATCCCATTGCCACCACCGCGAACGCGGCAGCAGCTACCGGTACAAGACGCCTGGGCTTCTTCAATGCTTCCTCCTTCGATTGTTCCTCACGCATCCTGGAATATTCAGGATGATCTGTAGAGCCTAGCATAGTGAAAAATGCGCTGGGCGTCAAGCACGTAATCGTAGGCGACTAAACGGTAACTCGCTCCACCGCTTGCCCACCACATCCACCGCGATAGCCGCCAGCAGAATGCCGCCCTTGATCACATATACGTAGTAGGGATCGGTCGCCATCAAATTCAGGCCGCTATCCAGGCTGGCGATGACCAGCCCGCCCAGCAACACGGCCCACACCGTTCCCTTCCCCCCGGTGAGACTCACCCCGCCGATAACCGCGATCGAGATCACGTCCAGCAACAGGTCTGGTCCGGCGGTGGTGGTCGAACCGGCGGCCGCATACCCAACCAGCATCACCCCAGCGACACCGGCCAGCATGCCTGAGATACCGAATACGATCCAGCGCACCGCGGTGGTGTTGATACCAGCACGTCGGGCTGCTTCGAGATTACCGCCAACTGCGTAAATGTGCCGGCCAAACGGAAGGCGCGCAGAAAAAAACCAGAAGACGAGAGTGAAGATCGCCAGCATCGCCAGGGCGGCCGGAACTCCACGATAGTTGTTCAAGGTAGCGACCACCACCACACCCGCCACTGCCAGGGCCACGGCGCCGCCAATGGTTTTCACCATCCCCGCGGGCGGCAGACCGGCGCGGGCACGCAGACGATGCTTGTTGAGCCCCACCAACAGGTAGATTGCCACCACCGCCGCCAGGATAATCCAGCTCACGGCCTGGGGTACGTTTGCGGTGCCGATGCCGGTGATGGTCGAATCGAACACATTGATCGTGGAGCCGCCCAGAATGTGGTAGGCGATGCCCTCGAACACCAGGAACCCGCCCAGCGTGACCACGAACGACGGCATACGCAGCCAGGCAATCAAGAACCCTTGCAGCAATCCACCCATGGTGCAAATGACCACCGTAAACAGGATGGCGGCGCCTGCCGAGTAGTGGTCTAGCCCCGAAAAACTCGAGGCCAGTGCCACGCCGAGCAAGGTCAGATAGCCCAACGACAGGTCAATCTCACCGAGCAGCAGGACAAATACCACACCGATCGCCAACACCGCCTCGTAGGAGAACTCTTGAGCCATCTCATACAGATTGCGTGCGCCGATAAAGTGTCCGGCGGTTTGAGAATCAAAGTAGATCCAGATGATGATGAGCCCAACATAGATCGGGACGGTCGTCAGTAGCCGGTCCCAACTGAGCTGTAGTCCGCCAAAGCGACGGACGCTGACCGCCGTGGCTGAGCCATCCGGAGCAATTTCCGGCGCCGCCGCGTTCGTGCTCTCGCTTTCCGCCGAAGTCGTCGTCATACCTGCCTCCTCTATGCCCTGGCCGGCTCTTCGAACGTGCGTGCCCCAGTGATGGCGCCTACTACATCTTCAGGCGTCGATTCGCTCATCGTCAGGGTCGCCACGCGGCGACCGAGCCGCATCACGATGGCACGGTCCGCAACCTGAAAGACATCGACCATGTTATGGGTAATCACCACCACGCCCAGTCCCCGTTCTCGAAGGCGAACGATGAGATCCAGCACCTGGCGAGTCTGAGCCACACCGAGTGCCGCCGTTGGCTCGTCGAGAATCACCACCTGCGGCGACCAGAGCACCGCCTTGGCCACCGCCACGCTCTGGCGCTGGCCCCCAGAGAGCGCCGCCACGCTATTGCGAACCGAAGGGATATTAATGCGCAAGGTCGACAGCGCCTCAGCGGCTCGAGCCTCCATGGCCTCCTCGGAAATCGTTCGGAAGACTCCCGGGATCCAGGTTTGCACTCGCTCGCGTCCCAGGAACAGATTAGCCACCACATCCAGGTTATCGCACAGAGCGAGATCCTGATACACCGTTTCGATACCGGCCCGGGTAGCGTCGTTCGGGGTGCGAAAGTGCTGGGCTCTTCCCTGGAGAAGAATTTCACCCTCATCGGGCACGTAGGTGCCGGCGATGCACTTGATCAAGGTCGATTTGCCGGCGCCATTGTCGCCCAGGAGTGCCGTCACCTCTCCCGCTCTGGCATCGAAGTCCACACCGCGCAAAGCATGCACCGCCCCGAAACTCTTGACGATGCCGCGCACTTCCAGCAATGAGCTCCCGGGTGGCGGCAAGCCCTCCGCCCTTGACGATGAGTCCTCCGCAATTTGCACCGTGTCCGCTCCTCCTGCACCATGCCTCGCTGCTCCTATGCGGGGCAGCGCCGGCGGGATGCCATCTGTGGATTTCCCATTGCCGACCCTGGCTCCAAAGATGCCACCGAACCGGTCGCGCTGGGAAGTAGCCCGTATTGTACACGCTTCATGTCGGCGACACGGTAGACCGGCAGCTGTACCGTAGTCTGTATCTGGCAGAGCGATAGCTTTTGCGCTGCCCGTGACCAGTCCGTAACTGAGATCCTGGTGGGCGGAGAACCGCATCGGTGAAGCGAGGGAGAAGATTACGGCGATGCCGCCGCTCTCCGTTCTCCCCTCATGTCCGCCTGGGAGACGGTCAAATAGCCGACGAAGCCGATGATCAAGATTGTCAAGACTGGCGCGACCTTTTGGTCCCCGAACCCCAGACCGCCCAGATACGGCTTCCCCAACCAGTCGGCAAAGGAAGCGCCGAGCGGCCGGGTCACCACGTAGGCAAACCAGAAGGCAACAATCTCGTTCAGACCGAACAGCCAATACGCCAGAGCCGGTACCGCAAACAATACCGCAAAAAGCACCAGAGACGGGAAGTAGCCTAAGGCGAGGGTTGATGCGGTCATATCTCCGGCCGCGGTGCCAAGGGCGAAGGTAGCGATCACGGTCGCCCAGTAAAACATCTCGCGACGACCAGCATAGACGCGGTGGATGGACAGAGTTTTCTCGCTGGCATACCAGGTCGCGAAGATAATGGCCAGCGCGGATGCAAAGAACACTGTTGATACCAGATACGGAATACCCATCACCACGTGTGTTACATCGGCCACCATCGTGCCGAATACGGCAACCATGACCACCGCTAACCAGTAGATCCATGCGACATATCGACGTACCCAGAGCTGCAGCAGCAGTGCAACAGCCAGACCAATACACCCGAGGACTACCGCAATGTATGGATTAATCTGGAAAACCAGATAATCCGATGTTGACTCGCCCATGGCGGTCGACAGCAGCTTGACGATCCAGAAGTAGGCCGTGACCTGCGGAACCTTCAGAACCGCCCGTATGGCGGGGTGTGCAGATTGAGATGCTCTATCGTGTGTTGGCATATGGGTAATGGTGGAAACAGAAAACGGCCCGGCGCAATGCCGGGCCGTTTTCACGAGTCCTACCTTCTCTATTTGGCCGTAAACGTCGTCTTGGTGGAGTAGTGTGGTTTTTTCGCCATGGTCTGGCCCTCCACGATCACTTTGTGATTCCGACCTACAGTCTTGTGCTTGGCCACCAGGTAGGCCATGTGCGACCAACCTTTGGGGCCGGTCCTCGCTTTATGTTGGAGGTGCGTGTGGTTGGGGAACAACAAACTGGTGACGATGGGCATATGTGCTGCCGTGTGGACCCAGATCGTGACCTTGCGCCCCGGCGACTGCACCCGTGGTTCAACCGACACGTCAATGTGGTTGAACAGGATCGTGTACGACTTTGATTCCGTCGCGCCCTGGTCGGTGGTGATCGTGATCGTAGCGGTTGCCTTGGCGTGCGTGATCTTACTCGCACCCTGCTTGTACCGGTACACGGCCTTACCGGCCGCATTGGTGGTCACCTTGGCGGACTGATGGTCGCCGTTGGGATAGGCGACGCGGATGTGGACAACTGTATTTGCACTCGACTTCAGCGTGACCACCTGTTGAGACCCGGGTGCCACCTTCTGCTTGAGGTGCAGCGAGACGGCTGGAGGCGTTGTTTTTGCGGTCGGCGTTGGTTTTGCCGTAGTCGTCTGCTGCGGCCCCGGTGGTAGCGTTCCGGTCGCTGCAGGCTGCGCAGGCGTCGGCACCGTTCCGGTCACTGTGGGCTGCGCTGTTCCTGACACCGTGCTCGTCGCCGCCTGTACCGCTCCGGTCGCTGTAGCTTGCGCTGTTGCGGGTACCGTTCCGGTCACGGTTGGCTGCGGCGGTCCAGACGCCGTTCGGGTCGCTGTCGGCTGGGCTACTGGCGTTGCGGTGGGGGGTATGGGGGTTCTCAAGATAAGCGCTGTCGGGGTCGGGCCCGAATTCGTGGGCTGCCCGGTTGCTGACGGCAATCCTGGTGTCGGTGTTCCCGGCTGGGGTGTCTTTTCTGGCGCAGCCGCGGCGTTCCCGAGGGTAATTGTCCCGTCCCCGGTAGACCCAAGGTTTGCCACCGTCCCTTCCACCAGACTGGTTCCAAACCCTTCCGCGCGCACCGCTGCTATGGCAGACGCGACCGTCGTACCCGAATTGTCCATGTATTTGAAGAATTCGGCGCCCGCGATGAAGTTGTCGGTGGAGGTAGCCTCCCTATCCCAACTCACCAGCACTCCCACGCCCTTGCCGGCCAGCGCGTTCCAGAAACGGGGTGCACTCAACAGGTTGCATCCGTTCAGGAACTCGAGCGAATGGGCCGGAAACTGGCCTTCATACTGGGTGATGAAGGACGACGTAATACCGTAGTACTTCTGGCTTGTTCCAGAAACGCCGATGGGGATGACGGTACCATTTCGTATCAGGGGAGCAACGTTGGGATCCGCCGTACCCACCAGCTCTCCGGAGGCCACGATTCCCTCACCCCCGGTAACGACTCCGGCGTGTGTCTGCATATAGGCCACGTTGTACTGGGAGAGGGTCGTAAGCGCTTTGAGCGTAACCTGTGTATCGTACAGTTGATCGACGCGGTAACCGGCCTTTTGGAGATCGCCGACTTCGGCATCGCCGGCCTGGGGGCCCAGCCCTAACTCAGTTGCAAACGGCTCCATCACCACGGCGCGGGCCGCGCCGGCAGGGGAGCGATCGCTCGAGAGCAGCTGCAGGTGCGGATGGAGGAGGGCCAGAGGTACTCGTACTCTACTGACGGTACTCGGCAAAATTGCGGCGCGCGACCCGTCTCGGAAGCGAATGTCCACCGTCCGGCCATCATCCCCCCGGAGTGCCGACCGCACAGACGCCTGATGGCGTAGCCAGCCGAGTACGCGGCTCATGGACTGGTGTCCCAGCCGCATGGATGCCATCCCGAGCACGTTCCCATCCTGGGCGGCAAATGACGCGGAAGCAGCCCCCCGAGGGATACCGACCAGGCCGGCCACGACTATAACAAAAAGCAAAACTGGGCGAAGCATGCGTGACATGTATCTATTCCATCCCCATCAAAATCAAATTACAGACTCTATCAGTTTACTCCGCGGTCTGGCGAAACCGCTATGGCGCTCGATCCAACGGATGTTCGTTCGCCCTTTGTTAAGGAAGGCTGTAGCGACCATTACGATCCGACTCAAGCACTCCCGAGGCAACTGCGTGCCCGTCATCGTGTCTCGACATTTCGCACAAATTCTTGGTGCGCTCCGGTCAGGCGCGTCGCTCTCCCTCAGTCTGGGAAGGATGGCAGAGCGAATGCCCTGATACACTGCCCTGTGCAGGTCATCACCCGCACCAGATCGAGGGCAGACATCGGAGGTACCACTATGTCCAGTAATGTGAAGGCCGCGCTGATCGGTGTGATCGTAATCGCGCTGGCGATCGCAGCCCTGCTCTTTTTTGTCCGTGACCGGAATAACGCCGACGCTATCAATACCCACCTTTTGACCGTCGCAAACCAGGTATCGCCACGGCTTCAGGAGTCCAGCGGACGCTGGGCGGCCGCCCCATCCTTCAAAGAGAAGTACCGGCAGTTCACAGCGCGGGAACAGCTGATCATCGAGAAGTCCAAGCGGGGTATGCCGCGACAGCAGTTCCTGCAGATTCAGCTGGTTCCGCGCCAGGGAGCCGCACCGGCGGTGCTGCTGAGCTCGCGGGCCGGTGCTCCGGTTATTGTAAAGCCGGTGGATCTCCTGTTGACGGCAACCTCCCGCCAATCTCGCCCCGTCACCGTGCAACAGCACGGGGCAGTGTATCAGGTGTTCCTGAAGCCGCTGGACCTCCCCGAACCCTTTCGCAGGCAGCACGTGGAGGCGGTGCTCGAGGTTATTCAGGGCTGAGGGAAACGCACCCATCATCAAGGCCGGATTTTCCAGGCATAAATGTTCCACGTGGGGCCGGAGAGGGTAGGGCTATTGGAAAAGTGAGCCACCCGCCCATTGTCGGTGCTGATGGTTTTGCGGAAGTAGAGCGGAACCCAGTAGGCCCGCTGGTTCACCGTACGCTCCACCGTGGCGTAGTCCGACGCACGAACAGCAGCATTGAAGGTGCGCGCCGCGGCGGCGAAGCTGCGGTCAATCCCGGTGTTCCGCACGCAACTGCCGTTACCGTTCAGCGTCGAGTGCACTTTAGCCGTGCGGTCGCAGTATCGACTCTGCAGATTGTACTTGTAATCCTGTGGCTCTGGTGAGCCGACATACGAGAACATTGCGACCTGGAAGTTGCCGCGCGCGATGCTTCCGTTCTGACTCCAACTGCCCAGAAGTTCATCGCTGGAGACATAGTTCGGGGCAACCGTGACGCCTAACTTTTGCCAACTGGAGGCGATGGTCGCTTCTTGAGCCTGTCGTGTTGGGCTTCCCGCAGTGGTGTACAGATCGAGCGTGAATCCCTTTTTGAAGGGCGTCCGCACCAGCAGCGTGCGGGCATGAGCAAGCGCGGCGCGCGTGCCTGGAATGACATAGGTATGGGCGATGGGATCCCACTGGCCGGTGAGATGGGACGTGACGAACGGCTGCTTCAGGTCGCCTGTGTCGACAAAAGGCGACCAGGCTGCCATCTGGTGTGCCGCGGAAGCGCTAACAGTCAGTCCCTGCCGAATCAGCGCGTACTTGTCGAGCGCCAATGCCAGAGCCAGGCGCACGTTGGTGTTGGCCAACGGGTTCGGCTGGCCGTGATACGTCCGATCAACATTGAACTCGAGATGCTCAAGCGAAAAGCTGGTCCGGATGTGTACGCGGTACGCGCTCAAATGCTTGGCGAGGTCAGGCACATCGGGCAGGTTGTAATTGGTAGTAATATCCGTTTGATGGGTAGTAGCCGCTTTAATCATGCCGCTTACGGACTTATAGGCATGAAAAACCAGGGTCCGCACCCTCGAGCCGCAGGTCGCGCCGCTGTAGTACGGCATGGGCCGCAAGGTGATGCTGGAACCAACAACGACCTTGGAGACCTGGTAGGCGCCGTTGGTGGGATAACGCGGCCCCTCAAAGGTATAGTTCGGGTCCGAGCCAAGCTTGAGGGCCGCTGTATGTGCCTTGTTCTTCCAGGCGCCCGGCCATATCGGCGGCCAGAGCTGAGGCAGCGCCCCCGGTATGGCCGAGGAGTCAATGCGGTGGAGATGCAGAACCGCTACATAGCGGCTCGGGGTGTCGATGGTCTTGATCAGGTCGCAGCTGCCCTGGCAGGCTGGCCCGGTAGCAGCGTCCATGCCGACCTGCCACCCGAATTTAATGTCGTGGGACGTGATCTCGGCGCCGTCGGACCACCGTAGCCCCGATTTCAGGTGGAGGACAATCGTCTTGCCGGCAGCTTTAATTCCGCCGTTGGCCAGGGTGGGGATGACACTCGCCATCTGGGGCACGAGTCGCGCGTGGTCATCGTACTGAAAGAAATTGTCCAACATGGCATTGAGAATCTGGCGAGCGATGGGCTGGGAATACTGATACGGATTGAGCGTGTCGGGGAATTGCCGGTCCGAAAACGTGATGGCGCCCGCCGGCTTGTTCTTTGCCGGACAGGATTTTGCGCCGGCCGTGCGCGCCGGCGAATGGCGGGATGATTGTGCCGTATGCTGAGCCGCCTGGACCGTCGCAGTCGACCAGCCGGCACCCCCGCCGATGATGGAAACAGCAAGGCATCCGCCGGCTATCGCATGCACCGACTTGAAATGCCCCATAGTGATGTGCCTCATGAAAACTCCCATAATACAAAGTTTGACGCGCCGTGGATCTCTGGATGACAGACCGTCACTAAGGTCAAACGTGCCATTGAGTCAATTTGTAACAGGTCTGCGCTCCGCTCCCTCCGCCGGATGAATGACGCAATGACTGGACAGGGAGCGGCATCTGCGTTTCCTGTCCCAAACCGAATACAGCCTACCAGACCGACCGAGCTCGCTCTACCGTCCATCCACGACCCCGACGGGTGATAAAGACCGAGGCACTGAGGAACAGGGAGGCGAGTCCATGGCGGTTGGCATCACTCTTGCCACCGAGGAGACGACGACCTGTTGTACGATGACACCGAGAGGCAGATGAATATAATGTGAAGAGATGATGAGTAATTGATGAAGTCCGCCTTGACGCGCGGCGTCCGGCACTGTAAACTGGTTGAAGACCCGATCAACGGTCATTTCCGTGATCTGTCAAGAGATGTTAATTAGGGAGGTGGGTGCAGAAACGTGAAGCAGGCAGAGGCCGCTCAGCGGCAGGTGATCGCAGCCATGGCGCCGGCCGCCTAATTAACGGGCTTCCTATTTTGAAGTCCTAGGCGCGTTCGCGAGGCCGATCAAACGGCGAACTCCTATTCCTTTAGTCACCATAGAGGCGATACGATTCCTTTCAGAAATCGCAAAACACCAACCAAGAACTCGCAGAACAACAACTCGCAGGAGGCATGCGTGGATTCACGTAGCTCAAGAAAACGCAGAGTAACTCAAGGACTGCTGTCCCTGGCCGTGGGCGTACCCATGGTCACGGCATTTACCCTGGTGGGCGGGCTCGGCCATGGCGGCAGCCTTGCCCTGGCGCAGGTCGCCAGTAGCACTGGCTCTTGCTTCACCTCCAGCACCTCGGCTGGCGGCACCAGCAGCGCGGGTTCGACCAGTTCGAACACGGGCGGTACTGGATCCAGCGGTAGCTCGTCGTCCAGCAACACAGCTGGCTCAACATCCAGCGGCACCTCTGGCGCAACGTCCAGCGGCACCTCTGGCGCAACGTCCGTTGGCACATCTGGCAATACATCCAGCGGCACGTCTGGCGCGACGTCCACTGCCTCGGGTGGGACGACCTCGACCGCCAATAGCGGCGCCACCAGCACGGCTTCGAACGGATCGGTCACCTCGACAGGTGGTGGTGTTACGAGTAACAACACAACGACCGGCATCAGTACCAGCACATCGAGTAACACGACAAACACGTCATCGACGGGCACAAGCAGCAGCACATCGGCCGGCACGAGCAGCAGCACATCGGCCGGCACGAGCACCGGCACGTCCGCCAACTCGGGCACCAGCACGTCCGCCAACTCGGGCACCAGCACGTCCGGCAACACGGGCACCTTCGGCTCGACCAGCATCAGTTCTAACTCTCAGACCTCGCAGGGTGGCTCGACCGGCACCTCCAGCAATGCTGGTGTGACGACCGCGCTCGTCCCCTGCCCCACTGGGTCTGGCGGCTCGAGTACTAGCAGTTCGAGTACTGGCGGCGGCAGCACGACGACCGGCGGCGGCAGCACGACGACCGGCGGCGGCAGCACGACGACCGGCGGCGGCAGCACGACCACCGGCGGCGCGAGTACTGTTACTGTCACACAGCCCGCTGTCACGACTACGATCACACAGAACGGCACCGTGACTACGGTCACACTGCCCGGTACTACGGTCACGCAGACCGTCACCGTGGTCAGTGGCACGACTCAGACCATTGTCCTCTCCGGTGGTAACGGTAACGGCGGCGGCACCTTCATCTGCACCCAGATCGGCGGGAACAGCAACACGCTGACCTGCTACTTCCTGAATGCAAACGGTACGCCGACCGGCTCGACATCCTCCATCGTGGTGGCAGCTCATGCGTCGGAGGCCGCACCTCGGCTCCATCGCCTGGGTCGAGCCCGAGGGTTCTAGTCCGACAACGTCCGAACCAGACGGGTTCACAGCGAAAGGGCGCGGCGCAAGTCGCGCCCTTTCCTCTGTCTTCAGTAGGATGACGGTAGCGCGGGGTTCAACAATCGCGGCTCCAGAGCGTACCAATGACAGTAATCCCGTATTCCCCCTTGAGGCGTTCCATGACAGGTCTCGCTCTCCGCACACCATTACCGCCATGCACGATCCGATTGCAGCGTGCAGTTGGGTGGTGCCCGCCCTCCACTGGCGGATTGATCCGTGCGCGCGCTAGGCCAATACCACGGACGGTTGCCACTATGACCACTATTTTGGGGCAGGAGCGTGGCTGAGCCGGCCGATACCGGGGGCGACATAGGTCTGGACCCAGCGCAGGCGTCGGCCATTCCGCTCAACCCGACCGACGTGGACCAGGGGTCCACGCCGTGGCAGAGCACTCTCCGCTGGCTCAGGCCGGCCATCGATGCTCGATTCGTCCTCGGCCTTCTGCTGTTTGCATCGCTCCTGTTCCGCCTGGTGAACATCAATACGCCGGGCCCAAAGCCGGACGGGTCGGGAGGGACCATCTTTGACGAGAGTTACTACGTCAACGCCGCGCGCGTCATCCTCGGCATCCCGGTTCCGGTCACCAATCCTCCTACTACCTACGCCGGACAGCCGGTCGGGATGGACCCCAACCACGAGCACCCACCGCTCGGCAAGGTGATGATTGCCGCGTCGATGCGCGTCTTTGGCAACACCCCCTTTGGCTGGCGTTTCCCCAGTATTCTGATGGGGATGCTGAGTATTCTCTTGCTCTATGGTATCGTGCGTGCCGCCGGCGGTGATGCCTGGCTGGGTGTGCTGGCCGCCACCATCTTTTCGCTGGACAACCTGGTGCTGGTTCACAGCCGCATTGCAACGCTTGATATTTTCCTGGTCGGATTTTTCCTGCTGGGCGCCTGGGCCATGCTACGCGGCTGGCCGCTCCTGGCCGGTATGGCTATGGGGCTTGCCACCTTGATAAAGCTGACAGGCATCTACGGGCTGCTGGCCTTATTGCTCTTCCAGGCTGGAATGGCCTTCTGGGAGTGGCGGGGAACGCGGACCTGGCCACGATTGAGCCTGCAGACCGTGGGGTGGCTGGTGGCCGGGTTTGTGCCCATGGTGTTGATTGGCCTCTGGATGCTCGACCTGGCCGTCACCCCCTATCACAATCCCTTCCAGCATCTCCAGTTCATGACCCAGTACGGATTCTCCCTCTCCCGGCCAGGTGGACCCGCCAACCAGGAGAGCTATCCCTGGCAGTGGCTCCTCAATGATGTTCAGGAGACGTATTTTGATGTCAATACGACGGTGACCATCACGGGTCAGGCGCCGCTGGTTTACCCAGATATTGCGTTCCGCGGGGCCATGAATCCAATCATCATCGGCGCTTTCCCGCTGGGCTTTGCCTACAGCCTGTGGAGAGCATGGCGCCTGAAGGACAAGCTTTCCCTGTGGGTGGTGGCGTGGGTGGCCGGTGTCTATCTCCCCTTTTATCCCCTGTCGATGGGAGAGCATCGCATCAGCTATCTCTTCTACTTTCTGCCCACCCTGCCCGCCGTGGCGGTCAGCCTCGCCCAACTCTTGCGTCAGGCCACCTTGCCACGGCTGGTCATGTGGGGCTATCTGGCCATGGTCCTGGTCGGCTTTATTGGCTACTTTCCGTTCCGCCACCTCTTTCTCTAGAGTGCGGCGGATGAGATTGGGGAATCTGGCTGAGTCATCTGCTACCAGCAGGACAGGAGCCGAGCACGCGTATCATTGGTTGAGGACATCAACGAAAGGGGAAGGGTGAAAGACAAAACGGAAGCGGTGAGCTTCAGCGCCTTGCTGCGCTCCGCCGAGGCGACCCCAGCGATTCCCAGCCGGGCAGCGCGTCAACGTGGTCTATGGAGCCGGCTCGATCCGGGCTTGAAGTTGGCGCTGTGGCTGGTGGTCACGCTGCGCATCGGCCTGGGTTTGGTCGGTCTCCTCTCGATCCATGTCCAGCCCATAACCACGATAGGGGGAAACTGGACCGACTTGATCCTCCCGGGTGGTGACCCCTGGCATCAGCTCCTCTCGATGTGGCAACGCTACGATGCGCTCTGGTACCAGCAGATTGCTACCCATGGCTATGCAGCCGGGGACAGTACCGTCGCCTTCTACCCGCTCTATCCCCTGCTGTCGCACATCACGTCGCTGATCGTTGGCGGTCACATCGTTACGGCCGAACTCCTCGTTTCCAGCGTGACCTTTACGATAGGCATGTGGCTGTTCTACCGGGTCGCCCGGCTTGATGTCGGACCAATTGCGGCGCAGTTGGCCGTTCTGCTCACCGCGCTGTTCCCCGCAGGCTTCTTTTTCCTGGCGCCCTTCACCGAGAGCCTCTACCTGGTGCTGTCACTCGCCGCCTTCTGGTTTGCGCGCAATGGCCGGCCCTGGGCAGCCGGCGTCGCCGGCTTTGCCGCCGGTCTCACGCGCATCCAGGGCATATTTCTGGTGTTACCGCTGGCCTACGAGTATGCCCGCCAGCGCCGGCAACAGGGCCACCGACTCCTCAGCGTCGACAGCATCGACATCTTTGCGGCGGCTCTACCGGGGCTTGGGTTCCTCACGGTGCTGGCCTACGATCGTCTGTTCGTTAGCGTGAGGACCTCCCCGTTAGGGGTTGAGGCAAACTGGGGGTACAGGATCGCTCTGCCGTGGAACGCCATATCGAACAGTGTGTCGCATATTGTAGCCCTGGGTGATATGGTGGAGTTGCTGAACCTCGTCTCTCTCCTTGGGTTCGGCCTGTTGGCCCTTTGGACAGCGCGCAAACTGCCGGTGAGCTACGCCCTCTATGTCCTGCCCTATCTGGCGCTGCTTTTTACCCACGACGACTATTTTTCGCCGCTGATGAGCATTTCACGCTACGTACTCGTGCTCTTCCCCTGCTTTATCGTGCTGGCAATGTGGTTAGTGCGGCGTCCCTGGCTTGCCGCGGGCACTCTCGTGACCAGCTTGCTGCTTCAGGTGACGTTCTTTCAGTACTTTATTCACTTTGGCTTTGTGGCCTGAGGATGGGGCGAGGATCTCCAGCCGCAGGCGACTGGCGCTCGCCTTGACCTCGAGCGGCGCCGGTGGGTACAGTACTCAGGTATGAAGCTGTCTGTGGTTGTGCCTGTATTCAATGAGGAGCGGACGATCGCCCAGGCTTTGGACGTTGTTCGGCGCGTGGATCTGACGGCGGTGGATCCGGGTCATTCCAGGGAGATTATCGTCGTGGATGACGGCTCAACCGATGGCACGCGGGCGATTCTGGCTGAGTATGGGGACCTGCCTGATGTCCGCGTGGTACTCCACGATCACAATCGGGGAAAAGGTGCAGCGCTGCGAACGGGGTTTCAGTTTGTCACCGGGGATATCGTGATCATTCAGGACGCCGATCTGGAATACAACCCGGAAGAGTATCCCCGTCTGCTTGAGCCCATTCTGGCTGGGCATGCGGATGTGGTCTAC
>JAABUZ0100004338.1_pt1 | contig 19703 bp, 18 predicted proteins | sample 5562091 | NCBI WGS metagenome assembly JAABUZ01 (sample SAMN12813069, study PRJNA571459) | rock metagenome | isolation source: Antarctica rocks | place: Antarctica: Victoria Land, Linnaeus Terrace sud | collected 2015-12-21 | reverse complement strand
CTAACCACTAACCACTAACCACTAACCACTAACCACTAACCACTAACCACTAACCACTAACCACTAACCACTAACCACTAACCACTAACCACTAACCACTAACCACTAACCACTAACCACTAGCCACTCGTCAGGGGTCCAGGCCGGCCTGTAAGCCGAGTTCTGTCCCCGGGCGCGGGGCCCGAGGGACGACCATCCATCTAGGACGGCGGTTGCCCGCCGCCTCAAGCGACCAACCCGGAGGCGGGACGGGCCGCCCCATAGCCCCCTGTTTGGTCTTGCTCCAGGTGAGGTTTACCGCAGCCGGCCGGTCGCCCGGACGCTGGTGGGCTCTTACCCCGCCATTTCACCCTTACCGCGAACCTGCCGCGGCGGTATGTTTCTGTGGCACTATCTCGAGGGTTTCCCCTGCTGGGCGTTACCCAGCACCCTGCCCTGTGGAGCTCGGACTTTCCTCGCGCGCCGCCGCCCCGGCACGGCCGTGACGACGGCGCCCGCGGCCGCCCGGCCGGTCGGACCCCCGTTACCGTACCAAAGCGCGCGGCCTTATGTCAACGTTGGCGTCGCCTATGCGCCTACGGCGGGATGGGACGGTCGTACGACGGGATGGGGCGCAGGCGCGTGTCGATGCCCAGGTTGGCCAGGCGCGTGGCCTCGTCGAGTTCGCCGTCCCGGCCGAGGTGATAGGTGACGCCGCCGAAGAGCGCTTCGAGCGCGTCGATGGAGCCGAGCATCCGCAACACGGCGGGATGGCGCGGCGGCTGTTCCCCGCCCAACTGCCGCACCGCCGTGTCGTTGCCCAGCACCAGGCGCAACGGCGCGGGCGCGTAGGGTTTGGCGTGGCGCAGGGCCAGGGTCAGCGCCTGTAGCTGCGCCTCCAGCGCGCCCGCATTGCCCAGGTAGGTGGCCACCTGCTCGCGCACCGTTCCGGTCCCATCGACGATGATGATGCCGGCCCCGGCCAGCCCCGGATTGCCGCGCACGACGCCCACGACCCGTATCGTGACCATCGGGACGGCCGAGGCCGCGGCCTGGGTGTTCTGCTCCTCGTTCCACATAGCGTTAGGCTACCGCTTCGAGGACGTTTTTGGCAAAGCACTCCATCTTACACATATCCACCTCCACATAGGTAAGTATACGGTATGAACCGTCTTGACAAGGTAGGCGTGACTTGCTATTCTTCCATGGTGCGTTCGCGACCCGAGCGCCTTTTTGGCGCGCCCCTTGCGCGTACATCACCTCATTGTCTTTCTAAGGATTGTCGTCTTGTGTTTGCAGTAATTAAGACCGGCGGCAAGCAGTATAAGGTGCGGGCCGGCCAGATCATCGACGTGGAGAAGCTCGACGTCGACGAGGGCGGCGAGATTCGCATCGACCAGGTCCTGCTCGCGGCCAACGACGGGACTGTCTCCTACGGCCGCCCCATGATCGATGGTGCGGCGGTGACGGCCCGCGTGGTCAGCCAGCACAAGGGTCCCAAGCTTGTCGTCTTTAAGTACAAGAACAAGTCGCGCTACCGCCGGCGCACGGGGCACCGCCAATTGCTCACCCAACTGTCCATCCAGAGCATCGAGGTGCCGGGCTTCGAGACCGTGCTGGCCCCCGTCGTCGAGACGGTCCCCCCCGTGGAGACAGCGGCCCTCATCGAGGAGCCGATTCAGGAGCAACCGGCCGTCGCCGACGTGACCGCGTCGACGGACGCATGGGACGTGGCCGTCGTGCCGGTCGATGTCGACAGCCAGACGACCGGCGAGGAGCCGATTGAAGCCCCGGCGCCGGTAGCGGGGACGCCGGTCAGTGCGGTACGGTTCGCGGCGGCGGCGCCAGGCTCGGCGGCCCCAGAGGGCGACGCGCTCTCGATCGGTGGCCCGCGGGCGCAACTCGACGCCGCCGACCATGCCATCGACGAGCCCGAGATCATCGCGCCGGAGACATCCACCGGCGCGCCAGAGTTACCCGCCGAATAACGGGAGGGATAGAGGACACATGGCACATAAGAAAGGGATGGGCAGTTCGCGCAACGGACGCGACAGTCAGTCCCAGCGGCTTGGCGTGAAGAAGTTTGGCGGCGAATATCTGCGCACCGGCGGGATTATTCTGCGCCAGCGCGGCACGCAGTGGGCGCCCGGTCTAAACGTGGGTATGGGCCGCGACTACACACTGTTTGCGCTGGTCGACGGGCACGTCAAGTTCGAGAAGCCGTTGCCGCACAAGCGCCAACGCGTCAGCGTCTACCCCATTGAGGCGCAGGCTGAGGCAGTAGCGGTCACGCTCCCCATGGACGCGGCGCAACCTGCTATAGTATAGGTACAGTTTTCCGCGTCCGTCCTATCCCTGGGTGGGGCGACGCGCCCGGGCCTGTGGCGCAGTTGGGAGCGCGTCTGAATGGCATTCAGAAGGTCGGCGGTTCGATCCCGCCCAGGTCCACCCTCTTCTCATGTGCGAAAGACGGCCCGCGCGGGCCGTCTTTCTGTTTGTGCGGCGCCGCCTATCAAATAGGCTAGCGGTCTCCAATGGTCTTGGTATAGCTGGACGCGCGGCTCAGCAGCCGGTGTCGACGAAAGACTCCCAGCGGTCGAGCGGCCACAGTGCCTCCTCGAACGAGCGCACCAGCAGGTCGGCGGCAATGAGGCTTTCTGCCGGGAAACCCGCGACCAGGGCGACGACGCGGCTGCCGGCCGCTTTGCCCGCCGCCACGCCGGCGGGGGCGTCCTCCAGCACCACCGTGCGCGCGGCGGGCAACGACAGGCGCTCGGCCGCGCGCAGCACGATATCGGGGGCGGGCTTGCCGTGCGCGACCTCCTCGCCCGAGACGAGCGCGGCGAAGCGGTCGCCCAGCCCCATCAGGCGCACGATCAGGGCGATGTTGGAGGGCGGGGCCGAGGAGGCGATGACCTGCGGGACGCCCAGCGCGCGGAAGTGCTCCACCAACGCGCGCGCCCCCGGCTGCATGCGTACCCCGTCGCGCTCCAACGAGGCGCAGAACAACTCCTCCTTGCGCGCGCCGAGGACGGCCAGGTGTTGGGGAGACTCGTCGAAGCCCAGGAAGTCGCGCAGCACGTCCTCGTTGCGCCGCCCGAAGGTGGGAAGGAACTGCTGGTAGGTCAACTCGCGCCCGTGCGCGCGCATCAGACCCTGCCAGCCCGCGAAGTGGTTGGCCTCCGTATCGACCAGCGTCCCATCCAGGTCCCAAACTGCTCCGAACACCCTACCTCCCTCCTCTATCGACTCCCTCGCCAGACGTCCCTGGCAAACCGTTTCACTACCAGGAGTCTAGGCAATCCGACTATCTGTCATTGTAACTCCTTTATGTCCATCGGCAGGGTCTGTGCATTGTCGGCCACGAATGCAGGCCGCCAACGTGTTAGGCGGTCGCTCAGCCCAAAATATCAGCCCTGCTACGCGGCCATTTCGATGGATTCTCGCTCGAACGATTTTTGTCCTTTTAGAATAGGCCAGCGTGGCGCGGGTTGTCCAGCCACGCACGAGTTGCGCTAGAGTCCTCTAAACACCTGACGGATCGGTCATCCTTTTGGTGTATGTGCGGTTGGTACCATCTGGTGTACCATAGCGAGGAAGACGGCGCGCACCATCCCATCCGCGATAGCACATATCACCTATGGCCCCGGAGGTTAAAAGTACTACCGCATGTACCGTCACGTGCTATACTAAACCAAGTCAATACATTTCACTACTCGTTTATGCGATCCCTAACCCGTTAAACTAGTCAATCGGAGGACGCTTGTAGCCCACTTTTCAACCGTTTGAGTCCAGCGAGAGCGGCGCCGCCCCCTATGCGCCGCCGAACGCGGACCGCGATGCGCGGCCCTTCGCTGGCCGCCTCGCCTCTCTCGATCACCTGCTGGCGCCCCCCGCGTCAGTCGCTCATCAGCACACAGCGACCCGGATTACCCCAAGCTCTGGAAGATCAGTCATGAAGGAGTCATCCACCACATGAAAATACGCATCGGGAAGGGTGTCGTCACCGCAGCCCTCATCGCCCTCATCGCCTTCGTCTCCACCCTGGCGCCTGCAACAACGCCGCTGGTCGCACACGCGGCGCCTACCCCAACCTCGGGCAGCCTCTCTCCAGGCAGCCCGCCGCTAACGTATCGCGGCGGCCCGTTCACGGTCTCCAACGCCGGCGGGCAGGCAGGTATGCCGATCTGCAACGCGCTGCAACCCTGCGACAACTTCCCCGTGAGCATCACCGTGCCGGACGCGACCTACGCGGTCTCGGTCTCGCTGACCTACCCCCAGGTGCAGAACCAGACCGAACTCGACATCTACGTCACCGACGCGAAGGGTAACACGGTCGGGTCGTCCGCCACCACAAACGACCCCAACGTCACATCGTTCGCGGTCGCGGCGTCGGGCGTGTACACTGTCACCATCGTGCCCTCGCTGGCCACCAACACCACCTACACCAACACGCTGACCCTGGTTCAGATGTCCGCGCAGAACGGCGGTGGTGGTGGCGGGGGCGGCGGGGGCGGCAGCCCCATCACGTATCCACCTGGTACGCCGCGCCCGATGGTTTGGGTACCACGGCCGGCGAGCCCTCCCTCGGCGTCAACTGGCGCACCGGCAACGTCCTGTTTGGCTCCGACCTGCAGACCTTGCGCGTCAGTTTTGACGACTGCTCCTCGCCGGCCCGCGCGACGTGGAAGGACGTCAGCGCCCCCACCTCGGTGGAGAGCCTCGACCCCATCCTATTCACCGACTGCAAGACCGGCCGCACCATCGTCTCGCAACTGCTCGGCGTCACCAACGCCTCCTCCTTCAGTGACGACGACGGCGCGACCTGGACCCCCGGCGGCGTGGTCGCCACCAACGCCGTGGACCACCAGACCGTCGGCGGCGGCGTCTTCTCTACCAACGCCTTCCCCATCACCGCCACCACCGCCTATACGCACGCCGTCTACTACTGCTCGCAGGGCATCGCCGACGCCTCGTGCTCGTTCAGCAGCAACGGCGGCATCACCTACGGCCCGCCCGTCCCGATGTATACCATTCTGCAGTGCGGCGGCCTGCACGGCCACGTCAAGGTTGATCCCAATGACGGCGCCGTCTACGTGCCTAACAAGAGTTGCGGCGGCACGCAGGGCATGGCCGTCTCCACCAACGATGGCTCCTCTTTCACCGTCGTCCCCATCACCGGCAGCACCGCCGGCACCTGGGACCCGTCCATCGGTATAGGCTCCAGGAGCACCATCTACTTCGGCTACCGCAACGGCGATGGCCATCCGCATGTGGCTGTTCTGCGCAACCACGGCCAGCAGTTCATCAACGATATCGACGTGGGCACGTCCCTCGGCCTGCAGCGCATTGCCTTCCCCGAGATGGTCGCCGGCGACGACAACCGCGCCGCCTTCGCCTTCCTGGGGACCAAGACGGGCGGTGACGACTCGCTCGGTAACAGCATCAACTTCGAGTGGCTGTGCTGGCTACTTAGGACATCCGGCCCATGTCAAGCGGCCTTGGTGCGGTGGTAGGCGTGATGCAAGCCGCCAAGGATGGGCACGGCGCGGACCGGCCCCTCGCCTCGTGGCAGTGGCTGTGTGGGCGTGACGGCCTTGGTCGCGACGGTGGCGGGGATAGCCTGTCCAATCCCTTGATGGGGCCGGTCATGGTTGACGTAGGCGACGTATTCCGTGAGCACACGGTGCAGGTGGCGCTCGTGGAAGATGAGCAGGTGGTCCAGGCACTCGCGACGGACGCTGCCCAGGAACCGTTCGCACAGGGCGTTCGCCCGAGGCGCCCGAACAGGCGTGTGGAGCAGGTCGATGCCGCTGGTCTCCGCGGTGCGCGCGAACTGCGGACCAAACTTGGCGTCGTTGTCGTGGATGAGGAACCGGGGCGCCGCACCGAACGGCGTGGCTTCGCGCAGTTGTTGGGCGACCCAGGCGTCGGTGGGATGGCGCGTCACGCCCACGTGGACCACCCGGCGCGAGGCGTGCTCCACGATGACGAAGGCGAAGAGCGCGCGGAACCAGAGGTCGGTGACCTGCAGAAAGTCGCAGGCCCACGTATCGGCGGCATGATTGCGCAGGAAGGTGGCCCAGGTCTGGCCGCCGCGCCGCGGTGGGCGTGCCCGTCGCATGTACCGCTGGACCGTCCGCTTGCTGACCGCGATCCCGAGCTTCAACAGCTCGCCCCGGATGCGCTCGGCGCCCCAGAGCCGGTTGTCCCTGGCCATGTCCCGGATCAACGCCACCGTGTCGGGGGCGATCCGCGGTCCCCGAGAGGCCGACCGGGAGCGCGCTTTCCAGACGAGACGGAAGCCCTGCCGATGCCAGCGCAGCAACGTATCCGGCCGGACGATCAGCAGCGCGGACCGCCACAGGCGCGTCCGGCCGGCGAGGAGGACGAGCACGATGCGGTCGCGCCTCGTCAGGCGCGGGCGGGCGACCTGGCGGTGGAGCACGATCAGTTGTTGGCGCAGCAATGCGTTCTCGGCGATGAGGGCAGGCTTCCCACGCGCGAGGTCGGCGAGGGCGCCCGCGACAAGGACCGGGGCGCCCGGTTTGGTCGCGGCCAGGAGGCGTCGTTCGAGCGCCTGGGCGAGGCGCCGGCCGAGACGGGTGACACGGTGGACAAAATGGGCGAACATCGTCGGCCTCCTTAATGGGGGTGTGAGCGTTGAAAAGGGTGCAAGGATAGTGTACAGTCCCTCTGTCGCCCTACCATCCGGTGCTCCGACCCGCCCCGAACCCACCTGGCGCACAAGCGGTGGGCGGGCGCGACGGGCGGCTGCCCGACACCTGGGACGCCTGGCTGGTGGTCTAGGATGAGTACGAGGGACGCACAACGGGGCCGCGCACGGGTGGCCGAGGGACGGCCGGACGAGACGCCACGATGGGATGGACGAACAGGGACAGCGACACGACGGACAGCGACACGACGGACAGCGACACGACGGACAGCGACACGACGGACAGCGACAGCGACACGGACAGCGACACGACGGACAACGGCAGAGATGGAGAGGGCAGGGGAACGGGAGCGATGATCCGACTGAGACGCAAGGCGCTGCCGTTGCTGCTGCCGCTGCTGGCCCTGGTCCTGAGCACCCTGCCGCCCATGACCGGCCGCCCCTCGCACGCGGCGCCCGCTGTGACCACGGCCATAGCCGCGACCCGCCCAACCCCGCCGCGCCCGCGCCACGGCGAGATGCCTCCGCCGGACTTCGTGCCCGCGCCGCTGCGGGCGGCCGTGGCGGCGGCGCGACTCCCGCTGGCCCCGCGGGGCGGAGCGCCTCTCCCCGCCCGCCCTCTCCGCCGTGCAACGTGAGTACAAGCTACGGCTACGACCTGCTGGGGCGGCAGGTCTGGACGCGCGACCCACTGAACCGCTACGGCGTGACGCACGACAACGCGGCCGGCGAGACTCCGTCCTTGACGTTTGTGCGGGGTCTGGCAGACGCGGTAAACGATAGGTAGCGCACAAGCCTCCTTCTCATCTCACCTATCGCGCCGCATCCCATCGCGGCGAGAAGCAGTCCATGAACCAAACATCGCCTTCTCTTACCGACACCCCGTGCCACGTCTGTCATGTGGTTCGGACCTTGTCCGACGTGTTGTCCCGTCCCCTCGGCGATGATCTGTGCCCCGTGCGTTCGTTTATGGAAGACTGGTACGCCCTCTGGCGCACCCAGGTGGGCGCGCCACGTTCGCGCGCGTCCGCTTGGGGCCGCTATCAGGACGGGCAGGACGGGCAGGACGGGCAGGACGGGCAGGACGGGCAGGACGGGCAGGACGGGCAGGACGGGCAGGACGGGCAGGACGGGCGGGATAATCCCCTGTACGCCGCCTATCCACCCTCGCGGCGGCTGCAGGCGCAGCGGTGTGACAGACTGAGCGCCTTCTTGCACCATCCCGGGTGGGAGGCCACCACCAACGGCGCCGCGCGCATGGGCCGCGCCTTTCGCCACACGCCAGCCCCCCATTGTACGCTGCGCACCTCTGAGGCGACGGACGGAGCCCTCACCGTGCAGGCCGTCTCGCGGAAGGCGGCGGCGGAGCGCGGCATAGACGCCGGAGCGGCCCGCTCCATACGAGGCCGCGCTCCCCGCCCGATCGCGCCGACTCTGGCCACCTAGCGGAGGGCGCCGTGCGCTCGGGTATCCGGCCTGTGTGAGCACGGTCAGGCGGGTCCTGCCGCCGACGCCAGACGCAGGGGCGCTCGGGTCGAGCACATGCGCTCGTTTGTCAGCACGCGGTTGGCACAGCCACCACCGCGCTGGCCCTTCCTTCGCCCGCCACCCGTCCGCCTCTCCAAACGTCAATGACGGAGTCTCCAATTATGAGCGGAGCCCGCTGACCCAAGTCGCAGGCCCAGCGGGAACATTAAGCTATTCTCCGCCGCCGAGGTACAGGTCCAGCACGCGCGGGTCCTCACGCAACAAGGCGCTGGGGCCGGCCAGCGCCACCGTGCCCGTGCGCAGCACGCAGGCGAACTCGGACAGCCGCAGCGCCGCGGCGGTGCTCTGCTCGACGATCAGGATGGCCGTGCCGGACGCGACGATCATGGCCAGCGCCGCGAAGATGGTTTCCACCACCAGCGGCGCCAACCCCAAGGACGGCTCGTCGAGCAGCAGCAGCCGCGGCTGCGCCACCAGCGCCCGTCCCAGGGCCAGCATCTGCTGCTCGCCGCCGGACAGCGTCCACGCGGCGCTGTTGAGGCGGCGCCGCAGCGGCGGGAACAACTCCAGGATGTCGTCGCGACGGCCCGCGAAGCCGCGTCCGGCCCGGCTATGCGCGCCCATACGCAGGTTCTCGGCCACGGTGAAGCGCGGGAACAGGTCGCGCGTGTCCGTGACCATCGATAAGCCGCGCCGCACCAGATTCTCCGCGCCCACCCGCTCGATGCGCGCGCCGTCGAAATGCACCTCGCCCGCGCTGGCGCGTTGCAGGCCGCCGATGGTGCGCAGCGCGCTGCTCTTGCCCGCGCCGTTGGCGCCCAGGATCGCCACGGCCTGACCGGCGCCGACGCTCAAGGACAGGTCGTCGACCGCCACGACGGGACCATAGACCACGCACAGCCCGCGCACCTCCAGCAGGGATGTCGTCGCGCCGCCGGGGCGCGGGCTCACAACGGCCGACGCCACGGTCGGGACGGAGCCATCCATGGCGGTCACACCAGCGCCTCGCCAACCTCGGCGGCGGCGGGCGCCACGCCGAGGTAGGCCGCGATGACGGCCGGATCGCGCTGGATCTGCGCGGGGCTGCCGGCGGCGATGCGCCGGCCGAAGTCGAGCACCGTGATCCTGTCGCACAGGCTCATCACAAGGTCCATGTCGTGCTCGATCAGCAGCATGCTGAGGGTCAGCCGCTCGCGCAAGGAGCGCAACAACAGGCCCAGTTCGCGCTTCTCCGCGGCGTTGAGCCCGCCCGCCGGCTCGTCCAGCAGCAACAGGCGTGGGCGCGAGGCCAGCGCGCGGGCTACGCCGGTGCGCTTCCGCAGGCCCAGAGGCAGCGACCCGACGGGCGCGTGCGCCCAGGAGGACAGGCCGACGAGGTCAAGCGTCTCCAGCGCCTGCTCGCGCTGTCGCCGGTCGGCGCGCCGCGCCGCGGGCAGGCGGAAGGCCTCGCCCAGCATAGAGGGACGCTGGCGGACGTGCGCGCCGACCTGCACGTTTTCCAGCACGCTCATGCCGCCGAACAGCTCCATGTGCTGGAAGGTACGCGCCAGGCCGAGCCCGGTCAGCGCGTGCGATGGGTGGCGAAGCAAGTCCGTGTCGCCCAGCCGCACCGAGCCCTGCTGCGGATGGTAGAAACGACAGATGCAGTTGAGCAGGCTGGTCTTGCCGGCGCCGTTGGGGCCGATCAACCCGGCGATGTGGCCCTGCTCGACCGTCAGGTCGACGCCGTCGAGCGCGCGAATCCCGCCGAAGGTCAGGGTAAGGGCGCGGATGGCCAGCAACTCAGGCATGCGTCCCTCCCCCGGCCGCCTGGATCGGCTGCTGGCGCACGCGGCGCAGCAGGGCAGGCAGCCCCACCAGCCCACGGGGCATGAACAGCAACGCCACCACGATGATGGCGCCGAACAGCGTGCTGGCCAATTGCGGATTGCCGCTCGTCACCTCCTGCACGGCGGTCAGGAAGACGGCGCCGATGATGGCGCCCACGGTACTATCGAGGCCGCCGATCACGATCATGGCCACGAACAGCACCGACACGGGCAGCCCGAAGCTGTCCGCGAAGATGGGGCCGGGGCTCCAGTGGGCGAAGAGCCCGCCCGCGATGCCGGCGTAGAGCGCGCTGAGGGCAAAGGCGATGACGCGGTAGCGGGCCACGTTGACGCCGCTGGCCTGCGCCGCCGACTCGCTCTCCCGCAGGGCCACGAAAGCGCGCCCTGTCGCCCCGCGCCGCAGGTTGTGGGCCACGAACACGCCGAGCGCGAGCACCGCGAGCACGACCCAGAAGAAGGTCAGGCCGCTAAAGGTGTACGGGCCGAGCCGAGCCGGGTTGAGCGCGACGCCCGACCGCCCGCCCGCCCAGTCGGCGCCGCCGAGCACCTGCGCCACCAGCAGGCCGAAGCCGAGCGTGGCGATCGACAGATAGGGGCCGCTCAGCCGCAGCACCGGAACGCCCAGCACCACGCCGAACGCGGCAGCCACCAGCCCGCCAGCCGGGATGTCCAGCCAGAACGGCCAGCCATAGGTCGTATTCAGGATGCCCGCCGTAAAGGCGCCGATAGCATAATAGCCGGCGTGGCCCAGCGAGAACTGGCCCGTGCCGCCGCTGAGGAGGTTCAGGCCGACGGCGACGACGGCGAACGTCCCGGCCGTGTCCAGCACATCCCGCGCCAGCAAGCCGCCCAGCACATAGTCCGTCGGGACGGCCAGCGGGATGGCGGCAAGCGCGACGACCAGCGCCACGATCAGCAACGGCATCGCCCGCGTGAGCGGTCGCGCACCTGTCACTCTCACCCTCCCCTTCATATTCCGGTCTCAGACTCGTTGGTTTGCTTCCCGCCGGACGTGCAACTGCCCGCCTGGACCCGGACCAGCCGCGGCCGGCCGGGGGCGGGTCGAGCATGTGTCGCATGACAAACGACGCCCACTGGGGTCAGGTGTGGCCCGACGAAAGCTGGCGACGACGCACGAGCTGGAACATGTGCAGGCCCTGACCCTATGGTACTCTAAACTCCACACGGATGGACGCCGCCCGTGGTAGTGTATGGTGAGACTCCGCTACAAAGACTGTTGAGGCCAGCCACGGGAGGTCAGCTCTATGGTCGCCAACCCTGAACCCACCACCATGACCGTCGAAGAGTACCTGGCCCTGGAGGAGACAAGCCAGGAGAAACACGAATACGTCCACGGCTATGTCTATGCTATGTCCGGCGGCACGCTCGACCACGACACCATTGCAAACAACGCGAGGGCCGAGCTTAAGAACCACACCAGGGGAGGGCGGTGTAAGGCGCAGGGACCGGACATGCGCGTGCGGATAAGCGCGACCGTCTATTACTACCCCGATGCCCTCGTCATCTGTGACGAGACCCTCAGCGGCGCGACGATCCAGGTGACCACACCGCGTCTCATCGTCGAGGTGCTCTCGGACTCCACGGAGGCCAATGATCGCGGCAGCAAGTTCGCCCACTACCAGACCCTGGCCACCTTCGAGGAATACCTGTTGATCGACTCGCACCAGCGGTCGGTCGAGCGGTTCCGTCGCACCGCGCCGAATCTCTGGACCTACCAGCGCTACAGCCCGAGCGACCACGTCACCCTGGAGACGATCGGCCTGACCTGCCCCGTGGCGAGGTTCTACGACGACACTCAGCTATAGGTTCATCCGGCGATCACGTGATGACGCCACGGGCAAGGCGTTGGCCGGCTGGAGTACGCTGGTGCAAATCACCCTCGCCAGTTAATGCGGACGCACGTCGTGACCCTTCTGCCGCGGACTGTCGACTTTTACCCACTGGCAACTGGCAACTGCCTGGGCGTATGCGATACGCCCCTACGAGCCACTGACCACCGCGTCAGACGCGGCGCTGCACGGCCACGCCGAACAGGCCGGACGGACGGACGAAGAGCACGGCCAGCAACAAGGCAAAGACGACGCCGTCCTTGTAAGGGAGCAGCGCCGCCGGCGCGTACAGCGCCACCAGGCTCTGCACGACGCCGACGAGCAGCGCCCCTATCGCCGCGCCGACCAGGTTATCCAGGCCGCCGATGACCGCGCCGGCGAACGCGCTCAGCAGATAGACGTCGGCCATGGCCGGCGCCTGCGCGGTGAACGTAGCCGTGGCGATGAGCACGCCGGCCACCGCGGCTAGCGCCGCCCCAATGCCCCAGGCCGCCAGCCGCACACGGTCGACCCGCACCCCCACCAGGCGCGCCCCCTGTGCTGACTGCGCCACGGCTCGCAACGAGGCGCCCGTGTGAGTAAAGCGCAGGAAGGCGAAGAAGGCCAGCATCAGCGCCACCGCCACCCCGATGGCCGTCAGATCGAGGCCGCTCACGGTCAGCGCGCCGACCATGACCAGCCCTGGCGTGAAGGGCAGGGCCAGCGTCGATGTCGGCGTGGCCTGGCCCCAGATCAGGCCGATGCCGCCCTCCAGCGCGATGAACAGGCCCAGGGTGACGATCACGGCCGTGGCCGGAGACCGCTGCAGCCGTTGCAAGAAGATCGTCTGCAATAAGACGCCGAGCAGGAAGACGGCCACGACTGTCAGCAGGGCAGCCGGCCAGAACGGCAGGCCGCCCGCGGCAAAGGGCCACTGATACGTCAGCGTCCATAACACGTAGACGCCGACAGCGGCCAGCGCCCCCTGCGCAAAGTTGACGATACCGCTGACCTGGTAGATCAGGGTCAGCCCCAACGCCAGCAAGGCGTAGATGCTGCCCGTCGCTAACCCGCTCACGCAGTCTTTGAGAAAATCTAGCATGGTCGTTAGTGGCTAGTGGCTAGTGGCTAGTGGCTAGTGACTAGTGACTAGTGACTAGAAGTGTCTAGTCACTAGCCACTAGCCACTAGCCACTCGTCACGGGTAGTCGTAGCCCGAGACGGGGGTGAGGGCCGCGTTGTGGTCGACCAGGACGTAGGCCCCGTTCGAGGCGGCGTGGCTGCTGCTGGTAAAGGTGACCCTGGGGAGAACCGACCCGTGCCAGTTCTTGAGCGTCTCCAGCGCGCTGATGAAGCCGGGGCGGGTCAGGTTCTTGCCGGCGCGGCGCAGCCCCTCCACCGCAACCTGCGCGGCGCCGTACCCGACCTCTGTGAAAGCGCCGATAGGCGCCGTCACCGGGTCGCCATATTGCTTCAGGACGGACCGGTACATGGCGGCCTGCGGATCGTCGGCCGTGGGCAGCGGGGCATAGTCGTCGAAGTAGACGCCCTCGCCAGCCGGCCCCAGGATCTTCAACACGGCGGGGTCCTCGGCGATGGAGCTGGAGAGCAACTTGGCCTTGAGACCCACCTTTGCCGCCGTGCCGATAAACGTGGCGGCCGGCGTGGGGATGGCGAAGATGATCACCGCGTCGACGTTCTGCAGGCGCAGCGCCTGCGCGCTGAAACTGGTATCGGTCACCTGATACGGCTCGGCGTCGGCCATCGTGGCACCGTCCTTCTTGGCCTGGGACGTGACCGCGGCCAGCCCTTCCTTACCGAAATCGTCGTTCTGGTAGAAGACGCCGATGTTCTTGGCGTGCAGCGTCTTGACGGCGTAGTCGGTCAGCACCTTACCCTCGGTCGTGTAGGTCACCTGGAGCGGGAACAGATACTTGTGGAACGGCTGCGCCATGGCTGACGACCCGGTGGCTGGGTAGACTAGCGGCACGCCCTGCTTGGTGATGAACGGTAGCGAGGCCAGGTTGTTGGCCGTGCCCAGCACGCCGATCAGCCCAAAGACGTTCTGGGCCAGCACCAGGCGCTGCACGTTGCTCACGGTGCGCGCGGGGTCGTAGCCGTCGTCGAGCACCTTGAGGCTGATCTTGCGGCCGAAGACGCCGCCATGCGCGTTGACGTAGCTGAAGTAGGCCTGCTCGCCGCCGGCGATGACGTTATAGGCGCCGGCCGGCCCCGATTCGGGCAGCGAGGTACCGAACGTGATCGACGTGGCGGTGACGCCGGGCGTCGCCGCGGCCGGTCCGGCCACGGATTGCGCCCGCGCGTGCCCCGTCGAGGGAATCGCCGTCAAGGCCAGTAGCGCCGTCGCCGTGGCCACCTTGAGTCCGTTTGTCAGCGTCATCGTTGTGCTCCTTCTATAGCTATTAGTAATTAGCCGTTAGCCATTAGCCACTAGCTCCAGGGCCGGCTAATGGCTAACGGCTAACGGCTAATGGCTCGTCAGCAAGAGAACTGCTTGCCGTCGCCGGGCGTGAGGTAGGCGTTGGGCCGGTTGTGGCCGCGCGAGCGGACCTTGAGCTCGTAGGAGATGCCGCAGGTCGCCCCGACCAGGGTGTAGCTATGCGTGCCGGCGGAGAGCGTGAGGCTGCGGTCCTGCACCGCCCGGCCGTTGGCGTCGTAGTGATACACGATGGCGTCGTAGCCCCCGGCGTTGCGGTCGCCGATCCACAACCAGGTGATCGTGGCCGGCGCGGTTAGCTGACCGGTCGAGATGGCGATGGGGTTGGACGGCGTACCTGGGCCGGCCAAGCCGGGGTAGCCCAGCGCCGCCCCGAAGAGCCCGGCCAGGATCTCGTAGCCGGCGATGGTGGGGTGGATGTCGTGGTAGGCGCCGCAGATATAGGTCAGGGTACAGAGCAAGGGGCTCTGCAGCGGCGCGTTGAATACGTCAAAGGCGTTGGCCACCTTGACGTTGTAGCGCGCGGCCACCTGGTCGATAATGGCGTTGCCCTGCTGCGAGATCGAGATGACCCCGCTGAGCGCCGCCGTGCTAGTGACGGCCACCGCCAGCGGCTGGTAGTAGTCCAGCGTCACGATGTCCGCGTTGGGCGCGGCCTGGCGGATACTCTTGAGGATAGCGTCGTCGTTGGCGGCGAACTGCTGCAGCGCTGCCTGGATCGCGGCGGGATCGCCACCCTTTAAGAGCGGCAGGATATCGTTTGCGCCCAGCACGTAGGTGATGGGGCTGACCTGACCGGGGTGCGACCGCAAGAACCCAAGCGCCGCGTCCATCTGGCTGCCCGTGTAGCGGTTGAGCGCGGCTTCCGGGCAATTGCCGTTCATGAAGGTCGTGCTGCTCTCGCCGGGACAACCCAGGTTGACCGGCTTGAGGCTGGGATTGATCGACTCCAGGCCCTGCGCGAGGAAGTCGTAGAACCCGAAGCCCTGCTGCAACGGCGGATAGGGTTGGTAGCCAAAGGCCAGAGAATCGCCCAGCGAGAGGTAATAGGCCGCGGGACCAGCGGGGCCAGCCGTGTGGGTGGCGCGCCCGACGCGCGCGGCCGAGGCCGCGTGGGCGGGCAGGACGGCGAGGATGAGTGCGACGGCGGCGACGGTCAGCGAACCGGAGACCAGGGACACGCGGGAACAAAGCCCGGGCATGCAGAACCTCCTGCCATGGTCACGCCCCTGTGACCACACGACACGGTTTGTCTGGTAACGCCCTGTCGAAGGCCTGCGGAGAGACACGGTGGACGGGTACGGATCGTCCCGCCGGCCGAACGGAACGCCATCGTACACCGTACACGCAGAGAGGGGATCGACAGGTCGCCAGTGGTACCATTGTACCTATTGCGGGCAGAAAAGCAAGTGCCGCCTTTTTTCCGCTCTCTCACGCGGCGGGCAGAGTGAACAGGAAGGTAGCCCCGTGCCCCGGCTCGGACTCGACCCAGATGCGCCCCCGGTGGCGCTCGACGATCCGCTTGCAGATGGCCAGGCCGATGCCGGTCCCCTCGTACTCGGTCCGGCTGTGCAGGCGCTGGAACACCTGAAAGATGCGCTCGGCCTGATCCGGCGCGATCCCGATACCATTGTCCCGCACCCGCAGCAGCCAGGCGTCGCCTTGCCGCTCCGCCGATACCCTGACATCGGACGCCTCCTGACAAAACTTCAAGGCATTGCCGATGAGGTTCTGGAAGAGCTGGCCCAGTTGCGTCTCGTCGCCGCACACCGTTGGCAGCCCCGCGGCGATGACCCGCGCGCCTGTGTCGGCGATGCGGGCCTGGAGGTTGGCCGTCGCCGCCGCGACGAGCGCGGCGCAGTCGACTGGGGCAAACTCCTTGGCCCGCGTGCCCACGCGCGAGTAGGCCAGCACGTCGCGGATCAGCCCGCTCATGCGCGTCGCGCCGTCCACGGCGTAGTCGATGAATTCGTCGGCGTTCTCGTCGAGCCGGCCGCGGTAGCGTCGCTTGAGGAGGCTCAGGTAGCTGGAGACCGTGCGCAGCGGCTCTTGCAGGTCGTGCGAGGCGACGTAGGCGAACCGCGCCAGGTCCGCGTTGGACCGTTCCAGCTCGGCCCGACTCTCCTCCAGCGCCGCCTCGGCGCGGGCACGTTCGGTGATATCGGTTGAGACGCCGATCACCGAACCCAGCCGACCCTCCGCGTCGTGCAGCGGGACCAGGCGGTTGTCGAAGACGGCGCCCTGGAGATAGCTGGGAAAGGCCACGGGCTCACCGGCCAGAGCCCGTCGGGTCCAGTCCAGGAGGGCGGTCTGGTCCCGGTACACGTCAAAGACGGAGCGGCCCACGACGCCGCCCGGCTCCCGCCCGAGGGCAGCCAGACCCATACCCTCGGACATGGTGTAGACGCCGTCGCGGTCGAGGGTGAAGAGGATGAGCGGCGCGTTGGTGACGACGGTGCGCAGGCGCTCCTCGCTGGCGCGCGACTCCACTTCGGCCCGCACGCGCGCGGTGATGTCGCGGCTGGTGACCACGACACCGCCGATGGCCGGGTCGTCGAGCCGGTTGTCGGCGATGGACTCGAGCGTGACCCAGCGCCCGTCCGCATGGCGCAGCCGCGACTCCACCGTGCTCGTCCCGCCCGGTTGGCGCAGGCAGGCGGCAACGGCGTCCCGCGCACGGACCTGATCGTCGGGATGCGTCCACTCAAGCACGGAGGACCCGACGATCTCCTCGGGCCGGTAGCCAAGGATGCGGTGATGAGACGGGCTCGCGTAGCGCATCGTCCCGTCCGGCCCGAGGATAGCGACGATATCGCTGGCGTGCTCGGAAAGGGCGCGGTAGCGCGCCTCCCTGAGACGCAAGGCCTCCTCGGCGCGCGTGCGGTCGGTGATGTCGCGGCCGGTGACGATGACGCCGCCCACGGCCGGGTCGTCGAGGCGGTTATCCATGATCGACTCGACGGTGCGCCAGGACCCATCGGCGTGGCGCAGGCGCAGCTCCACCGGGACGGGCGCGCCGGACGCGCGCAGGCAGGCGGCGAAGGAGGCGCGCACCCGCGCCACGTCGTCCGGGTGCGTGTAGTCCAGGGTCACCTGTCCATAGAGCGTCTCCGGCGCGTAGCCGAGGACGCGCCGATGCGACGGGCTGACATAATGCATCGCTCCCCGCGCGTCGACGACCACGACCATGTCGGAGGCACGCTCGGAGAGGGCGCGGTAGAACGCCGCGCCCGCGACCGGCCACGCATCGGCGGCGCGTCGCCAGCAGCGCAGAGGCCGTCGCCCTCGTTGCCCTTGCCACGACGAGGGCGCGGCCGGGAGAGCGGCCGGGAGAGCGGCCGGGAGAGCGGCCGGGAGAGCGGCCGGGAGAGCGGCCGGGAGAGCGGCCGGGAGAACGGCCAAGGGAACAACTGTCGCGGTGCGCGGCTGATCGGAACGGGACATGTCTATGATACCCATGAACCTTCTATACGCTCTCCTGTCCGTTCGCTGCCACGGACACGCCTATTGTGGTCGTAACCGTTGTAGGGCATCCGCCCCACCAGGCCAATCCCCTGATGGTCCTGGGTGCGCGAGGATTAAACGACGGGATGACCAGGCCCATCCATCGAACGTCACAACCTCCTTAATCGTGACACCTCTACTCAACAAGTGTGGTATGCTCCGTATCATGAGAAGTAATCGGGCTCGTACACGTTCAAGGGGTGGATCATGACCACGCAGGTGACCGTCACACTAGCGGATGACATCTACCGCCGCGCTGAACGTCTGGCAGAGCTAACGGAGCGACCAATCGCCGACCTTCTCGCCGAAACAATCGACCTGTCCCTTCGACCCCTGGGTCCCGAAGGCGCCGCTGGCCAACCGGTCGCCGCGCTATCCAATGCCGATCTCCGGACAGCGGCAGATGCCCGGATGGACGCAACCGAGGATCGGCGCTTCTCCGAGTTGCTCGACAAACAGCAAGCTGGCCTGCTGACGGACGCGGACCGCGTCTCCCTGCTGGCCTTGATGCAGATATACCAGGACGGCCTGCTCCACAAAGCCAAGGCCTTGAACGAAGCCGTGCGTCGGGGACTACGGCCACCACTCGAACCGTGAGTATTCCGGACCCGCTGCGTGCGCGTGTCCGCGTGCAGGCCAACAATCGGTGTGGATATTGTCGCGGTGCTCAACGACCGCCAATAGCCAGTCCTGTTCATCGAAATCCGTGAAGGAAGGTACGATGCGCCCGCTCATTGCAGCGTTCCTCGTGTGCGCCGCAAGCCTCGTGCCGTTTCCTCTGGCGGCTCCATATGCCGACCCTCCCGTGGTCACGCTGCTCGGCAACATCTCCTTCCTGTCGCCCAACGTCGGTTGGGTCGAGGAAGGTTCCTCCGCCGGCTATGGCCTGTTCTGCGACCAGACCTCGCCGGAGCCGGCGGCCTGCCATCGTACGACGACGACCATCTATGTGACGGACGACAGCGGCCATGCGTGGAGGCGTGCCCTACGCATCGCAAGCGGTCCGTCCATCGGCCTCAATACCCTGCCCACGGCCTGGCTACGCGCGTTCGATGCGCGCCATGTGTCTGTGCTGGCGCCGGCGGCCAGCCCGCGCGCCTTGCTGTACCGCACGGCCGATAGGGGGACGACATGGACGACACGTCCACTGCCGACGCGCCTGGTCTACCCTGCGGTCATCGGCGTCGACGTCGCCTCCGCGGGGCGGAGCGACCTCTGGGTGCTCGAGCGCCTGGGCGCGACGATGGGATCGGAAGCGGTGCGCCTCGACCGCACTCGCGACGCGGGGGACCACTGGGCCGAGGCCGCCTGCGTCGCCTTCGACAGCGCGCTCCCAGGCTATCGCTGTCCCCTGCGCTCCGGTATCACGCTCGGCGGCTACAAGGACTCAATCACGTTCACCAGCCCGTCGGATGGGATCATGACCGTCGAAGACAACTCCGGTGTCCCTTTCCTATCGGTCACGCACGATGGCGGCGTCCACTGGTCGACGGTCACACCCGGTTTCCCGCGCGGCGCCCCGGCCCAGGATGTTAAGGCCGGTGTGTTCCCAGAAGAGCAGGTACAGCCGCCGTGGTTCCACGGTTCCGTCGGCGTCCTACCCGCCAGGGTCAGCGTGTGCCGTTACACACAGGGTAATGGCAGCGCCTATCGCTGCACGGACCAGTCGTATGTCCTGCTCTCGCGCGACGACGGACGCACATGGCCCCTGTCGCGCCGGCTCCCTTTTACACCGGACCCTCAACACCCCATCATCTGGCAGTTCATCACAGCCGACACACGGACCACATCGCGCAAGAAACGCGGTTGTTACGCACGGATGACGGTGGTCGGCATTGGGCCATCGTCCCACTACCCCGCGCCTGAGTCCTTGCCCCTCTCCGTCACCGCCGCACTGCCAGTAGAACAGACGACGAGGCGGGCTGTCGACTCACTTATCG
>JAABUZ0100004337.1_pt1 | contig 19705 bp, 15 predicted proteins | sample 5562091 | NCBI WGS metagenome assembly JAABUZ01 (sample SAMN12813069, study PRJNA571459) | rock metagenome | isolation source: Antarctica rocks | place: Antarctica: Victoria Land, Linnaeus Terrace sud | collected 2015-12-21 | reverse complement strand
CATGACGCACCTCCTGAGGTGCGCGATCTACTTCATGTGATCGAGGGCGATAAGGCGGTGGCGCGCCTCCCACTCCTCATCTGGGAACTTGCTATTGGCCACGGAGAGGAACTGCTTGTAAAGGTCCGATGCCTGTCTGACGTGGTGCAGTTTATCGTGCGCCGTTGCAGCCAGGAAGAGCGACGACGGCGACTGTGGCAGGATTGTAGCTCGAAGTTGGAGGGCGCGCAAGGTAGTATTTGGATCGTTGTTCTGGCTGGCGGCAAAGGCGAGGTGGCTGGCGGCTGCGGCGAGGTCCTCGCGGTTGGAAAAAGCGGAGGGCTGGGCGGTGGCGCGATCGAGAATCTGCTGGGCTTCGGCGTAGCGCTTGAGATGAATGAGGGCATCGGCACGGTCGTCGAGGAGGGTGGGGTCGGCGGGCGCCTGGGTGGAGAGTGCGGCGAAGAGCGGCTCGGAGCTCTCGTACTGGCCGGACTGACTGAGGAGACGGGCGTAGAGGCGGGTGACGGCAGGGTTTTGCGGATCTCGGGCGTGGAGCTTTTGGAGCAGGGCGGTGGCCTGTTCGAGCTGGTTCTGATGACCATATAGGGTGGCTAACTGGGCGGTGAGGCCGGGGTCATCGGGGTGAGCGGCGAGGGCGGCAGAGAGCACGGGCTCGGCTTCGGCAGATCGGTTGTGGGCGAGGAGGAGGTGGGCGAGGGCGGTGGTGGCGGCGGGGTCGTTGGGGGCACGGGAGAGGAGGCGGCGGAGGGCGGCTTCGGCGGCGGCCGTGTCTTGCGCCTGCTCGGCGAGGTCGGCGGAGAGGAGGGTGTCGTCGGAGGTTTCGGGCGAGAGTTTGAGGGCGGAGAGGAGGGCATCGCGGGCTTCGGCGGGATCGGAGGTGCGGTCAAGGTGGGCGAGTGCGCGGAAGGCGCGGGCCTTGAGTGCGGAGTCTTCGGCCCCGGCCCCGGCGGCGCTGTTGAGGGTGGTCGCGGCCTGGAGCTCGGCGCGGGCGTCGGCAGGCCGGTGGTTGCGGGCGAGGAGGAGGCCGAGGGCGAGGCGGGGCTCGAGATAGGCGGGGTCGGCCGCGATGGCGCGGCGGAAGGTGGCCTCGGCGGGGGCGGTTTGGGCTGGGTCGGTGTCGCTGAGGGCATCCTGGGCGGAGGCGAGGTCGAAGAGGACTCGGGCGTCGGTGGGATACCTCTGGGCGAGGGCGGTGAGGAGTTTGAGGGCGAGGGGGAAGTCGCGGCGGTTGAGAGCGTCGGCGGCTTCGGTGCGGGCGGGGTCTTCCTGCTGGGCTTGCGGCCGGGCTTGAGAGCTGGAGCTGCTGGCGTCGGTGGTGCCTGCGGGGAGCTGGGCGTGGGCAGCGCCGAGGATGGACAGAAGGAGCGTGGGACAGAGGATAGAACGCTGTATCGTGACGCGTGTGAATGCCATGTACCCCTCCCTCCGTACTTTGTACTCAAAGTCTTCGAACGAGGGTACTTAGACCGCGAAGTACCCCCCTGACGTGCGGAAGCCCGGCTGGTCGCCGGGCTTCTGTGATCTTGCTGTATTTACTATAGCAGGGCGGAGGTGTGGGTTGCGCCACGTAGGGCAACGGAAGGGAGGGTTTTTGGATAGGAATGGAGGTAACAGGTCACTCACCAGAAGCGAGTCTTTGGGGATTGATGCGGTTCCATGAGCTATATTGCATTTGCAAAAAGGAGAATTTACATGAAGGTTTTTGCCCACATCGTTATCGGTCTGATCCTCACGACTCCGATGGCTCTTTCCGCACAGAACAAAGCGCAGGGGTCTGAGCCTATCGCCTGGGGCGTACTTTCGGGCAACTCATCCTGTGTGATCTTTGCAGAAGGGCATAAGACCAGCGGAAGGTTCTATGGCGTTGCGGTCACTACCAAGACGGTCGGGAAACTCACTCTGGTGGAAGCGCAAAACTACACCTTCAATCAGAAAGAGGTCCTTGAATCTCAAGAGAATATGAACAACTTGATGCAGATAGCCCAGAAAGATCACGTTAAGTTCGTCAAGATTCCAGAGAAGTACTCGCCTGAGCTGCTTGAGAAGGCCCGCGCATCCTGTAAATCGGATGCTCAATGACTCGTTGTATTCCAATCTCCACATCCGAACACCACAGCCTGATTGATTAGGATGAGCCTTGATGGATTAATCGCGGGCAGAACGGTGAGGCTGACTGGATTGGCATGGATCTAGAGGTGGTTCGCTGAACTGTGGTCGAGATTCGACGTTCTGCTTATGGGACGCAAAACCTATGACTTACCGCCAATTGGAGTAGCGGATTGCCACGAGACTTGAGAAGATACGCTCCAAGACATCAGCTAAGGAGCACCCGTTGGCCGACGCAGCACCCGAACTATGAAACAGAACGCACTCGGAAATTCCGAGCAGGACTACTCAGTGAAGCGGATTCCGGCACAATCAGCAACGTCGAGCAGTTTGGCTGCAGCGTGATCCAGGTTGAAGCCAGCGCCGCTGGCCCTGGCTGGTCGTATACCGTGGGTGTTTACGACACTTCCGGAAAGCCGGAAATCATCACCGTAGGTCTGCAAGAGAGGACGGCACTTGTCCTACTAAACAAGGCTGCAAAGCATCTACGAGAAGGCGCCGATCTAACGCAGGGTCGACATCGCGACATGGTGGGTGAGGTTGGGTGTGAGTTCCGCCCCGTAGATTCAAAGTGGGTGAAGCACCTCATGGGATGTGCGCTCTGGTATTACGATTGGGCGGAGTTTCCTGTACTGCAGGCGGTGTATCCCGACCTTGAAAATCGTTTACCTGAAGAGGACGGTTTCGATTCAGCATTCGCTCAACCGGTAATGCAGCCCGGCGCTCCGATGACAGACGTTGAGGACGATTTCTGGGCGTCTGCAGATCCGAAGAGCAGCTTGTTCGATTGGAAGTTCCCAGACCCGCCGCACACGCGTGTGTTCCTGTCCGAGACGGTCCACCAAGGAACGGAGCCAGTCACCTACGTATCCCACGATGAAGAGGATGGCGCTTGGCAGTTCTTAGGCGACAGCATGTCCGATGGTGGCGGTCCGGTGGTTTCTTGTTTCCATCATCCAATCGACAATGACCCAAGCCTGGGCGAACTGGCCGATCTACCTCTGGGCTGGTGGGCAGAGCGAGCCAAGGCTAGCGAGCCGTGGGAGAGGCGAAAGCATGAAGACAACGAATCTGGTCGGTAGCGCTCACCTCTGAACGGTGTTCTTAGTTCAAGCGAACGTGAAACGGTTTTCTCGTACCGTTGCCGATGGTACGGCCCGGATCCGTACCGCAAGGTATTCATGGATGGCATGATGTGCCGTGGCGGGTGCTCGGCGGCCTTAGGCGGTAATCTCTTCGGCGGCTTCGGATGCGGGGACTTCGGTGCGGGCGGCGGCGGAGGGGAGGTGGAGGACGGGGGCTAGCCAGTGGCCGGTGTGGGAGTTGGGGTTGGCGGCGATCTGTTCGGGGGTGCCGATGGCGATGATCTGGCCGCCTCCGGAGCCGCCTTCGGGGCCCATGTCGATGACCCAGTCGGCGGATTTGATGACGTCGAGGTTGTGCTCGATGACGAGGAGGGAGCCGCCGCCCTCGATGAGCTTGCGGAAGGCGGCGAGGAGCTTGGCGACGTCGTCGAAGTGCAGGCCGGTGGTGGGCTCGTCGAGGATGTAGAGGGTACGCGAGCGAGCACGGGCAGCGGTCTGCCCAGCGGAATCGGTGCTCGACCGGTTGGTGATGGAGCGGGCGGTGGCGAGGTGGGAGGCCAGCTTGACGCGCTGGGCTTCGCCACCGGAGAGGGTGGTGGCGGACTGGCCGAGGCGGACGTAGCCGAGGCCGACCTCGTCGAGGACGTAGAGCTTGTCGACGATTTTGGGGTGTCCGGCGAAGTAGGTGAGGGCCTCCTTGACGGTCATGTTGAGGACGTCATGGATGTTCTTATTGCGGTACTTGATTTCCAATATGGTGGATTTGTAACGGGTTCCGTTGCACTCCTCGCAAGGGAGCTCGATGTCGGCGAGGAACTGCATTTCGACGGTGACGGTGCCGTCGCCCTCGCAGACGTCGCAGCGTCCGCCAGGGACGTTGAAGGAGAACATGCCGGCGGTGAGGCCGCGGCGCTTGGCGTCGGGCTGGGCGGCGAAGAGCTCGCGGATGGCGTCGAAGGCCTTGATGTAGGTGACGGGATTGGAGCGCGGGGTGCGGCCGATGGGCGACTGATCGACGAGGACGACCTCGTTGAGGTGCTGGGCTCCGGAGAGCTCGCGGTAGAGGTGGGTGGGAGCTTGTGACGTGGCGGAGCCTTCGGCCTGGCCCAGCGCCTGCGTTAGGGCGCGGTAGAGGACCTGGTGGATGAGGGTGGACTTGCCGGAGCCGGAGACGCCGGTGATGCAGCAGAGGAGGTTGAGGGGGACGTCGAGATCGACGCCGCGGAGGTTGTGGATGCGGGCTCCGGTCAGGGTGAGGTGCTCGCGGCCGGGCTCGCGGCGGAGTTTGGGGACGGGGATGAAGGAGCGTCCGGAGAGGTAGCGGCCGGTGATGGAGTTGGGGTTGGCGGTGACCTCGGCGACGGTGCCCGAGGCCAGGAGATGGCCGCCGAGTTCGCCGGCGCCGGGGCCGAGGTCGAGTAGGTGGTCGGCGGCGCGGATGACGTCGGGATCGTGCTCGACGACGAGGATGGTGTTGCCGAGGTCGCGGAGATCCTGCATGATGCGGATGAGCTTGGCGGTGTCGCGGGTGTGGAGCCCGATGGAGGGCTCGTCCAGCACATAGAGCGCGCCTACGAGGCGCGATCCGAGGGACGTGGCGAGCTGAATGCGCTGGGATTCGCCGCCGGAGAGGGTGGAGGAGAGGCGGTCGAGGGTGAGGTAGTCGAGGCCGACCTGATGGAGGAAGCTGATGCGCTGGCGGACCTCTTCGAGGATCTTGCCCGCGATTTCGGTTTGTGCCGGTGACAGTTGCAAGTTATCGAAGAACTCGGAGGCGGCGGTGATGGTGAGGGCGGAGGCCTCGCAGATATTTTTGCGGTTGAGCAGAACAGCGCGGGCTTCGGCACGGAGGCGCTGGCCGCGGCAGTCGGGGCAGGTGGCGTAGCCGCGGAACTTGGAGAGAAAGACGCGGACGTGGAGCTTGTACTTCTTGCGGTCGAGCTCGGCGAAGAAGCCGCGGATGCCGGGGAAGATGCCGTGTCCTTCCTCGATGATGCGCTGCTGCTCGGGCTCGAGATCGAACCAGGGGACGTCGGTGGGGATGCCGGCCTGTTTGGCGAAGCGTTTGAGCTCGCCGTGCATGGGGCGATATTTGCCGCCGGCCCAGGGGGCAATGGCGTCCTGGTCGAGGGTGCGGGATTTATCGGGGATGATGAGGTTGGGGTCGAAGTCGATGGTGTTGCCGAAGCCCTGGCAACGGGGGCAGGCGCCGTAGGGGTTGTTGAAGGAGAAGAGGCGTGGCTCGGGCTCGCGGTAGGCGCGGTGGCAGGTGGAGCACTCGAAGGCGGCGGAGTAGCGGTACTTCGTACCGTTCTCGATTTCCGCTCCGGACACGGTGTGGAACTGGACCTCGCCGGACTCGCGGTATCCGGTCTCGATGGCGTCGACGAGGCGGGAGCGGATGCCGGGGGAGAGGGCGAGGCGGTCAATGAGGACGAAGATGGGGCGGGCGGCTGGGTCGGAGAAATCCAGTTCGAGGAGGGACTCGGGGGTGGAGAACTCGACGATCGAGCCGGTCGAACCGTCGGGTGCGGGCTGGTAGAGACGGTTGTAGCCGCGGCGGCGGAGTTCGCTGAGCCGGTCTTTGAGGGCGTCGGTGAGATTGAAGACTGGGGGGGCGGTAGCCACGTTTCTGGCAGATTTCAGGGACTTCTTCGCCGCTTTCGTTGCAGGTTTAGGTGCGGGCGTGGGTGCGACGGGCTCGGCGGCGGCGGGCTGCTGGAGAGGTTCGAGTTTGATCTCGGTGCGCTGGATGGGGAAGAGGGCGTAGACGCGAGTGGAGGCGGGAAATGCCAGGAGGGCGGCCACGATCTCGTCGACGGTGTCGTGGCGGACGACCCCTCCGCAGTGGAGGCAGGTGACCGTGCCGCAGCGCGCGTAGAGCAGGCGGAGGTAGTCGTAGATCTCGGTGGCGGTGGCGACGGTGGAGCGCGGGTTCCGGGTCTGGTTTTTCTGCTTGATGGCGATGGCGGGGGCGAGGCCGTCCATGTGGTCGACGTCGGGTTTTTCGATGCGCTCGAGGAACTGGCGGGCGTAGGCGGAGAGCGACTCGACGTAGCGGCGCTGGCCCTCGGCGTAGACGGTGTCGAAGGCGAGCGAGGATTTGCCGGAGCCGGAGACGCCGGTGACAACGGTGAGGGCGTTGTGCGGGATGTCGACGTCGATCGACTTGAGGTTGTGGGTGCGGGCTCCGCGGATGGTGATCTGGTCGTTCATGGGGGCTCTGGGATTAGGGACAAACAAATGCAAGTGCAAGGACGAATACAGGGGTCCTTCGACTGCGTGCTACGCACTCCGCTCAGGATGACGGCGGTAAGGCGGAGGCCTCGGCAGGTTGGGGGCGGAAGATTTCGAGGATGAGGAGGGTGGCTCCGATGCAGATGGCGGAGTCGGCGACGTTGAAGTCCGGCCAGTGGTAGCCGATGATGTGGACTTCGAGGAAGTCGATGACGAAGTGGTGGACGATGCGGTCGTAGAGGTTGCCGAGGGCTCCGCCGAGGATGAGGGCGAGGGCGATGCCGCTGAGAGAGAGGGTGCGGCCGGTGCGGGCGATCATGGCGCCGACGATGATGACGGCGAAGATGGAGAAGGCGATGAGGCCGTAGCGCACGGCGTCGGGGTGGGCGCTCTCGTCGAGGAAGCTGAAGGCGGCACCGGTGTTGAGGACGTGCGAGATGCGGAAGACGCGGGGGATGACGGTGATGTGCTCGCCGGAGCGGACGTGCTGGATGATGAGGAATTTGGTGATCTGGTCGAGAGCTACGGTGAGAGCGGCGAGGAGGAAGAGGAGGGGGCGGCGGTCTGTGCTCATGGCGCTTCGCGCCGCCGCTGTGGGAGTGGGTTGGTGGAGGGCTTGCATCTAGGCAGCGTCCTCCGTACCGGTGGCGGGAGGTGCTGTGTAGGGCGGGTAGTGGATGGCGGCGAGGGCTTCGGCACAGCGGAGGCAGACGGTGGGGTAGTCGGGGGAGTCGCCGACGTCCGGGACGTAGCGCCAGCAGCGTTCGCACTTGGTGCCGGGAGCTGCCTTAACAGTATTGCTGATCCACCATTCCGATGATTTGTCTGTGTACGGCAAGATCTCGACGATCGAAACGTTGAAGAGCTCAGGGAGCACCGCCGCGTATTTCTTAAGAAGTGCGAGATTCCTTGCAGCGGTTGGGCCACCGACCGCGATCTTTACGATGGCGTCGAGGCTCTTGCCGATGCTTTTCAGAGTTCGCTGTTCCTCGAGTCCTTGCATCACCTGCTCGCGAATGAGCAGGAGCTGATCCCAATCCTCTTCGAGTTCGCGGACGCTGCCGGGGATGATCTCGAGCATGTCGGGGAAGAGGGCGAGGTGGACGCTGGGCTCGCGGCCTTCGACTTTGGGGAGGTACGACCAGACCTCGTCGGCGGTGAAGGAGAGGATGGGGGCGATGAGGCGGGTGAGGGTTTCGGCGATGCGCCAGAGGGCGGTCTGGGCGGAGCGACGGGCGGGGGCGTCCGGGGCGAAGGTGTAGAGGCGGTCTTTGATCACGTCCAGATACAGAGCGGATAGGTCGGTGTTCACAAACTCGTTGAGGGCGTGGTAGGCGCGGTGGAACTCGAAGGTGTCGTACGCCTTGCGGACCTTGCTGACGAGATCGGCGGTGCGGGCGAGGATGTACTGGTCGAGAGGCTCGAGCTTGGCGAAACTCTCAGAGGAAAGCGGGCCCGTGCCGCCGATGGCGTCAGTGGAAGGGGTGAAGTCGTGGAGGTTGCCGAGGAGGAAGCGGAGGGTGTTGCGGAGCTTGCGGTAGTTCTCGCTGACGCGCTGCATCAGGCTTTCGCTGGCGGCGACGTCTTCGCGGAAGTCGACGGAGGCGACCCACAAGCGGATAACCTCGGCGCCGAGGCGGTTGGCGACGTCGACGGGATCGACGCCGTTGCCGAGGGATTTCGAGAAGGCGCGGCCCTGCTCGTCGAGGGTCCAGCCGGAGGTGGCGACCATCTTGTAGGGGGCGTGTCCGCGGACGGCGACGGAGGTGAGCAGCGACGAGTGGAACCAGCCGCGGTGCTGGTCGCCGCCCTCGGTGTAGAGGTCGGCGGGGATCTGGTCTTCGGGCCGGTGGAGCTCGGGGTCGGCGTCGAGGACGGCGTGCCAGGAGGAGCCGGACTCGAACCAGACATCGAGGATGTCCATCTCCTTGCGGAACTCGTCCCTGTTGCCGCAGTGAACGCACGTAGTGCCGGGGGGGAGGAGGTCGGTGGGGGTGTGGGTGTACCAGGCGTCGGCGCCCTCTTTGCGGAAGAGGTCGACGATGCCCTTATTGACGGCGCGGTTGTTGAGGGGTGTGTGGCACTTTTCGCAGAGGAAGACGGCGATGGGGACGCCCCAGATGCGCTGGCGGGAGATGCACCAGTCGGGGCGGGTGGCGATCATGTTGGAGATGCGTTCTTCGCCCCAGGCCGGGTCCCAGATGACGTTTTTGATCTCGTCGAGGGTGCGTTGGCGGAAGGTGGTGACCGGGGCGTCGTCGCTTTCAAGCTCAGCGACGCCGACGGGCATGCGGGTATCCATGCGGATAAACCACTGCTCGGTGGCGCGGAAGATGACGGGGTTGTGGCAGCGCCAGCAGTGCGGGTAGGAGTGGTGGAGATCGTGGCGGCCCAGGAGGGCTCCGCGGCTTCGGACGAGATCGATGATGGGGGCGTTGGCTTCGGTGATGGTGAGGCCTTCGTACTCGGGGAGGCCGTTGCGGAGGCGGCCGGAGGCGTCGACGTCGCAGAGCTGGGAGAGGCCGTAGCGCGAGCCCGTGGCGAAGTCATCAACGCCGTGCGAGGGCGCGGTGTGGACGGCTCCGGTGCCCTGCTCGGTGGTGACGTAGTCGGCGTTGACGCCGAGGATGAGGCGGTCGAGGAAGGGGTGCTGGAAGGTGGCGCGATCGAGTTGGGAGCCGGGGAAACGTGCGTCAATGTTAAGACTATAGGCGCCATTCTCCGCAGTTCCATTGACTATTCCCCTCGCTACTAGATCGACGTGGAGCTTCTCGGCCACGATGTACACCGCGCCAGACCTATCTTCAAGCGCGACATACTCGATCTCAGGGTTGAAGGCGACGGCGAGCGAGGCGGGGAGGGTCCAGGGGGTGGTGGTCCAGATGATGGTGTAGACGTCTTGGTGACCCTTGAGGCCGGGGTCGATGGCGGCGGGGTCGGAGGTGAGTTTGTAGCGGACGTAGATGGAGGGCGAGGTGTGCATCTCGTACTCGACCTCGGCCTCGGCGAGCGCGGTCCGATCGTGGATGCACCAGTAGACGGGCTTGAGGCCTTTGTAGACGAAGCCGCCCTGGAGGAAGTCGAAGAAGGTCTCGGCGATGGAGGCCTCGTAGCCGTTGGACATGGTGAGATAGGGCGAGTTCCAGCGGCCGAAGACGCCGATGCGCTCGAACTGGGAACGCTGGAGGTCGACGTATTTCTGCGCGTACTCGCGGCAGGCGCGGCGGACGGCGAGGGGGGGCATCTCGAGTTTTTTGCGGCCGAGTTTTTCGTCGACCTTGATCTCGATGGGGAGGCCGTGGCAGTCCCAGCCGGGAACGAAGGGGGCGTCGAAGCCGGCCATGGTCTTGGTTTTGACGATGAAATCCTTGATGCACTTATTGAGGGCGTGGCCGAGGTGGATGGCGCCGTTGGCGTAGGGCGGGCCATCGTGGAGGATGTATTTGGGGCGGTTCTCGTGGGCGGCGCGGGCGCGGATCTGGCCGTAAAGGTCGGACTGTTGCCACTGGGCGAGACGGGCGGGCTCGTTCTGCGGCAGATTGGCCTTCATGGGGAAGGCGGTCTGGGGCAGGTTGAGGGTGGCTTTGAGCGGCTTCGGGCTGGCGTCTGGCGTCTGATTCGAGGCTTGCGAGGCTTCCGGCATTCCATCCCCTAGGTGCGTCGTGGCGGGCGTTTCGCCCAAACGTCTATTGTAGACGGCGATGCGGGAAGACCGGTGCAAGGGGAACGAGACTAACGGTGGGGGTGCTGCGTCAAAGTCCCTAGACAAGTTTGTGTCGAAGCGCAAGCAGCGCCGGGCGAATCTTTGTAAAATGATGGATGGAGCCAGTGGCGAGCGCGTTGGGCCGAAAACCGGCGGAAGACCGGGGACGTAGATGTGGTAGGACGCGCGAGATCAAGAGGGCGGGCAAAGGAGCTTCCAGGTCCTGTATGCCGCCGAGGCGAAGCAGCTCATGGCGATGACACTTTTGACACCACCACCGGAGACCGATCACGATCACGACACACCGCGACTGCAGACTGGGATCGCCCCGCAGTGGAGCGAGGTGAAGGAAGAGGGCGTGTTTGCATCGCTCGTATCGAGCGTTCGGGACGTATTGTTTCCGGAAAAGCTACCGCCGCTGGAGTTGCAGTCGAAGCCGCTTCCGGTGGTGGACCGGATGGCTTTCAAGCGCAGCCCGACATCGACCGCGATTGCGGTGGTGATCCATGCGGTGGCGATCGGGTTGATTGCGTGGCTGCTGTACAAGGGCGTGAAGATGGCGGCTCCTCAGGTGACGCACCTGGTGACGCCAATCGACATGCCATTGACGCCGCCGAAGGCTCCACCCAAGGCGCAAGTGATGGGGGGAGGCGGCGGATCGAAGGGGCCGACGCCGGTGGTGAAGGGGCATCTGCCTAAATTTGAGGAGCACCCGATTGTCCCGCCGACGCCACCTCCGCCGCAGCAGCCGAAGATCGCGATCGAGCCGACGATCAATGTGCAGAAAGACCTGAAGATGGCGACCAACAACATGCCGAATATCGGCACGCCGAATTCCCCGATCGTGGGTCCGATGTCGGGTGGCGGAGGAAGGGGAGGCGGGCTCGGGTCGGGCAACGGAAATGGGCTTGGGCCTGGATCTGGCGGCAACACGGGCGGGGGTGTCTACCATGTGGGCGGCGGCGTGTCGGAGCCGGTGGTGATCTACCAGGTCGAGCCGGAGTTCAGCGATGAGGCGCGTAAGGCGAAGGTTGCGGGGAATGTGCTGGTGAGTTTGATCGTGGGAGCGAATGGCCTGCCGCAAAACGTGCGGGTGATTCGCGGTATCGGCATGGGTCTGGATGAAAGGGCGGTCGAGGCGGTCAGGCAGTACCGCTTCAAGCCGGCAATGATGAATGGAAAGGCTGTGCCGGTGATGATGAACGTCGACGTGAACTTCCAGATCTTCTAACGGGGTCGAGGCGGTGACGGTTGGCGAGGCCCGCTCTTGAAGTTAGAGCGGGCCTCGTTTCGTTTCAGGAGCCGGGAGGCTGCTAACGACTGGCGAGGGTCGGGGCGATCTCGCCGAAGGTAAGGTTCGCGGCGGAGCTGCCGGAGCTCTGCTTCCATTGGTTGAAGAGGGTGCCGTAGCTGTCCGTGATGCAGGAAGCCCGGTTGATCTCGAGGTCTTCGAGGGTGCGGTCGATCCAGCTTGTGGGGCCTTCGAGCTCGGCCCAGGTGCCGATAGGGGTCTCGTCGATGACGAGATGTGCGTGGACCTCGGAGCCGGGAAGGGGATCGGACCACTCGGTGCGGAACTTTTCGTAAGTGAAGGCGGGCGTGTAGCCAAGCTGCCGGAAGACTTCGGCGAGCGCGTCGCAGTCCCCAACGAGGGTCTCGGTTTCGATGCGGGTCTTGTAGCGCGAGTCGTCGGCGTTTTCGGGCATGCGCTTGTGGGTAAGGATGCAGAGATCGCCGTACTTTCGGAGGCGGAGGATCTGACGACGCTCGCGGAGATCACGTGCCGGCGTGTCGTAGAGGGTGTTGTGCTCGAAGGTGCGCTGGGTCTCGAGGTGAAAGCCGAGCGGGGGGAGGCGGGACTGGAGGGCTGCTGAATCTGCGACGGGGAATTTGACTTCTATCTCGGCGCTCTGCATGGCGAGAAGTATATGCGTGCGGGGACATAGGATGAGGGGGAGGATTTACACAGATGCAAGAGGGCCGGAGGACGGTGCGGTTGCGGGCGGAGGTGGCCGAGGATGTGGCGCGAGCGGCGGAGATGCTGCGAGGCGGAAGAACGGTCGCGTTTCCGACAGAGACGGTGTACGGGTTGGGGGCGAACGCGCTTGACGCCCCGGCGGTGGAACGAATCTTTCAAGCGAAGCAGCGGCCGGCGTGGGATCCGCTGATCGTGCATGTAAGCGACGAGGCGATGCTGCTGCGGGTGGCGGAGATTGCCGGCGCGGCGGGAGATCGGGCGAGGCTGTTGATGGAGGCTTTTTGGCCGGGGCCTCTGACGCTGTTGCTGCCACGAACCAGCGCGGTGCCGGACGCGGTGACGGCTGGACGGCCACTGGTCGGGGCGCGGATGCCGCGGCATGAGGTGGCGGTGGAGCTGATTCGGGCGACAGGGGCGCCGGTGGCGGCGCCGAGTGCGAACCGGTTTGGGGGGACGAGCCCGACAACGGCGGCGCATGTGCTCGAGGATCTGGATGGCCGCATCGATGCGGTGCTGGATGGTGGGGCGACAAGCGTGGGGGTGGAGTCGACGGTGATCGATGTGGGCCAGTGGCCGATGGTGATCTATCGCCCGGGAGCGGTGACGCGGGAGATGATCGCGGAGGTTGCGGGCGAGGTGCGGGTCTTTGAGCCGGTGCCTGGGGGTCGGGAGTCAGGCCGGAAGCCGGAGAGCCTGCCTTCGCCGGGCGTGGCGCTTCGGCACTATGCTCCGCGAGCGCGATTGGTGCTGGTTCGGGAGATGACGGGGGAGGTGCGGCTGTCCTTGATCGAGGCGATCGACCGGGAGCCGGGTGTGCGTGTAGGTGTGATGTTGCCGCTGGAATGGGATGGATCTTCGGCGGCGGAGGTATACGAGTGGGGGGCCTGGGGTGATGCGGAGGTGCTGGCGCGGCGATTGTTTGACGGCTTGCGGACGCTGGACCAGGCGGGTGCCGAGGTGATTGTGTGTCCGCTGCCGGACGGCGGGGGGGTGGGGGATGCGCTGCGGGATCGGCTGGAGAAGGCGGCGCGGCGGTAGAGGCGCGGAACGGGCGAAGGTCAATTAGCAGGTTCCTCCGCTGCGCTTCTGAATGACAAGCAAAAAGGGCAGGCAAGGGCAAGAAATGACACGCAAAAGAGCAGGCAACGGCAGGGGCCAGTACAGGGGATCTTCGCTTCGGCTCAGGATGACGGCGTGAAACGAACAACGGCAATGCAAAGGCAACAGCAGGTTCCTCCGCTGCGCTCCTGAATGACAAGCAAAAGAGCAGGCAACGGCGAAAAATGACAAGCAAGAGAGCAGGCAATGGCAGGGGCAAAGCCAATACAGGGGTCCTTCGGCTGCGCTCAGGATGAGGGCCGGGAACTAGCAACGGCCAGGGCAGAGGCGATCGAGGCAGCGAGGCGATGTAGCGGGGGAGGTGGATCAGCGGGCTGCGGTGGAGAGCTGGGTGGCGAAGGCGTCGAGGGAGAGGGAGCGGAGGAGGTTGCGGCGCATGCCGGAGTAGACCTGATCGAGGCCGCGGGCGGCCTGCTCGATCCAGGGAAAGGTGAGGGTCTCGGACAAGCGCACGAGCTCGGGCCGGAGATCGACGTTGCGGACGAGCTCGGGGGTGCCAGCGCTGAGAAGGAGCAGATCTTCAAGAAGAAGAGCGAGAGCGCGGAGGAGGGCGGATGTCTTCGCCTGGCCTTCCGCGCCGGCGCGGTAGGTTTCGGTCATCTTGAAGAGCGCGGTGTGGTCGGGCTCCGCGGCGGCGTTGCGAATGAGGAGCAGGGCATCGGCGCGGGCGGCGGTGTAGGCGGCGAGGTCAAAGGAGAGCGCGCGGCCGGCGGCTCCCTGCGAGAGGCGCGCGATGAGGATGCGCTGCTGGGCGGGGAGGTCGGCGCGGCGGTCTGCGAGAAGCATCTCGATCTCTTCGGAGGGGAGGGCGCCGAGGCGGAAGTTGGCGCAACGCGAGCGGACGGTGGGGAGCAGCTCGCTGGGGTTCTCCGAGAGGAGGAAGATGTGGACGGTGGGCGGCGGCTCCTCGAGCATTTTGAGCAACGAGTTTGCGGCTTCCTTCATGAAGTTCGAGGCGGTGAAGATGAAGATTTTCCGGGGGGCTTCGGAGGGGAGGTAGTGGGCCCGCTGGATGAGGGTTCGCACCTGGCCGAGCTTGATGAGGAGCTGGGGCGGGTCTGGCGGGATGACCAGGAGGTCGGGATGAGGCTGGACGAGGATGCGGGTGTCCTTCTTGTCGGTTTCGCGGAGATCTTCGCGGGCGGCTACGGCTGCCTCGACCATGCCGGCGAGGTTGGCGGCGGAGGCGATGCGGGTGCAGTTGCGGCAGACGCCGCAGAAGCTCGCGAGAGACTGGCCGTTCGACCAGAGATCGCGGGGCTGGCGTTCGCACTGGATCGCCATGGCGAGCAGGAGGGCGAGGGTGTACTTGCCTGCGCCAGCGGGGCCGGAGAGGATGATGGAGCTGGGGAGGCGGCCGACGGCGACGGCGCTGCGAAGCCGCTCGACGGAAGGGGAGTTGCCGACGAAATCGTTGAAGGTGGGTGGAAGGATGTTTGGCTGAGTCATACAGGTGGAGGGGTGCGGCGGGTCCGACTCGATCTTTGGTGGAGGGATCGGCTTTGAGGGCTGCTAGGAGAGGTACTGTTTGAGCCAGGGGTCGTCGGTACGGACGAGCTCCTGGGTGTTGCCGTCGAAGACAGTTTTACCCTCGTTGAGAACAAGGAACCTGGTTCCGGGATCGATGCCATGGTTCACGTCTTTCGGCGTGAGCTCCATGTGATTGGTCTGGGAGTTGAAGCGATTGGTGGCGAGCGTGAAGGCGTCCTGAAGACGATGCGTGACCAGGAGCGATGTGGTGTGCGAGACGTCGCGCTGCTTGACGACGAGCTCGATGATGGTGGTGGACGTGATGGGGTCGAGGCCGCCGGTGGGGGAGTCGTAGAGGATGAGGTCGGGACTGGTGACGATGGCGCGCGCGATGGAGACACGCCGGCGCATGCCGCCCGAAAGCTCGGAGGGAAATTTGGCGATGGCCTGTTCGAGCTCGACGAAGGTGAGGACCTCTTCAACCCTTTTGTGAGATTCGTCGTGGGGGATGCGTTCTTCGTTGAGGCGATAGGCGATGTTGTCTTCGACGGTGAGCGAATCGAAGAGCGCGGACTCCTGGAAGACCATGCCGATGCGGCTGCGCAGCTTGTAGAGATCGACCTCGCGCATGGTGTTGACCTCGTTGCCGAAGACGCGGATGGAGCCGCTATCGGGACGGATGAGGCCGTTGGTGAGCTTCATAAGGACGGACTTGCCACAACCGGCTGGGCCGAGAATGATGCGAGTCTCGCCGGGCATGACGGTGAAGGAGATGTTTTCAAGGACGGGCTTTACGTCGAAGGTGATGGAGACGTTGTCGAAGACGACGACGGGGTCCGTGCTGGCCGGTGCGTCCGGCCCGCGCTGCTCGCGCTCGTTTGCAATGGCTTCGGGCATAGTCCGTTAGCGACCGAAGATGCCGATCATGGTGCGGCTGATGAGGAAGTCGACGACGATGATGAAGACGGAGCTGACGACGACGGCCTGGGTGGTGGCGCGGCCGACGCCCTGGGTTCCGCCTTTGGTGTTCATGCCGAAGTAGGTGCCGACGGAGGCGATGATGAAGCCGAAGAAGAGGGGTTTGGTCAGGCCCTGGATGACGTCGGCGTAGACCAGCGAGCGGTAGGAGTTGTGGAAGTAGGAGCTGGCGTTGAGACCCAGCAGGGTGACAGAGACGAGGCCTCCACCGGCGATGCCGACCGCGTCCGAGAGGATGGTGAGGAAGAAGAGCATGAAGACGGTGGCGGAGACGCGTGGGGTGACCAGCTTGCGGATGGGATCGGTGCCGAGCGCGCGCATGGCGTCAATCTGTTCGGTGACCTTCATGGAGCCGAGTTCGGAGGCCATGCCGGAGGAGTTGCGGCCGGAGACCATGAGGCCGGTGAGGACGGGGCCGAGTTCTTTGACCATCGAGAGAGCGACGAGGGTGCCGGTCATGCCGACGGCGCCGAACTGTTGCAGGGAGGTGGCGGATTGAAGGGCGAGGACGCAGCCGGTGAAAAAGCCGGTGAGGACGACGATGGGAAGGGAACCGACGCCGATCGAATCCATCTGGGTGTAGATATCTGCCCAGTAACGGGGCTTGGAGAAGAGATTTGCGACAGCCCGGGCCGAGAGGACGGAGTAGTCCTGAATGGAGGCGAGGATCTGTTTGGCAAAGACCTCTGGGGACACAAGGGGCATGGTTTCTGTGGCTCAGGTTATCAGATGCGCCGGAGGGTAAATCGACTGTAACGGATTTGATATGAGCGGGGTTCCGGGTTGTCGTGGAAGACGAGCTTGAGGCGGATGACCGCGCTGATGAGAAAATGGAAAGATGGCAGATGAGATGACGGCGGCCGTGTTGTATGGCAAGGAAGACCTGAGGTTGGAGCAGGTCGCGGTGCCGCGTGCCGGTGTGGGGGAGATTGTGCTGCGGGTGGGCGCGGCTTTGACGTGTGGGACGGACCTGAAAGTTTACCGTCGCGGGTATCACGCGATGATGCTGCAGCCGCCAATTCCGTTTGGGCACGAGGTGGCGGGAGTGGTTTCGGAGGTGGGCGAGGGGGTGGCGTCGCTGGAGGTTGGGGACCGGGTGGTGGCGATGAACTCGGCGCCGTGCGACCGGTGCTTCTGGTGCAGCAAGGGTCAGCAAAACCTGTGCGAGGATCTGCAGTTTAACAATGGCGCGTTTGCGGAGTACATGCGGGTGCCGGCCCGGATCGTGGAGAAGAATACGATGTGCGTCGCCGCGGAGATGCCTCTGGAGCATGCCGCGTTGACCGAGCCGCTGGCTTGCGTGGTGCGCGGCATGGAAGAGAGTGGAGCGAAGGCAGGCGACACGATCGTAGTGATTGGCGCGGGGCCGATCGGTCTGATGTTCATGCATGTCGCGGACCTGGCCGGGGCGCATGTGATCGCGGTGGTGAAACGGGAGCAGCAGAGAGCGGCGGCGGAGATGTTTGGAGCGGCGGAGGTGGTGGTCGCGGGGCCGGACGACGAGACGGTTGGGGCCGTGAGAGCGCTGACGCACGAGGGCCGCGGCGTGGATGTCGCGATTGAAGCGGTTGCAACCCCGGTTACGTGGCAATGGGCGGTGGGAATGGTGCGACGGGGTGGCGTGGTGAATTTTTTCGGCGGACCGCCGGCGGGGACGATGGTGTCTCTGGACACGAACCTACTGCACTATGGAGACATCAAGCTGCTGGCCAGCTTTCATCACACGCCGCAGACGTGCAGGGCGGCCTTCGATCTGCTGAGAAGCGGGCGCTTCAAATGCGCGGAGTACATTACGGGGCGGGCCAGTCTGCGGGAGGTGCCGGGCATCTTCGAACGCATGCGGACGCGAGACGGAAGCTCTGGAACGCTGGACATCAAGACGGCCGTGTTTCCGGCGGGGACGGGGCTGTGATGGCCGGGCTTGCCGCAGTGGCGGACAGGAGGATCGCCGGGGACGATCTGATGGGTGCGCCGGAGGAACACAGAACGCCGGAGGAACGGCCGACGATCGAGGAGGCGAAGGCGTGGTGCCACCGGCTGGCGACGACGCATTATGAAAACTTTCATGTCGCGACGTGGTTTTTGCCAGCGCGGGTTCGACCCCACTTTGAGAGTGTGTACGCGTACTGCAGGGTGTCGGACGATCTGGCCGATGAGGTGGCGACGCCGGAGATCGGGATGCGTCTTTTGAACACGTGGGGGCAGATGCTGGAGCAGTGCTATGCGGCGCCCGAGAGGAGCAGGCATCCGGTGTTTGTGGCGCTGCGGGAGACGATCGATGCGTGCGATCTGCCGAAGGATCTGTTTGCCGACCTGCTGCTGGCCTTTCGGCAGGACCAGGTGAAGACGCACTACGAGACGTGGGATGAGGTGGTGGAGTACTCGCGCCACTCGGCGAACCCCGTGGGCCGGTTGGTGCTGCTGGTGTGCGGGTACAGGGACGAGGAGCGTGCGCGGATGTCGGACAGGATCTGCACGGGGCTGCAGTTGGCGAACTTCTGGCAGGATGTGGTCGAGGATGCGGAGCGTGGGCGGAGGTATCTTCCGGCGGAGTCGATGGAGCGGTTCGGGGTGGAGGATGGGCAGATTGAAGGCCGGGTGTTTACGCCGGCATTTGGCGCCATGATGCAGGCGCTGGTGGAACGGACACGGGCGATGCTGCGCGAGGGAAGCGCGATCAGCGGGACCGTGGACCGGGAGCTGGCGGTGACGCTGGATCTGTTTCGCCGGGGTGGAGAGGCGATCCTGGATGGGATTGCGGCGCAAGGATACGACACCCTGCGGGGGCGGCCAGTGGTGACGAAGCGGAACAAGGCGATGCTGCTGGCCGGGGCGCTGGTGGCGAAGCTGCGAGCGGGGCGGATGCCTGCGAACGATCGGGCCGCAACCCGTTGACGGCGACCGAGGGGTATGTCTTCTGTCGCGGTGTGGCTCGGCGCGAAGCAAAGAATTTCTACTGGGCGTTTCGGGTATTGCCGCGACATAAGAGCGATGCGATGTGCGCGGTGTATGCATTTATGCGCAAGGCGGATGACCTTGCCGATGACGAGACCACGACGATCGAGGAGCGCCGGAGACTGATGGCCGCGTGGGTGGGCGAGTGGCGGTACGCACAGCGTGAGAGCGAGCCGTCCGATCCGGTATTTGCCGCGCTGGCGGACACGCAAAGGAGGTTCGGAATACCGGATGAGCTGCTGGAGGAACTGGTGCGAGGAACGGCAATGGACCTAGAACCAAGGGCGGCCATGGACCTTGAACCACGGGTGCCGGGCGCGGATGGTTTGCAGACCTATGCCACGTTTGAGGAGCTCTATGGGTACTGCTACCTGGTGGCTTCGGTGGTGGGACTGGTGTGTATACGCATCTTCGGATACGGCGATGCCCGCGCGGAGGGGCTGGCCGAGGAGACCGGCGTGGGGTTCCAGCTGACCAACATCCTGCGCGATGTAAAGGAGGATGTGGAGCGGAACCGCGTGTATCTCCCGATGGAGATGATGGAGGAGTTCGGGGTATCGGTGGACCGGCTTCGCGCCGTCGCCCATGGAGCCGCGATCGGGGAGGAGGAGCGCGCGCTTCTGGCCACGCTTGGCATCCGGGCGGAGCGGTACTATGTGTCCGGAAGAAAGCTGATTCCTCTTCTTGACCGGGACAGCCGGGCGGCGATGTGGGTTTTGTTGACGATTTACCATCGGCTGCTGCAGCAGATCGCGGCCCGGGGGATGGATGTCTTCACGAGCCGGGTGAGCGTGTCGACGACGACGAAGCTCTGGATCCTGATGCGCGGGGCTGCGATGGCTGCCTGGAATCGGGTGGCTGCTTGAGCCAGACGGATGTGGTTGTGGTGGGCGGCGGGCTGGCGGGTATGTCCGCCGCGATGGCTCTGGCGGAGTCTGGCAGGCGCGTGACGCTGCTGGAGTGGAGACCGTACGTGGGTGGGCGCGCTTACTCGTACGAGCATCCGGGGATCAGCGAGGTGATCGATTCGCAGCACGTGGTGCTGGGATGCTGCACGAACATCGTCGATCT